>Ga0210395_10000037_pt1 | contig 149931 bp, 109 predicted proteins | sample IncBWH4OmetaG_FD_150861 | JGI IMG/M metagenome (GOLD analysis project Ga0210395, IMG submission 150861) | Forest soil microbial communities from Barre Woods Harvard Forest LTER site, Petersham, Massachusetts, United States - Inc-BW-H-4-O ... | reverse complement strand
CTTGTCTCGGTAAGCCAAAGCCGCTTCGTACCGCTTTTCTGAAACGCTAGCGGAGGTCCTCTCCGGCTCGCCCGATTTCAGTGTCAGCGTTTCCTTTGCGAGCGATTCGCTGGTGCGCGAACTGGCCGCGGACCCATGCAAACCCAGATTGCTCCAGTCGGTAACACCCGCCACGGTGAAATTCGGCTCGTCCTTGAATTCCATCGCGCCAGGCGAGGGCTTAGGAGGCGGCTGCGACGCGGAAGAATCGGGATTCATCGGCTGGAAAGTCAGGAGCACCAAATCTATGTGCTTTCTGTCGCCAATCGACAAGACCAGCGACTCTTCAACTGCATCACTCCATCCTGCCTTCTGCGCCCGCACGGTATAGGTTCCGGCGTGCCCCGCAGAAAGCACAAAATCACCGGCCGCATTCGTCTTCGTCTCGACTTTCTTTGGGCTGCCCTTTTCTTCGAGGCAGACAGTCGCAAGCGCCACGGGCATGCCGGCAGCATCCCGAATGGTGCCTTGGACTGTGGCGACGTAAGACAGTTGGGGAAGAGGGTCCTGCTTTAACGCTGCAGCATTCGAACAACTCATCAGCGCGACAGTCGCCACGCCGAGCAGGACTCCTCCTCGATTCCGGGTTCTTCCGGAAAAGCGCCGCACTCGATTCCACGATTTCATCAGCAAGACCAAATTCTTTTCTCTACGCGCAGAATCGCGCTCGTTTTTCCCGCTTCTGGTCATTCTATCCCCGGCAATAATCCACCGCAATGAATCCCAAAGGACATCCCAAAGGACAAGCGCTTGCGGCAACCCGCGACCTCATGTACCCTCCCAACTTTGTGAAGCCCATTCGGGGGATGCGGCCCCGTTATACTTAGGGAGAAGAAAAAATTGCGCTCCACGTTCCAGGTTCACTCGTTTTTGGATTAGATAAAAGGTGATGACGAGACGTTCGACCATCCTTGAGCGGTTTCGTTTGCGCTTTGGCGCGGACCCGCACGTCTATCGCGCCCCTGGACGCGTTAACCTGATCGGAGAGCACACCGATTACAACGAGGGCTTCGCGATGCCCGCGGCCATCGAGTTTTATTGCTGGGTCGCCGTCAGCGCCAGGGAGGACCGCAAGCTCAGCATTTACTCCGAGGAGTTCTCAGCCGCGGCCGATGCGAATTTGGATTCGGAATCGCATCAACCGTCGAAAACCTGGAGCGACTATCCCGTCGGCGTGGCGCTTCAATTGGAACAGGCCGGATTCCGGCTTCGCGGAGCGAACCTGCTCATTGAAAGTGAAGTCCCCATGGGCGCAGGGCTCAGCTCCTCCGCAGCGATTGAAGTAGCGACGGCCCTGGCTCTCGCCGATCAGTCGGGCTGGTCTCCGGACCGCGTGCAATTGGCGCAGCTCTGTCAAAAAGCCGAAAACGAATTCGTCGGCGCGCGTGTCGGGATCATGGACCAATTCGTTTCGCTGCACGGACAAGAAGACCACGCACTTATGCTCGACTGCCGCGCGCTAAGCTTCGATTCGCTCTTGATTCCAGATTCCGTCAAGCTGGTGATCAGCAACACTATGGTCAAGCACGAACTGGCCTCCAGCGAATATAATCGCCGGCGCTCGGAATGCGAAGAGGCCGTCCGCCGACTAGCCGAAGTCCTGCCCGGGATTCGCGCTCTGCGGGACGTGAGTCTCGAACAGCTGGAACGGCATCGCGATGTCCTCTCCGAGGTCATCTACAAGCGCGCGCTTCACATTGTCACGGAAAACGCGCGCGTGCTCGACAGCGCGGAGGCGCTCCGCTCGGGCGATATCGCGCGATTCGGGATGCGCATGGCCGAATCTCATCGCAGCCTCCGCGATTTATACGAAGTCAGCTGCCGCGAGCTGGATTTGATGGTCGACTTGGCTTACCAGCAGAGAGGCGTTTTCGGCGCGCGCATGACGGGCGGTGGCTTCGGCGGCGCTACCATCAATCTAGTGGATGCGCGTTACGCCGGGGAATTTAAGGAAAAAATGGCCAAGGCGTATCAGAAAGAAACTGGCCTCGTGCCTCAAATTTACATTTGCAAACCGGCGGAGGGAGCGAGCGCGGTTTCTTCTTCTGATCTTTGACACCAGCTGCTTAAGCGCTCATGCTGCTTCGGCGCAAATAATCCCCGCACCTCTCAGAGGCCTCTACACGACTTCTGGAGCGCTGGGGACGATTTCAAAACTCAGCTGCTGTGTGCCTAACACGGGGTGCTTTGCCGTGAGTTTCACCGTCCCCGCCTGTTCTTTCGCGCGGATCCAGATAGCGCCCGTTCCGCCGACTAACGCAAATGGATTGTCACCGATAACTTCCGCGGGCCCTTCCACTTCCAGTTTGATGGCTTCGTTCGCAAACGGACGAATGGCGCCAAATTCGTCGGTGACGCGCAAGACGACGCGCGTGGAATCGGCTCCGTCAGCGTTGAGACGCGTGTCGTCGGGCAGGAGCGAAAATTTCTGGTCGACGCCCTTTCCAGAAAGCGTCTTAACAATTGCCTGCTTGCCATCGATATAGCCTTCAATCCGCAGGTCTCCCCAGTTAAAGACAGCCTTACTCAAATCAGCGACAAATGGCGCATGAAGGAGGTGGGCAAATTCGGCTTTGTTTGGGTCGGCTTCCGCCACCAATTTGTCGGCAATATAGAATTTCAAGTGGTCGCAGTTCGAACACACAACCGCCTTGGTGAATCCGATCGATTCGTCGCCGCGCGCCCAGTGGAAGGCGGGTTCGAGTACGACTTCCTCGGTGGGGTGGCACTGCGATTTGTAGAAGCCGGCCGCCGGCTTGGGCTCGCGAAACATGTCGGTCACTCCGTGATAGCAGATCCGGTCGCCGCTGCCAAAGTCTCCATGCGTGTTGTAGTCGAAGGCGCACCAGCCGATGCCGCCGGCGTATTGCGGATCGGAGGCAAGCTGATCGTGAATACGCGCATGACGCATTGCGTGCTCGGTCAGTCGCTCGACTTGATCGATGGTCTTGGTCGGATATGTGTGGCCCACGAATTCCGTGTTGAGGTAGCGCGGGTGATTCGGCTTCTGCAAGGGGAATCCGAAATCGTTCATTGTGAAAACATCTTCGAGAAATTCGGAGGATTGGAAATAGCGGATACCGCCCGTCTGGCGGGTTGGGTCGAGGCTGTGCGCCAAAGCGTTGGTACGCGCGTAGAAATCGTGGTCATCCTTCGATTCATTGATGCGCACTCCCCACAAAATAATGCTGGGATGGTTCCAGTCTCTGCGAATCATACGGGACACGTTATCGATGGAGATCAGCTTCCATGGTTCGTCGCCTATGTGCTGCCAGCCGGGAATTTCCTCGAGCACGAGGAGTCCCATCTCGTCGCAGGCATCAAGAAAATGTCGGGACTGCGGATAGTGGGATGTGCGCACGATGTTGCACTTCAGATTCTTGCGCAGGATGCGCGCATCATTGCGCTGGGTGCGGCCAGGCATTGACTGGCCGACGAACGGAAATGTTTGATGGCGGTCGAGGCCGCGCAACTTGATGACCTTGCCGTTCAACTCGAAGCCGTGGTCTGTGAACTGCGCCTCTCGAAAACCAACCGTGCGGTGGTCTTGGTCTAATAGTTCGGACCCCTTCAGCAAACGGACGTGAACGGAATAAAGATTCGGGTGCTCAAGGTCCCAAAGTTTGATTCCGCTGAGGTTGTCGATGTGAACGGTGTGCGCCATCGGCTCTGCCGCGGCTTCCAGCAGTGGAACACGCTGCGTCGCTTTGACCACTACGCGATCGCCCTCGCGGAGCTCCACTTCCAGCGTCAAGGCCTCTCGCGACGCTTCCGTATGTTGAAGGAAGCAATCCACATCCAGGCCGGGATGCTCGCTGAGCACGCCTCTGGTCTTCGCAAAAATATTCTCGATAAATGTTGCTGGAACGATGCGCAGCCAGACTTCACGATAGATCCCACCAAAAGTCAAATAGTCGATCTGATAGCCAAAAGGCGGAATGTCCGGCCGCTCCGTCGAGTCCACATCCACCGCAAGCACATTTTCTCCGTCGAAATTGACGTGCGGCGTCAGATCAAAAGAAAAGGGAGTGTAGCCGCCTTTGTACTCGCCGAGGCGCACACCATTGATCCAAACGGTCGAGGCGGTCATCACGCCTTCGAAGTCGACGAAAACGCGCTTGCCACGAGCCTCCGCTGGGAGGCGAAAACGGCGGCGGTAAATGGACACAAACTCATACTGCTTTTCGTCGAAGCTGTGCCAGGGCAGTCGGACATTCGTGTGCGGAATAACGACGCGCTCAAACGAGGAGTCGTCGAACTCCCGCGCGTGCGCTCCTTCGACAAAAGCACGGTTGTAACGCCAATTCCGGCTGATGGGAAAAACCTGCCGGCCGTTGGAACCGGGAGCCGCAGGAACGGACTTGCCAGCAAGTAGTCCCGGCGCAAGCGTGCTGCCTGCAATGACGGTGCTCGTGGTCTTCAGAAAATCTCGTCGATCCATAGTCTGCCTCTTCAATCTGCGCTCTGAAAGAAGAGCGGAAAAAAGTTTGCGACGCGCATCTTACCAGCTTTGTCGACCGGAACCGCAGAAAGCTGAAGAAGGGAGTCCGCTTCAGCGCCGGTTCCTTTGTTCATTCTGCGCAACGCGGGCTTTGACCAGCTTTTTCAATAGCGCCGGTGACAGAGGCTTATCCAACGGAAATTGGAGCGTTCCTTTGGATGTACGGAAGTTTTTGAGTTCGTCTTCGAAGGCATCGAGCACGGAAGCACCCAAAGGAAAAAAACTACAATGCTTCGAAAATGCGGCGAATGCCACAAGTGGACCTTTGTAACGGAATGTCGGAATCTGATAACTGATCGTCTCCGTAGCTTCTGGTGGTACGGCGGATCGAATCGTTGTCCGAATCTTCTTCAGAGTGCTGCGGGCAGGTTCCGGGACGCCGGTGAGATATTCGTCGATGGTCTTTGGAGCAACGCCGGCTTTGGCGGCTCCACCGCGACCGTGGGAATTAACCTTTTTCACGCGGGCCATGCTACAAGGGCCTTCGCCTCAAGTCCAGCTTTCGCGTTTTCCTGCTGAGCGCATTGGGGTTATTTCTTCGCTGAGTCGGAAGCCTTGGTATCCAGAGCGGCGGTTTCGGCGCGGAATTTTGCGGCTTGCTCGGGTTGTTTCAGCGCGTCGTATTCTTCCGCCAGGTCTTTGCGCGCATTCACGAGCCAGCTCACCTTTGGATCCATTTGTTTGACTAGAATCTCATAGCCGGCGCGGGATTCCGCTTCTGCCTCCGCAAAACGATTCTGGCGGAGCAGTGTTCTTCCCAGTTTGATTCGCGCGACGCCGCTGTTGATGTGAGTCGCGGATTGCGACTCCGTGAAAATAGGAATCACCTGCCGGTAGATTTTCTCGGCACGGGGCCACTCCTCCCGGCCCGAGTACACGCTGCCCAGGTTTGAAAGCGCGATGGCAAAGAGATAGTGATGTTCTCCGTAAACCTGCCGATAGATTTCGACCATACGCAGAAAGTCTTGTTCCGCGACGTCGTTCTTGTGCTGCCGGAGCGCTGCGGATCCCAATTCGTTGAGTGTGGAAGCCACGGTGGGGTGGACCTTTCCGTAGACGCGCTCCTTGATGGCCAGCGATTGCTGCAGTAAATCGACAGCCTCGTCGTAGCGGTCTTCGCGAACAAGCGCGCGAGCAAGCAAAGTCAGATCGGAAGCAGTTTCCGGATTGTCCTTCCCGTACCAGGCCTGAACGATTTCCAGAGCCTGGCGGTCATAATTTTCAGCCTCAGGATAATGGCCGAGATCAAATTTGATTGCGCCGAGATTAATCAATATATCCGCGACGCGAGGATGGCGTTCGCCGTAGATTTGGCGGTACATGGGGAGCAGCCGCTCGTTAATAGACTCAGAGATGTCATAGTGACCGGCATAGAAATGCGTGTTCGCCAGTTCGAACAAGCTGACGGCAAGTTCCGGAGTTGCTACCCCCTTCGTGGACTGGAGCCGCACAGCTTCGTCCAGCGTCTTGATGGCCTCGCTGTAAGAACCGCGATCTTCCAACACTTTTCCAAGTGCTGAAGTTGCTTTTCCAACGGCGGGGTGATTGGGAGGGAGATGGCGCTTGGTCATGGCCAGACCTTCCCGCACGATGCGTTCTGCCTCGGGCAGGTGAGCCTGATCATCGCGCAGCAGGCCGAGCGCGACCATGCTCTCCGCCACTGGCGCCGCATCGGAGCCGTAGAGCAACTTGCGCTTCTCCAAGCTGGAATTCAACAGCGTGTTTGCTTGATCGAGTTTTCCCAGTTTTTGATAAATGGTGCCAAGCGTCACGTAGAGATCGGCTTGCACTTCCGGTTCCGCGTTGAGCGACTGCGCCTCCTGGACGCCGCGGTCAAGGAGAGTCACAACGCGAAGGCTTTCCGCAGGCGCGGCGGAAGCGTCGCCGCCCTGGAAGAGATTGGTCATGAATTTTTGTATGCGCTGCGTTCGCGCGGCTTCGGCAAGCGCGGCATTGCGAGCGATGGCCAGTCGCACAGTGAAGAAAATCACAAGGCCGGCAACGAGCGTGAACACAAGGGCCGCCGCAGCAACCGGCTGCCGATTCCGCGTGACGAATTTTCTAAAGCGGTAGGCCAGCGTGTCTGGCTGCGCTTCCAGGGGTTCGCCTTTGAGGTAATGATCGATGTCGCGGATCAAGGCTTCCACGGATCGGTATCTGCGCTCGGGATCCCTGTGCATCGCGGTGAGGCAAAGCACATCGAGGTCCGCCCATTCGGCTTTACTGGCGGGGGCAGCATCGTCGCCGTACCTCGGCAGACGCACAATTCTGTCCGCGGCGGCTGATGGCTTCTCCGTTTCTTGTTGCGACAGAATTTTTTCGGCTTCCGCCGGCGTTCGATTGGAAAAATCAAACGGGAGGCGTCCCGCCAGTAGCTCGTACAGAATGACTCCGAGGGAATACACGTCCGAATGGATTCCGACCTGTTCGCCGCGGATTTGCTCCGGCGCAGCGTACGCGAGTGTCATGAGACGCAAGCCAGTTGTGGTTTTATCGGCAAATTCGCCGAGGCCTTCGATATGTTTGGAGATGCCGAAATCGAGCAGTCGAATCGTTTCGTCGTTTTTCACGAGGACATTGGAGGGTTTAAGATCCCGGTGAATGACGGCATGCTGATGAGCGTAGAGGACCGCCTCGCAAACAGATCGAAAAAGCCGCAAGCGCCCGTGGATCGAACAATTATTTTTGTCGCAATAAAGCCTGAGAGGAACGCCTTCAACATATTCCATGACGAAAAAGGGAGAGCCGTCCGGCGAGGTGTTCGCATCGTAGAGCCGCGCAATGGAAGGATGATTGAGTTGCGCGAGAGTGCGCTGCTCCGCGGCAAAGAGTTCGCGGCGAGCCGGCGAAAGCCACGCATCTCGCAGGATTTTTATGGCAACTTGGCTGCCGAGATCCTTGCGCTCGGCGAGGTAAACGATGCCCATGCCGCCTTCGCCAAGCGTCTTCAGAATTCGGTAAGGACCGAATTCTTTAAACGCCTGCGGCGCGCCGGCTGGATCGTGAAGAATCTGATGGGCTACTTGAGCAATATCGCCGTCGAGCATGGAAGCGCCATGGGCGTCTTCCCTCAGCAAGATGATTATTTCTGCGACGAGTGCCGGGTCTCCGGCGCACTCACTTTCCAAAAAAGTGCGTTGCTCGGTCTCCGGAAGGTCGGCGGCTTTGTGAAACAGATTCTGGATTTTTTGCCAGCGAGCACTGTCCATCTCCGCCCCTTGAGCACGCGCAAGAAAAAGGCCGTCCCTCAGCCGGCTTGGCGAAGTTCGTGCGCCAGCCACGCTTTCGCTGCGCGCCAGTCGCGCAGTACCGTGGCTTCCGACACGTTTAGAAGCGCCGCCGTCTCAGGAATATCCAACCCTCCGAAGAAGCGGCTTTCCACCATCGTCGCTTGGCGTGGATTCATACGCGCAAGTTCATCCAGTGCGCGGTCAAGACGAAGCAAGTCCTCTCCGCAGGAAGGTGCCTTTTGATACGAGTCGTCGAAGCTTAATGTAATGTCCTGCCCTCCGCCGCGTTTTCCGGCTTTGCGGCGGCGCGCCGCTTCAATCAAAATTTGGCGCATTGCGCGGGCGGCGATCCGTTTGAAATGCAGGCGCGAGGTCGCCGCAATTCGAGGCGAGTTGGCCATTTTCATCCAAGCCTCGTTGACGAGGGCCGTGGGATTGAGTGTGGCGCTCGGATCGCCCCGTCGCACACTAGACGCCAGACGCCGCAACTCTTCGTAAGTCGCACTAAACAAATGGTCTAAAGCGTTTCTTTCCCTAACTGGCAAACCCACCTCGGAGGGCTCCATGGGGGGCGCGCCGGGCGAAGATTGAGGTAAGTTTCCTCGCGCATTTCTCGCCGTCATGACGGTTTCCTAATCCCTTTTACGCATTGCGTAGTGAGAAGCAGCAAACCTAGAGATTCGTTGATGGGGGCTCGAGGACTTTCGCCCCTTGGTCGGACGGAACTTTATCACCAGGGCGGCTAGGCGGCAACGGGCAAGGTGAATTTCCCTGAAGCGTGTGGTCATTCGCGCGGAAGAGTTGCAGTTACAGACTTTTTAGAATTTGGACCCCGGTTAACGGCGTTGAATACTCCAAGAAGGGAGAATTACGATGGATCTGTCATGCCCCAAGTGCAAAAGCGAGGACACCCAGAAACTCACCATGGTCATGTCGGCGTCAGGCTTGTTTGGAAAAATCCTGCGTTTTGGTTCGGTGTACGTCTATAACGTTTGGATTCCCGTGGCCTCCGTATTTTTCGGGATTGCTTTCGGAATTGCATTTGGTCTGTTCAACGGCTATCTAGGATTCTTTGCGTTCACCGGCACTTTGGTTGCCGGCTTCTTTGCGCGGAAATGGGTCAAGGCAAAGACCAGATCCAAATTTGCCGATCTTTCCGACAACATGAAACAAAACGGCTTTCAGTGCAAACGCTGCGAGCACCTCTTCATTCCAGTGGAAAGTCTGCCGGCCCCGAAGATGCAGATTGCGTCCGCGTAGGCAGATTTTTCACCCTGGAATTGCGGGCAACGTGACGAGCATTTTGCGTCGCCTCGTATTTAACTACCCGGTTAAATACGAGGCCCGAATATCGCGGTAGAGTGCCGTTCGGACGCAAAATCAACGCTGTGCAATCTGCGCTTAGTTCCTTCGTAACTAACTACATAAAAAAGACTTACACCTAAAGAGCGCATCCTTACTATACAGACTCCTCCTGCCTTTCGGCCCCTCCCCTAAGGTTGCTCCTAGATGGACATCGGACTATGCTTCTAGTGCCGCACTGCCGCCTTCAAGGGTGCGCTGCGGGGTGCTGACCCTCATGCCAAAACTGAAGAAGTTTTTCGCCTGTCTGTTCTGCGTTTGCTTGCTGAACGCTATCCCTTCCTCGGCAGGAACCGACTCGAAACCGCTCGGCAGCTCTCTCGAGCAAATTCGCGCTTACATTTCAACCGGGTGGGATTCACTCACGCGATCGCTTACCGACTGCGCCACGGTGGTGGACACCAAAGTTTCCTCGGCTTCCGTACTTTATCTTCCCGCCGATTTTGCCGTCCCGGCCTCGGTCCAGCAGCTTCAGAAACAATGCAATGTGCAGGCTCAGCATTTGCCGGCGGTGATTCATCACATCGGCGAAATGGATCCCGGAAATATCGATCCCGCCGGGCTGCTGTACCTGGAAAATCGTTACGTCGTGCCAGGCGGCAGATTCAATGAAATGTATGGTTGGGACAGCTACTTCATCATTCGTGGATTAGTGCGCGATGGCAGGATCGATCTCGCAAAAGGTATGGTCGAAAATTTTTTCTTTGAGATTGAGCACTATGGCGGGGTGCTGAACGCGAACCGCACGTATTACTTAACGCGCTCGCAGCCCCCGTTCCTAACGTCCATGATCCTCGCCGTCTATGACGCGCAAAAAGCCAGCGGAGGCGCAAGTAACGAATGGCTCGCGAGAGCGTATGACTATGCGGTCAAAGATCATGAACTGTGGACGAGCGAACCGCATCGCGCGGGATCGACCGGGCTCTCGCGCTATTTCGATTTCGGCAATGGCCCTGCTGCCGAGAGCGTGAAGGACGAGACGGGGCACTATCGTCAGGTGGCGGCATATTTTCTCGAGCAAACCGACTTCGGCCGGAACTACGTGCTGGAATCAAGCGCGGCGAAGCGCAATACGCTTGCAGCAGGGCCGCTGTTTGCGTTGCAGATTTGCGATGTCGCGAAAACCATGGCGCCAGCGGCGTGCGATCCGGCGGGAACCGTCGCACTGAGCGCGGAATACTACAAAGGTGACCGCGCCATGCGTGAGTCCGGCTTCGACATTTCTTTTCGCTTCGGTCCATATGGCGCCGCAACGCACCATTTCGCGCCGGTGTGCCTCAACAGCCTGCTCTACAAAACTGAAAAAGATCTCGAACAAATGAGCGCGGCGCTGGGCCATGAGGAAGAATCGGAGAAATGGCGCCAGCGTGCCGAGCAGCGAAAGGCCAGCGTCCAAGAATATCTCTGGGACAGCGAGCGAGGGCTCTTCTTCGATTACGATTTCGAAAAACAGGCTCGCTCCACATATGAATACGTGACTGCGTTTTATCCGCTGTGGGCCGGCATCGCGACTCCGGAACAAGCGCGCGCCGTGATGCAGAACGTCGGCAAATTCGAGCAGCCCGGCGGTTTGGTGATGAGCCCGTACGAAACCGGAGGACAGTGGGACTTTCCGTACGCGTGGGCGCCGAATCAATTGATGGCCATCGAAGGTATGCGCCGCTCGGGCTTCAATGACGATGCAAACAGGCTGTCTTACAAATTTCTTTCCATGGTGATGGAGAACTTCAGGCGCGACGGCACGATTCGCGAGAAATACGACGCCGTAAAGCGCTCTTCCGAAACGCAGGTCACGGCTGGCTATCACATGAATATCGTGGGCTTCGGCTGGACCAACGGCGTGTTTTTAGCTCTTCTGCACGAACTCCCGCCAAGCGAAGTCGCGCGGCTGGCCAAACAAGAGGATCAAGTCCCGGTCGCAATTCACTGAAGTTTGGTACTTCGTTCTTGTATCGCTCAAGCGTCCGCTGCGCGTATGGATTCGAGCCGGGCTTCGTCGCGTGCGGGAGTAGCACCTGTCTGGCTTGCGACCCACGAACCCATTCGATTGGCTGCCTCGTTCATGGCTGCAAGAGGATCGCGCCGCAGATAGTGATAAACAAGCGCCGCAGTGAACGCATCACCCGAACCCACCGTATCCGCCACATGCACTCGAATGCCAGGATGCTCGTGCTTGGCATATTCGCTTACCAGGAAACTTCCCGCCGCGCCGCGCGTGATGCATACCAGTTTTATATGAAATGTATGCCGGAGCCATTGCGCCGCGGACTCTTCGTCGTGAAATGGAAAGCCGAGCAACTGGACAACTGTTGGCAACTCATCGTCGTTGAGCTTGATGATGTCGGCGTGTTTTGCCGAATTCGCAAGAGTCTGCGCGGAATAAAAAGACTGCCGGAGATTGACGTCGAAGACGCGCGTAGTCTCCGGCCGGATGGTTTTCAAAAAAGAGAAGATGGTCTGGCGGGACTGCGGAGACCTTTGCGCCAGCGAACCGAAGCACACCGCGTCCGCTTTCTGCGCCAGCGCTTGCCACGCCGGAGTCCATTCGAACGCATCCCAAGCGGCGGGCTCAGCGATCTGAAATGTCGGCTGGCCTTTCGAATCCACTTGGACCTGAACAACTCCCGTCCGGTAAGTTGGATCGAGCTGTATGCAGGAAGTGCCGAGACCGAGATGCTCGAGGCGGTTCTTGGCTGCCTCCCCAAGCTCATCGTCTCCCACGCGGCTGGCGACGATACCTTCATCGCCCAGAAGATTCGTCATATACGCAAAGTTTGCCGGCGCGCCTCCAAGCTGGCGGCCCGCCGGGAAAATATCCCAGAGCAATTCGCCCAGCCCGACCGTCGTGAACTTTTTCATGGACGACCCGCATTCCCCTGTCAAGACGGCGCTTTCGCGCGGCACTCCATCGCGCCCTTGTTCGTTTGAGCTAACGCCTTGCGAACCCAATTGCTACGCGCCCGCGAAATATCAGGTCGGAAATCTTCATAGACTAGGGCGTCGTTTTCAAGGCCTCGCGTTTTTGCCTTGCTCCAGCTGTCCAGCCACCTTCAGCTCTCGGTCCGCGTCTTCGTTTTTTCCCAATTCGCGGTAGGCCTGCCCCAAAAGGTGGTGCGGCATCGGATTATTGGGATCCATGGCAAGCGCCCGCTGCAGCGCGCGCACAGCCAGTTCCGTCTCGCCTTTCTTCTCTAACACTTTGCCGAGCAGGATGTACGGCCCCGTGGAAGTGGCGTCCAGCCAAATAGAACGCTGCAGAAGCCGCTCCGCCTCGTCGTATTTCTGTACACGCGAGTAGCCATCCGCAAGTTTGTAATACGCCACGGCGTTACCAGGATTGATCTCCAACTCTTTGCGGAACTCCGCGATGGCCTCTTCTATCTGGGAATGATAGAGATACACTTCGCCGAGAAGCTGGTGCGCTAAGGGAAGCTTTGGATCGAGCGCCACTGCTTTGCGCGCATACTCTTCAGCCACAGGCCCAAAATCCTGCCGCAGCAGCATGCGCGACGTGAAGAGATAGCTGGCCGCCGATTCCGCCGGGACATCAAACATTCTCGCAAAGGCCTTGCGTGCGTTGGGATAGTCCTTCGTCTGGATGTAGCAAATCCCAAGGATATACGCCGCATCGACATTCGCGCTGGCGAACCACGTCTGCACCTTCTCCAGCTCTGGAATCGCCTCCGCAGGCCGCTCGGCTAGGTAATACGACAATCCCAGCAGTTGTTCCCCCTCCGCGTCCGCTGGATTCTCTTCGAGCGCTTTCTTCAAGGATGCGATCGCGTTCGGATAGTCGCCTTTCTTGTAGTAGGCAGCACCCAATTCGTGGGAAAGTCCCTTCATCCCCTGGTGTGCTGATTCCAGTTCATGGAGCGCGTTGATCGCCTCGTCGTACTTGCCCTGCTGCATGAGGTGTCTCGCCTCATCGAACTCGGCTCGAGGTTCCTGCGATTGTGCGGGACGAGAAGACTCGACAGGCGAACCGGACCGCGCCGCTTGTGGCATTTCAGCGCCTAGAACCTGCCAGCAGGCGATCAAACTTCCTGCGAGAGCAACACCCGACGAATGAATCCTAACCATGAAGTCCGTCCCACTATGGCGAAAACAAATTAGAACATAAAAAACGGGGAGCCCGTGAGGGCTCCCCGTGGGTTTTGGGGTGTTTTGTCTGTTTTGTTAGAAAATGAATTTAACGCCGAACTGCAATTGCCGCATGCCAATAGGAGCACCCGGGGCCGAATCGGCCTCGATGTCCGTGATCTGGCCCGCGGACGAGTTGCCCAGGCAATCGAGGCAGGTGTTGCCCGGTGTTGCCAAGACCGGATGATTGAAGAGGTTGTAGGCATCAAAGCGGAATTGCGCCTTGTAGCGTTCTGTGATGTTGAAAGTCTTCGTCAACGACATGTCGTCATAGAAGGCGTGCGGACCCCAGTAGGAGTTGAATCCCATATTGCCGATTTGGCCGCAAGCTGGCAGTGACAACGGTCCCGACACAGGCCGGGCGAAGGTGCAGGAATCCACGCCGATATTGGCATTGAGCTCGGCTTGGGGGTATGCGAGCGGTGCTACGGGCGTAAACCAGTAGGTATTGCCGTTCGCGTGGGTGACACCGGTGGCAAGCTTTCCCGTTACGTTCGGTCGGCACGGGCCGGCATCTTCAATCAGACCACACTCCGCAATGCTGGGTGTGAAGGGTAGGCCGGTGCCATACGTTGTCGTGTTGGAAATTTGCCAACCGCCGACTAGCAGATCCATGGCACGGCCGGCATCGCTCAGGAACCTCTTGCCTCTCCCAATCGGCAAGTCGTAGATGGCACTCCACAGGAACACCTGGTTGCGATTGTACGGGTTCGGACCGAACGCGACCCTCGGGTTGATTGTGTTGTAGGTTGAGTCGTAGCCATTGGAGTGGGAAAAAGTGTAATGCGCGAGGAACTGGAGTCCCCAACTCATCCGTTTTTCGGCGCTGACTTGTAGCGATTCGTATTCATTGCTGGCGTCATTGCCAAAGTAGTTGCCAAGGTCGACCGCGCAACACGGCGGTGTTGGAAACGTTTGGCCGTTGGAAACGAAGGTAGACCCGGGGTAAGTGAAGGCAGGGATGCCGTTCAGGTTGAACGGTCGCCGGTCGTTCGGATTCTGCAGGCCAGTAAATCCTGGCGCAAACCCCGCCCCTCCAGAACCCAACTCTACAACATCGGTGCCCGGACCTACCGCAATTTGGTTGATGTTGTACGACGGACCCGTTCCAGCGAACACGTGAGTTCCTTTATTAGCGACGTAACCGACACTAAGGTTTAGCGTCGGCGTGAGCTGACGCTGAACCGTCGCGTTCCACTCGTCGACAGTGGGAAGCCGTTGAATGGTCGGGCGGATGTAGGGGGATGCGGTGCCGTCTGGACCAAGCAAGGGTAGCGTGCCTGCAGGGCTCCCTGCGCCGATATCGCTGAGAAGCGTGGTGAAGTTATATGCTGGCGGGCCCACACCCAGGTTGAATACGGCGCTGCGATTGTTGGCTGCGGCCGCATTGAGGCTTGCGTCCGAGATGTTTTGTGCCGCAAGCACCGGCAGGTTCTGCGTCACGGCGTGGCCGAAGTTGGAACCAAATACTCCAAGATCAAAGCTGCGACCGTAACCCATGCGAAGTACGGTTTTCGAATCGAACTGGTATGCAAGACTAAGCCGCGGAGCAAAGGCATGCAAAGTGTCCTGAACGTCGCCGTTCAGTCCGATGCCGCCGTACCCGGCGACGCGGAGAACGCCTTCCTGCAAATCCGCAAACCCGCCGTTGCCCTTGCCGTTGACAGACTCTGGTGTGTAAATCTCCCAGCGCACACCGCCGGTGAAGGTGAGCTTCGGGTTCACGCGCCAAGAGTCCTGGCCATAGAAGAAAGTGCGATACTGGTGTCCGATGGCGTCGGTGGTGCTGCTGACGAAACGCTGGAATTGAGAAACATCCCCGAGTAGGAATGTGCTGATCCCCAATCCGAAGGCGCCGTTATTCCCTGTATTAAGCTGGTCAAAGTACAAAAGGCCGGAGCGGCTCTCGTCGCTCGGCACGCGAAGGTTCGTGGCATATCGGATGTCTGCGCCGAACTTGAAAGTGTGATTTCCTTTGATATACGTCCAGTTGTTTATGAACTGGATCTGATGCTCTCTCTCGGTTAACGGGCAGTTGCAGCGCGCAGCGTCCAAACCATTGCCAAAGGCGTAGGCGCCACCACCATTGTTACCAAGCGCGCCGTTCACTCCCCCATTGTTGCCATTGTTGGTGAAGAGGAAGCCGGAAAGGCCATTTGTATCGGCCTGCCCAGGGATATTCAGCCCGGGAAAGCCGAAAGTCGTCATGGGCGTTTGACTGGCGTCGGAGTACGCGGTGGTCGGATTGTATTGAAACCACCCAATTCGGAAGTCGGTCAGCAAATTTGTGCCAAAGGTTTTCGTGAAACCACCCGCCACGTTGTAGTCGTGATTAGTCGACATTCCGTTTAAGGTTCCCGGCCCAAATCCTGCGCTGCCAAGCGCACCGAGGCCACCCTTGCCGGACAAGTTGAAGTAGTCCAGGCTGAATCGCCCGAAGACTTGAATACCATGTGGTGCGCTCCAGTCTTCGCGCGTGTCGAACGAATACTGATTGAAAGGACCGGAGCCTGTGGCCACATAATTGTTTGTCAGGCAGGAGGCCGTGGCCGGCGTGGGACAGGTAACCGTAGGCGTCGGGAACAAGGCGAGGACACTGCCTATATTCTGCGAAATGTCGGCGATGGGAATCATATTGTTTGCAAAGGGCGTGCGGCCGCCACCAGTTAGAGAATTGCCAGTGCTGGGATTAAAGATCTGGCCGCTCGCAACACCGCCGACGGGAGGCCCGTAAGCGTTCAAATATTGGCTCAAGTCACAAAACCCAGGCGTCGCGCTCGCGGCATTCGTCGCGGGGTTACAAGTCTGGTCAACTTCCGACGACGGAACGTTATACTGGTTCGTGATGCCTTGAATCTGATGCGTGCCCTGATAGTCACCGAAGAAGAACAGCTTGTTCTTGATGATGGGGCCGCCGATGGAACCGCCATACTGTTTCCACGTGGCCGGAGCGAGAGGGACACCGGGCTTATTCGTAAAGGGGTCGCGCGCTTGCTGGTCGCTGTTCCGATAATAAAAGAACCCAGTGCCGTGGATATCGTTTGAGCCCGACTTAGTCTGCACCGTTATGAGGCCCGCAATAGCCTTGCCCGCCTCCACGTCGTAATCCTGAGCCGCAAACTTGGTTTCAGTAATGGCGTCGAGGTTGGGGTTAACGACGATAATCCCCAATATAGGATCCTGGTTATCCGTCCCGTCTAACTCGTATCCAACCCCGCTGAAGTGCTGTCCATTTACTTCGATTTGTCCGCTACCCTGCGGATTTTCCGTGGCAGCGTGGTTGAAACCCGGTAGCTTCTGCGTGCCCGGGGTGAGCAATTCGAAACTCGTAAAGTTGCGGTTGAGGACCGGCAAATCTTCCACATATCTCTGACTGAACTGGACGTCCACGTCCGCGCGGTCCGTCTGGAGCTGCGGTATGTCTCCTGTGACTTCCACAGTTTGCGTCACTGCTCCGACAAGAAGCTGTGCATTGACGGTCGCGGCAGAGTCCGCATTAAGAACCACGTTAGGTATTTCCGTTACCTGGAACCCTGTTGCCTCAATGTGTACTTTGTAGGTGTCCGGAATTAAGTGGGTAACAGAGTAGTTCCCGCTTTCATTGGTGGTCGTATCATAGGCAAAGCTCTTGGTCGTTGAAGTGACAGTTACCTTGGCTCCGACAACCGCATTGCCTTGGGGATCTGTAACCGTCCCGATGATGTTTCCAAAAACCGCCTGGCCGGACGCTTTTGGCGCGTTCACCAAAACTACGCAAAACAGAACAGCCAAACCTAGAACTACGAGTCGTTTTGCCATCCCACCCCTCCTAGCAGATCCGTCTCCCGCAACTTTTAAGAGAATCTCAACTCCAACCGTCGAAAAGCCAAGCCCACCACTTGTGCCAATACGGCCAATTTCCGTACATTTTCGATTTGGTTGGCTAAGTGTTACAAAGGAAAGCTGAACGCCAACTCGCAAGGAACGAGCCAAGTTCAGCCGTTAAAGGCACCCCCACTAAAAACCCTTAGGCGCCCTCGACGTGCGCCTCGCACTAAAGCACCCGGCCATTTAGACCCCGCGTCTCGCCCTAGACGCAAACCGCGCGTCGGCACCAATACACAGGCGCATGATGCGGCTATATTGATGCGTACTATTCGTTTTTTGGCGAACTCTTAGAAGTCTCAATGCGTCTGATACGGTTACAACCAATAAATGGCCATCTTGCAGAGAGATGCGAGGCTTGTTACACTCCTGTTACTTCGACGTATCAAGGACCTTTGTGACAGACCGGGACCATCTTCTCGAGCAGGTTAACCGGCTCGTTGGCAGCCATGCTCTGCATGGCTCGGAGTCCCTCTGCAAACTGCTCCGCTATTTGGCTAAGCATGCCGTCGATCACCCCGGCACGCCCATTAAAGAATTCCAAATCGCTACCGAAGTCTTTGGACGTTCCGCCGATTTCGACCCGCAACTTGACTCTATGGTTCGCGTCCAAGCCGGCCGCCTGCGTTCCAAGCTTACCGAGTATTACAGCTCGGACGGATTTGAAGATCCCATTGTCGTGGAACTCCCCAAGGGAACTTACGTCCTTTCTTTTCATCATCGCAACGCCTCGGGCACAAAATCCGCCTCCGCCGCCCTGAACGGAGAAGTGGGCAAGGAGGCGCGGGAGAAAAGCCCGGAGCGCCGATGGGGTACCGAGGTCATATCCCTTTCTATTTTTCTGGCTGCGGCCATCACCGTCATCGTCTGGCTTCTGGCAACTCGAACTTCGGCACCGGTGGGTCTCGCGAGCGAGAGCGAACCTGTGCCAGCCGCTTTTCGTGTCTTTTGGAGGGGTTTTGCTTCGGGACCGGAAGAGCCGTGGGTTGTTTTTAGCAACGCCGCTTTTGTAGGCCGTCCTGAGACGGGTATGCGTTACCGTGATCCAACGCATGACGCGGGCGTCCCTATCCTGGACCACTATACCGGCGTGGGCGAAGTATTGGCAGTCCACGAACTCGATCGCGTCTTCGCCCTCCTCCATCGCCGCATCCGCGTCAAACGCGGGAGCCTCTTTTCGCTCGACGATGCCAAGAACAACAACCTGATTTTCATTGGTTCGCCGGTAGAAAATCTTTCTCTGCTGGAAATTCCGGGCACTCAGGAATTCTTTTTCGAGCAGCTGACCTCCGGTCCTCGCAAAGGCGATCACGCCATTATCAACAAGCACCCACAACCCGATGAAGGCAAGGAATTCTTCGCAACTCCTTCGGGTATGCCTCTCACCGAGGACTACGCCCTTCTGGGTCTTGTGAAGGGGATGAATCCGGGTCAATCCGTGCTCATCCTCGCAGGGAACACCACCATCGGCACACAGGCCGCCGTCGAATACGTTTGTCGGCAGAGCTCGGTGGAAGAGCTGCTTTTGCGGCTTTCCGTTTCGCAAAATGGCGAACTAAAGCCGTTTGAAGCTGTCATTCGAGTGAAAGTAGCCCGCGGCGTGCCTGTCGAAACCGAACTTGTCGCCATTCGTAAGTCCACGATATAGAACCGGCGGAGCGTTCGAGTCCGGCTACTGGAACGGCGCTCTCAAGTGAGGGTCCAGTTCCGACGCTTTCTGAAATTCCCTGTTCGATTCCTCTTTGTTTCCCTTCCGCTGCAAAGCCACTCCAAGCTCATAGTGTGCAGGAGCATAGCCCGGCAACGCTTGAATTGCCGCGCGGAATTGCGAAATCGCTCCATCCAGATCCCCGGCGTTCAAAAGCCTGCGTCCGGAGTTCGTCGCAAACGTCGCCGCCTGCTCACTCGATAAGTGCTTCAAAAGCTCCATGCCGGCGCGGCTCTCGGCGGCAGCACCTTCTGTGTCCCCCATCTGGCGAAGAACGGCCCCGAGATTCGTGTGTGCCCCGGCAAAATCCGGCTGCAACCGGATTGCTTCTCTCAACGCATCGGCCGCCTGCTGTAAATCCCCTTTTTGCTTCAGCACAGAACCCAGAGTGTAATACGCCTCCGCATAGTTTGGTCTTGCTTGGATGGCCGCGCGCAGTTCTTCAGCTGCCGCCGCAAATTCTCCCTGCTGCCAAAGCGTCACGCCAAGCGTGAAGTGAGCATCGGCCAGCTTAGGGTCCAGGTCCTCGGCTCTCTTGAACTCTCGGATGGCCTCGGGTAATCGATCTTTCATCTTCAGCGCCAGACCGAGATCGTAGTGAAATGTGGCGTCTTGAGGCGAAATTTTCAGTGCCGCCTCAAAATGTTCTACTGCGGCGTCAAAATCCGTTTTCTGCAAATAGGCTGCGCCCAAGTTGCCTTCATACCCGGCGTCGTTCGGTCTCAATTTCAACGCCGCCTCAAATTCCCGAATGCTGCTCCCCGCGTCGGCAATCTGCAGGAGCGCCAGCCCCAGATCGTTGTGCGCATCAGGACTCTGGGGCCGAATCCTCACTACTTCCCGAAATGCGGCTATCGCGCCTTCTCCATTGCCGGAGCGCTGCAAGAGAATCCCCAACTGTTTTTGCGCATCTGCATTATCGGGATCTAGCTTTGCCGCGTACTGAAATTCCTGTAACCCCGCGTCCACCTCTCCTTTCGATTCGAGCGTCTGCCCCAGATAGAAATGCGCCAGCGAATTGCTTGGCACGAGGTCTGCGGCCGCGCGCAATTCGGACTCCGCTCCCTCAAGGTCTTTTTGCTGCAATCGCAAAACACCGAGATGCAGATGAGCCTGAGCGAATTGCGGCTGAAGCCTCAGCGCTTCAGAAAACTCGGCCGCAGCTTCCTCCGCCTTCGATTGTTGGATCAAAACCGAACCGAGATCATCATGCAGCTCTGGCCGGTTCGCTTCGATGGCAATCGCTCTCTTTAATTCCTCGACTGCACCGCCAGGATCACCGGCGTTGGAAAGCACTTGCCCCAGAACGTGGTGTGTTTCCGAGTCTGCGGGAGCGAGTCGCACCGCTTCTCGCGCCTCGCGCACCGCACCCGGCGCATCTCCTTTCTGCAGCAGTGCCCGGGCAAGATTCATGCGCGCTTGCGCAAAATCGGGGTTCAAGCTCACTGCCGCTTTGAACTGAGCAATGGCCGCGTCGGTTTCACCTTGCGCCAGCAAAACCCATCCAAGCGAGTTGTGCGCTTCCGGGCTCCCGGGAATCAGCTGGACCGTCTTTTCAAATGCCGTTCGCGCCCCCGCCAAATCTTTCCGCTCCAGCGCCTCCAGGCCTTGGCTGTAAAGCGAATTTGCAGCCGCGGCGTCGGCGCTAGGATTCGAGTTTTTCGTTTGCGCTCGCCCTCCCGTCGAAACAAGGAGAAATGCCAGCCCCAGCGCTCCAGCTCTCAACCCAGCCCCCCATCCAAGCCGATTCGATTTATGGCGCATCGATTCTCGATACAAACTGCAAATCCTCGCACTCGTCAATTTCATCCGCGGGAATGAACGTGCGGCCGGCGCCTTCCTCGGTGATCATGACACCGCCCCCGTATTCGTGTATGTACCAGTCTGTTTCCGGGTCGCCTAGCTCAGCTGCAATGAGTTCGATTCGGCCGGGTTCGCGATGGAATAATATGCGGTCACCTTTCAGAATCTCCTCACCAGTTGGGTATTTCAATACCATCGATACGTGCATCCATATGGCGGAGTCTAGCGGAACGCTTCGCCTTGACCCTGCCTGACCTGCCCCTTAGTATGCCAAGAGTTCATGATTTCCGGTCCGACTCATCGTTCGCTATTCCGCTTCAAAGCCTCTTGGGTCGCGCTTGTTCTGCTCCCGCCTCTTTCCGTTCTCTTCGCCCGAAGCCAGCTCCCCAAAAGCACTCCCAAACCTCTCGCACATTTCACCGACATCGCGAAAAAAGCAGGCCTCGCCGACCCGGTGGTCTTCGGCGGCGTGGACACCAAGAAATACATCATTGAAACCACCGGAACGGGCGTCGCCATTTTCGACTACGACAACGACGGCTGGCCGGACATTTTCATCGTCAACGGCACAAGCCTTGATGCGCCTCCTTCCGCAAAAGCGCCTACGAGCCATCTTTACCACAACAATCACGACGGCACTTTCACCGACGTCACGCAAAAAGCCGGCCTCACCCACACCGGCTGGGGCCAGGGAGTTTGCGTCGGCGATTACGACAACGACGGCTGGGAAGATCTCTATGTCACCTACTACGGAAAGAACGTCCTTTATCACAACAACGGCAACGGAACATTCACCGACGTGAGCGACCGAGCCGGCGTCGCTGGCTCCGGAAAAGCCTGGGGCAATGGCTGTGCCTTCGTCGACTACGACCGCGACGGCCATCTCGATTTAATGGTCGCAAACTACGTCGACTTCGATCTCGCTACTGCGCCTGTTCCCGGTGCCCGAGCCTCGTGTATCTGGAAAGGAGCTCCGGTGATGTGCGGCCCGCAAGGACTCCCTGCCTCAAAAAATATTCTCTATCACAACAACGGCAACGGCACCTTTGAAGACGTCAGCACAAAATCCCACATCGACAAAGCCGACGGTCACTATTCCTTGAGCGTCTCCACGCTCGATTACGACGACGACGGATGGCCAGACATTTTCGTCGCCTGCGACAGCACCGCCAGCATTCTCTACCACAATAATCGCGACGGCACGTTCACTGACGTCGCCATCACCGCCGGCGCCGCCTTCAACGAAGACGGCCGCGCGCAAGCAGGCATGGGATCGACCGTCGCCGACTACAACGGCGACGGCCATCTCGACATCTTCAAAACTAATTTTTCCGACGACACCGCCACCCTCTATCGCAATAACGGCAACGGCACTTTCGACGACGTCACCTTTCCCGCCGGCCTTGGCCTCAACACCAAATATCTCGGATGGGGCGCGATGTTTTTCGATTTCGACAACGACGGCTGGCCCGATCTCCTTCTCGTCAACGGGCACGTCTATCCCGAGGTTGACAGCCAGCATCTCGGCAGCACCTTTCAAGAACCCCGCATCCTCTATCACAACAACGGCAACAGCACTTTCACCGACATTTCCGCCGATGCCGGCCCCGGAATCACCACGGCGAGTTCTTCGCGCGGCCTCGCCATCGGCGATTTGTGGAACGACGGCCGTCTCTCCGCCGTCATCAGCAACATGAACGCCCCGCCCAGCCTACTCGTCAACGACGTGCGCACCTCCAATCACTGGATCGCGTTCCATCTGATCGGCACTTCCTACGCCACCCCCTCCGAAAAATATCGTTCCGCCCATGACGCCATTGGTGCGCGTATCACCATGAAAGCCGGCTCGCGCCTCTTCGTCAACGAAGTCCGCAGCGGCTCCAGCTACGATTCCAACAGTGACATGCGCGTCCACTTCGGCCTCGGCTCCGCCACCAAGCTCGACTCCGTTCAAGTCCGATGGCCCAGCGGCCTCGTCGAAAATTTCGAGAGTCTCGCCGTGGATACCTTCCACACTCTCAAGGAAGGCAACGGCGCTGCCGTCAAGCCTCGGCCGCAAAAGTAACTCTCTCTTTTTTCACCGGTCATACTAAAATTCCCCCGTTCTCGGTGATCGCGCCATGAAGCAGAAATCCAAACCCAAGCCTCAGCCCAGGCAGGCAAGCAAATCGTTCCGAGCCACGCTCGAGCGTCTCCGATCAAATCTCGGCTGGGTGATCGTTTGGATCCCATTCAAGGTGCAGAAAATTTGGGGAACGCGCGGAATGTTTCGCGTGAAGGGAGAAATCAACGGCTTTCGGTTTCGAACGTCGCTCTTTCCCACGCGCAAAGGCGAACACTTCCTGCTCGTCAACAAGAAAATGCAAGTCGGGGCGCGCGCGTCCGAAGGCACAACGGCAGACTTTTTTCTCGAACCCGACACCGAAGAACGCTTTGTAATCGTGCCTGCTGAACTGAAGCGCATCCTCGCCGAAGACAAGACCTTTCGACGATGGTTCGACGCGCTGAGCTACTCCATTCGCAAGTGGATCTGTGACTGGGTTACCCAACCGAAAAGCGCTGCTTCCCGCACCCGCCGCGCCGAACAAGTCGCCGAGCAGCTTTTCTCCGCCATGGAAGCTGAGCAGGAACTCCCTCCCGCCTTGAAGCTGGCATTCACGCGCGAGCCCCGAGCCCTCGAAGGCTGGAGCCTCATGTCGCCGTCGCATCGACGCGGCCAGCTGATTGCGATCTTCTATTACCGCTCGCCCGAAGCCCGCGCTCGGCGCCTCGAAAAGGTAGTCGCTGAGGCTATCGCCCTCGCCGAGAAAAAATCGGCCAAATGAATTGCCTCGCAGGCTGCCGGCGGCCGCTATTTCAAAACATCCGCCCCAGCTTTGGCACACTGCGCGTCTTGCGAGCTGGCTGCTCCCGACACTCCGATCGCCCCGACGATCTTCCCGTCCATCACCAGCGGAATTCCTCCCTCCACGGCCACAACTCCCTTCAGCGTCAAAACTCGTAGCCCGTCTCCGCCCGCCGCCAAGACATCTTGGAACGCCTTCGTCGGCCGTTTAAAGAGCGCCGCCGTCCGCGCCTTTTCAATAGCCACGTTCGCGCTGCCCAATTGCGTGTTGTCCATTTTCTCGTAGTACACCAGATTCCCGCTCGTATCGACGATCGCCACTGCCATATTCCAGTGATTCTTCTCCGCTTCGGCCAAAGCTGGTGCCGCCACCTTCTTGGCATTCTCGAGGCTCACGTTCGCTCCATATGGACTCGGCGCCTGCGTCGGGGCCTGCGTCTGCGCCCGCGCCATCGCCAACCCGCCAAGCAAAATTACCGCCGCAACAACCGACCTCACCACAGTTTTTCGCGACATGCTCTTTCCTCCTTTGGCTTTAACAATCGAAACCCGTCACCTCTCCATTTTCGCGCGCCGCTCTTCGCCCTTCATTCTTCACGCTTGATCGACACGTAAATTGGCCCCGCGCCCAGCAGACTCACCAGAAACCAGCTAAAACGCCCTGCCCGGCTCATCGTCTGGAATTTCAGATGATCCCCAGGCACAACGTCCAGCTCCACCGTCTTCCAATTCCAAGTATTGTCCACGCGCAATTTGTGCCGCCCCGCCGTCACTCGTATTGAAATCGTGTCCCCGTAATACAACTCCCCAACGTTTTCTCCGTCCAGCTTCACGATGATTTGACGCTGCTGCACATCCTCCGGCGATTTCCGCCGAATCGTGATGCTTGCCTGTTCCTCTGCGGACTCGGAACCCATTTAAACCCTCTCTCTTTTCCAGGGCCAGACGCACAACCTCTTCCTGCCTGACACCGGCACTGCCTCTGAAACGTCAGACCGCCTCTTCACATTTTGCAGACCTCTGTTACAATTCCGTACATGAACCGACGCACATTGCTGCAATCGCTTCCCGCCGCCGCTCTGCTTCCAACCGCAACTTTGGCCGACGCCCCGCAATCTTCCACCACCGTTTACGAACTCCGCGTCTACCACACCTACGAAGGCAAGCTCGACGACCTCCTCCGCCGCTTCCGCGAACACACCATGCAGCTCTTCGAAAAGCACGGCATCAAGAATATCGCCTACTGGACGCCCACCGACGACCCGCTAAAGGGCAAAACTCTCGTCTACATCATCGCCCACCCCAGCCGCGAAGCTGCCACCGCCAACTGGAAAGCCTTCCAAGACGACACCGAATGGCAAACCGTCCGCGACAAATCCGAAGCCAACGGCAAAATCGTCGAAAAAGTCGATTCCACCTTCATGACGCTAACTGACTTCTCCCCGCCCCTCCGCTAACTCTTCTCTGTGACCTCTCGGCTCTCCCGGTCCTCTGAGTAAAGTTCCTTTTCTTTACTTCGTAACCCTTGCAATAAAAACCGAGTAAGGCTCCATCGGCAACTCCGCAAACATTCCCTTCAACGGCTTGTGAAAACTCGTCAACAAAACCTCCACCTTCGGCGCCAAAAATCCCGCCCCCGAAAGCTCAAATGGCACCTTCTGCTCCGCCGCCGACATATTCAGAATCACCAAAATCGCCTCACCCTTATACCGCCGCACATACGTCAAGACATTCGGATTGCCTTCGTTAAGCGAAACATAATCCCCGTCCAATAGCGCCGTCTCCGTATGCCGCATCGCTAGAAGCTTCCGGTAAAAACTGAGAACGGAGTCGGGATCATTGATCTCGTCCGCCACGTTATGCGTATGCGCACTGAGCGGAACGGGAAGCCACGGCTTTGCCTTGCTGAAACCCGCGTTCGCGCTGTGATCCCACTGCATCGGCGTGCGCTCGCCATCGCGCCCAATCTCCAGCGGCCAGCCTAGCTTCCCCTCGGGATCCTCAACATCCTCTTTCCGTTTTGGGTCGTTGTTCTCCATCCCAATCTCTTCGCCGTAATACATGATCGCCGACCCGCGCAACGTCAAATAAAGCGCTGCCATTATCTTCGCGATGTCGTCGTTATGTATCCCGTCTCCATACCGCGTATACGACCGCACGATGTCGTGATTCGTAATCACGTACACCGGCCAGTGCCCCGCCGCATTCACCGCCGCAATATGCTTCCGGTACTCAGCCGCGGAGAGTCCCTTGAAACCGGTCATCATTAAATCCATCGGCATCTGCAATTCGTCGTTCTTCGCTCCGTAATAATCCTTCAGCTGATCCACATTCGTTGTCCAAGTCTCCCCGATCAGCACCGAACCATATTCATCCGCAACACTCCGCAATTTCCGCATCGCCTCATGCACTTCCGGCAGTTTCTTGTTGTACTTCTCGTCCATGTTCGGCCGCCCGAATTTGTCCTTTCCCGCCACCACCGGATTGTCGGTCAGGTTCGGATCCTCATAGAGCGTGTCCACCGCATCCAGACGGAATCCCGCCACTCCGTGCTTGTACCAAAAGCGCGTCACATCCAGCATGGCCTTTTCCACCGCGGGATTTCGCCAGTTCAGGTCCGGCTGCTGGGGATAAAAATAATGGTAGTAATATTGTCCAGTCTTCGGATCAAACGTCCATGCCGCCGTCCCAAATGTCGAAAGCCAGTTGTTCGGCGGCTGTCCCGGCCCTTTTCCATCCCGCCAGATGTACCAGTCGCGATATGCCGAAGTCTTCGACGACCTCGAATCGATGAACCACTTGTGCTGATCCGAAGTGTGGTTCACCACAAAATCCAAAATCACCCGTATGTCCCGTTTCTTTCCCTCTGCCACCAGCCGGTCGAAATCCTCCATCGTCCCGTACATAGGATCGATCGCCTCGTAATCCGAAACGTCATATCCAAAATCCACCTGCGGCGAAGGAAAACACGGCGTGATCCAAATCGCGTTCACTCCGAGCTCTTTCAAATAATCCAGTTTCGAAGTAATTCCCTTCAAATCACCCACGCCATCGTTGTTGCTGTCCGCAAAACTTCGCGGGTAAATCTCATAAAATACCGCATGCTGCCACCAAGCGTGTCCCTCCGCATCCACTCCCTTCGCCTGCGCCCCCGCTCCGGGCGGGCAGATGGCCAAGCCCGCTGCCGCTCCCAACACCGCCAACAGCGCCGCCAAGATCTGTCGTTTCATGCGCGACTCCTCTTCTTCGAACATGTCTCTGAATGACCCGAGGAGCAGAAGTGCCGCAAGCAAGGCCCCGCGTAGATAATTCTTCATGACGGTTTTCTCCATCGCCGGCTCAACAGGTTGCCGCCAAGGCAGGTCACTAGATTATTTCTTCAAAAATTTCCGAGGTACCTTCGGTGGGTGGAAAAAGATCACCACTCGCTGGTGCGGGTACTCTTCACCTTCTTTTTCCGCAAAATGAACTCGCAGATTCGTTCCGCCACTCGCATCCTTTACCAATTCCGCTCCGCGAACCGATTCGATTATGCTTGGGTTCCAAACTGCCAAGTCGTAGGTTGCTCCCGCTCGACCAGCCGTAACCAATTCCATCGGCGCCGTCACATCTTCCATGTTGGCGGATAGGATGCGTAAGTCGGAGCTCGCGCTTCCCAGCTCCGGCAGCCGGAACGCATACGACACGCCAAAATCATTCGCTACCGGGATGTGAACGACGTTTTTTCCTTCCTTCAACGAAACTTTTATTCTCAGGTGATGATGCTGTGCCAAGATCTGCTGGTCATAAGTGGTTGTACGCCCGTTCACATTCACGCGGCCGACCAATGCCGTGTTAGCCAGCGCGGGCTCGAAATCCAGCAAGCATTCCCCGCCTGCGCGGGTCACTTCCAGCGTGATTTCGTCCGGACTCTTCTGGTAGCTCAGATTCAGCACACTATCGCCAACGCGCACGTTGTTGATTTTGAAGTTTGTCCAGTCCGCCGGAACATGCGGTACAAACGTCAGCGTCTTTTTCGTCGCGTCCTTTTCCAGCCCAAACATTCCCTTCAGCAGCGGGCTTACTACCATAGCCGCCGACCATATCTGGTGCGGCGAACTCGTTGCCAGTGGCTGGTAATAATCCCCGGAAAGCACTTCCGTCACATGCCCGAGCGACCCGTCAAGAGCCAGCAACGCGTTCGCTCGCAAATTCTCGTAAGCCGGAAATTCCTGGTGGTAAAGGTATTCCGCAACGGATGCCCAGCCGGTGAACAGCGGCCACACCGATCCGTAATGGTAACCACCACCACTGAATACCGCAGAGTGACTGGAAATAATTCGCATTCCCCAGTCCGTTTGCTGGTCCGCATCCGCCAGTTGCCGGATCGTGGATATTCCCGCCTCCTCGCTCGGCAATCCAAACCACATCGGCACGGTCGCCAGCACGGTTGCCTCATCCACCTGCTTTTCGTTCTTGTCCAGCGCAAACGCAAATCGTTTCTTGTCGGCGATCCAGAAGCTGTCGTTCACGAGCGGCCATTGCTTAGCGAATTCGATTTCGAGCGTCGCCGCGGCATCCGCCTGCCCCGCAAATCGCGCCAAATTCGCAAGCGCCCGCAGCGCCTCCGCCCCGAGTCCGCTCTGATAGAACTCCGTCTTCACCGGCAGCAGTGGCCCTCCTTCCACCCAACCGTGCCCCACTCCTTGGTTTTGCGGTAGCCCCTTCGCGTCATACGTCGACTTCAAAAACTGATACGCCTTCCAGAGGCTCGCCCATTTTTCTTTTGCAAAACTCGTGTCGCCACTGCTAACCACGTAATCGTTCGCCGCGATGATGTAGAGCGGTGTCGCGTCCGCCGACGCGTAGGGATATGGATAGCCCTTGAACCAATCCACGAAATTCGCGCCCTGCGAAATCTCGTGTGGAATCTTCCCGTCTTCCCGCTGAAACTTGCTCACAAACTCCAGCGCCGTCTTCGTATTCCGAAAATCTCCCGCCGCGTTCAAAGCCAGCGAAGTCCAGAACGAGTCTCGCCCAAAATACCAGGCAAACCCAGGCCGCTGACTTTCACCAGACGTTCTGTATCCAGCTACCAGCCCCATTCCAAGAAATGGATTGGTTACCATCCCCTGCACCAGGCTGACTCTCGCCCAGTCATACGCCTGCTGAATCTGTTTGTCCGGCAACTCCACGCTCACCGTTTGGCTGAGATAGTTCCTGTAGTAGTCCGCCGATTCGCGCAACATTTCGCCGTATCCAGAACTAAGCCGCCGATACTCGCTCTCCGCGTCTGCGCGGCCCGTGACCGAGCCTGCGATCACCACGATTTGCGACGTTTTGCCCTTGGAAATCGTCCCGAGCCGGAACGAATTCTCCTGCGACTCCGAATAATTCGTTTGAAACTCTTCTTCCGGATTTCCTGCCGTCGGCGATCCCACAAATGCCGCGAACTTTCTCTGCTCTTCTCCAAACGCGAATGCCTTCAGCCCCGAATCCCATCCTATATACGTAGCTCCCAGCGACGCCGGCCATTCCAGCTGAAAATCCCGGTGAAACACCGCCTCAATTTCCAGCGGACTCTCCGTTTCCACCTCCAGAACAACCACCGCTCCGGGCTCACGCACCGGCACAAAAAATGTCTCGCGCACCGAAAATGTATCGCCCGTGTAAACGATCGTGCTCGATTCCGGCCGCGCGATCAGCGTCCTCGCCAGCGAGTCCGCTGCCAGCGTTTGGCCATCCACGTGAAACTTCAAATGAAAGTCGCGAAGAATCTTCAGCGGATAAACCCACGCTTCCATCCGCCCCGCTTCATTTCCGAGAAGCCCTGCCTTCGTTCCCACCGCCGAGAGAAATTCCCACGGTCGAACTGCCCGCGTTAGTTCGATAGGCTTTGGCGGCTCAGCCGAAGGCGCCGTGGCTTCCAGGGTCGCCGGTTCTTTCGCTGGCGCCTGCGCCCTCGCGCTTCCTGAAAAAACGAACTGCGCTAGGGCAAGAAGACCCACGCCAGACGCACGCATGTTTCGAAATGCGGTTTTTCTTTCGTTCACGGTAGGAAGGTCCTGCCACAAGAGAAAACCTTCGATCTCTTGCGACCCTAAGATTGAATGGCCATTTGCCGTACAATACGGAGCGGCGGCAAATCTTAGCACGAGCCATCCCGGGAAGGTATGATTCCATTTGTCTTCACGTCGCGCGTTTCTTAAATCGCTGAGCCGCTCCGTGCTAGTCCTCCCGCTCGAAAGCGTCCTCGCTCTTGCGCGTCCCCTTCACTTAAAGCAGTCACTAGCAGTCCAGAACAATTCAAACCAAACTGCCGCCAATGCAAACCAATATCCTCCGCCGCCAAAGGAAATCGGCGTCAGCTTTCTAAACGTCGCGCGTGAATCCGGTCTGAATGCAAAAACAGTCTACGGCGGCGAACACAAAAATAAATATCTGCTGGAAACGACAGGCTGTGGCGTCGCTTTCTACGATTACGACAACGACGACTGGCTCGACATTTTTCTCGTAAACGGCTGGCGCCTCGAAGGTTTTCCGAAAGGGCAGGAACCCGTCTCGCATCTCTTCAAGAATAATCGCGACGGCACATTTACCGATGTCACGGCGAAATCCGGCATCTCCCACTACGGCTGGGGACAAGGCGTTTGCGTCGGCGATTATGACAATGATGGCTTCGACGACATTTACATCACTTCGTTCGGCAAAAATACTTTGTATCACAATAACGGAAACGGAACGTTCACCGACGTAAGCGAAAAAGCCGGCGTCGGCACGAATGGAAAACGCTGGAACACCGGCTGCGCGTTCGTCGATTACGATCTCAACGGCCACCTCGATCTTTTCGTTGCGAACTATATCGATCTCGATTTAGCAACTGCGCCCGTGCCTGAATCTGGTCCGTGCGTTTACAAAGGCGTTCTCGTTGCCTGCGGCCCGCCGGGACTGAACGGTGGAAAGAACATTTTGTTTCACAACAACGGCGACGGCACTTTCACGGATGTTTCCGAGCGCGCCGGACTCTTCCAGGCCAACGGAACCTACGGCCTCGGCGTGCTCACCGCCGACTTCAACAACGATGGCTGGCCAGATATTTACGTGGCGAACGATTCTACGGCCAGCGCGCTCTATCAAAACAAAAAAAACGGCACCTTCTCCGACGTGGCCATGGAAGCGGGCTGCGCGCTGAGCGCCGACGGCAAACCCCAGGCCGGCATGGGCGTTTCCGCCGCAGATTACGATCTCGACGGAAACCTCGACATCGTCAAAACGAATTTCGCGGGCGACACGCCGTCGCTGTACCACGGTATCGGCGGCGGAAATTTCGAGGACGCTACTTTCACCGCCGGACTTGGAAAACATACGCAGTACCTTGGCTGGGGCTGCGGCTTTTTCGACATGGACAATGACGGCTGGCCGGACATTTTAATTTGCAACGGCCACGTTTATCCCGAAGTCGAGCAGTTGCGCACCGAAGCCGGTTATCCGCAGCAGAAAATTCTGTACCGCAATTTGCGCAACGGCCATTTTGAAGATGTTTCTTCCGAAGGCGGCGCGGGCATCATGGTTCCCGTTGCGTCGCGCGGCGCGGCGTTTGGCGATTTTGACAATGACGGCGACATCGACGTAGTGGTGAATACGATCAACGATTTTCCTCAACTGCTGCGCTGCGATTCACGGCTTGAAAATAGCTGGCTGAAGGTAAAAACGATCGGCACAAAATCGAATCGCAGCGGAATCGGCGCGCGTTTGCGCTGCGTGACGCACCCGCCGGGGGAAACGAAGCCACACCAGCAGATTGATGAAGTGCGTAGCGGCGGCAGCTACATTTCGCAAAATGATTTGCGCGTTCATTTTGGTATCGGAAAAGCGGAAAAGGTTGAGTTGCTCGAAATTCGCTGGCCGAGCGGCGCGGTGGATGCCTTGAAGGATGTAAAGCCCAACCAGTTGATCGTGGTGAAAGAGGGTGCTGGAATTGTGCGGTCGGTGAAGTTTGAAGCGAAGACGGGCAAGCCGGCGAAGTGAAGAGTTCCGGAGAACGCGCAGGGATAAGAAGGACTTCCGTAGAGCAGTCCTCCGTGGAGAGAGGCGAGTTCACGATAGGGCGAAAGGCGTGTCCTTTGACCGGTGACCCGTGAGAAGCTGAAGAAGTGAACAGCCAGGAATGGCTGTCCCGAGCGGTGTCGCGAGGACATCAGATTTATGGAAAGCAGATCGGAGAATACAATGAAGGTCGAAATCGTTCATTGCCCGACGTGACAAAACAACAAGGTAAAGGTCGCGAGTCTCGTGAACCTCATCAAGAATCGCCTCAACATGGACGTGGTGCTTACTCCGGGAAAAACTGGTCAGTTTGATGTGGTCGCGGATGGCGAGAAGATCGCAGAGCGAGGCGGGAACTGGCTCACAAGGAGCTTTGGCGCTGGCTATCCAGAGCTGGATAGCGTGGTTGAGAAGCTAGAAAAGCACCGCAAGAACAAATCATAAGGCTTTGGCACTCGGCACTCATTTAACTCGTCGTAGTCAGGAAGGCGGGCGGCGTGCCGGAGCAGTAACCCGACAGGAAGCGCGCGGTTACGCCTCTAAGATCGTTGTCGAGGATGGACATAGCCCGGTCGGCGATGGCCGCCGGCACGCCATAGTGCGCCTGGGCAATTCCGCCTGTAATCGAGGCCAGTGTGTCGCTGTCTCCTCCAAGCGATATCGCGTTTCGGATGGCATCTTCAAAATCCGTTGATTCGAGGAAGCACACGATCGCCTGAGGAACGGTCGCTTGGCATGATTCGTTAAACTGGTATCCTGACCGAATCTCATCAACACTTCGAGATAAATCATAGTGAAAGGTCGCCGTTGTGTATTGCCTGATGTCGGCTTTCGTACTTCCTGTCCTCGCTAGAAAGATTGCAGCTGCAGTTGCTTGCGCGCCCTTGATCCCCTCTGAGTGATTGTGTGTCACGGCAGTGTATTCAGCCGCCCGGACCAGCACTTCGTCTAATGTATTGAACGCAAACCCTACCGAACTGATTCGCATAGCGGCGCCATTGCCCCAGCTATTGTAGGGCTGGGATTCGGGGGCTTGCGCCCATCGGTGAAAAAAGACTCCGTAGCCTGCGTCTGGATAACGCCGATAGTAGGCCTTCATCAGGGAAACATAGTCGGTGCCGGTCAGGAGCGATTCAGCGAGGGCAACGGTGAGGACTGTATCGTCGGTGAAGAAGCAATCCGGACTGAACAGATCGAACTGCTTGGTCTTGATGTTGTTCCACTCGTAGACCGATCCGATAATGTCACCCGCTATTGAACCGATCATTTGGATCTTCCTCGAAGGCGGCCATGCATCGTTTAAGGCGCTTTAGAGCGTTTGGGCATTATCTCCGAAGAGAACTCGTATCGCCATCTCCCTCGGGGCACTCAAGGGGTCAAGCGGAGTGGTTGCCCTTTCGCGCGCGTGTCGCAATGGCGGCATCGAGACCGAAGTTCAGGGGAGGAAGACTATCAGAGTGTAGATGCCTAGAGTTGTGCCGAAGGGCAAGTCGTAAAGAGAGAAGAAGGCGGCGAGTAGAGAGAGGGTGCGTGCGGATTTTCCGGCGATGAGGGCTAAGCCTGCAAAGAGACCGAAGAGGCCGGAGAGGGCCGTTACGATGATGGCGGCGACATAGAGGATGTGGAAGATGGCCATTAGGGACACGTAATCGACGACACGGGTCAGGAGCGCGCCGAACATGACCGTGGCTGTGCCGGCGTAAAGGACGAGGAGGATTACGGCTACGAGGCGGAGGATGGCGTAGACAATCCAGAGGGCGCCGAGGGTGGTGGAGTTTGCGCGCGGATTTTGTGAGGTTGCGGCGTTGGTGGACATGGGCGCTCCTTGATCGATAGCGAGTTTTGGATCGTCTTGAGGAAGCTTAGCACTCTGCGAGGGGCTTTCGTGTCGGGTAGATACGGTATGGAGGGTGCGAGGAAAGCCTGGGCGGCGTTTCTTCTGAAGATTACCGAATGAATAAAAAGGATTTTACACGGAGGGCGCAGAGCGGAGAAAGAGAATAAATGCAGAGAGATTTCTCTCTCTGATGGCCGGCGGAAGGGGAGCAGAGGTCAGGCGCCGGAGAGGGTTTGCCAGCCGCGGCGGCTTAGGCTCCAGAAGATGAAGTAGGCGGAGAGGGCGGCAATGATTAGCAGGATGATGCCGGCGAACCATTCGTGGAGGACTAGTTCGCCGATGGAGAACATGGCGCAGTAGACGAGGAGGCAGCCGGCGATCCAGTCGTAGGTGCTGGCGGCGAGGTCGCGGACGGGGGTGACGTCGGGAGCGAGGGCGGCGATGTGCTTCCAGCCGTGGATCGTGGGGCGGACGCGGCGATAGAACTGAAGGAGTTTGGCTTCGGGTTCGGGCTTGGTGATTAGCGTGGTGACAAGCCAGACTGCCGTCGTGGCGGCCGTCGTGATGAGGGCGGTTTTGGCGAAGACGACCGAGCTGTTGCCGGCGAACTGAACGCGCATGAGCGACATGGAGACGACGAAGGCGGCGATCATGGAGGAGATTTCGCTCCAAGCGTTGATGCGCCACCAGTACCAGCGGAGGAGGAGGACGGAACCGGTGCCGGCGCCCATGCCGAGGAGAAGTTGCCAGGCGGATTGGATGCTGGTGATGTTGGCGGCGGCGTATCCGCTGAGGATCACGAGCAGGACGATGATTATTTTGCTCGCGAAGACGTAGTGTTTGTCGCTGGCTTTGCGGACGAGGAAGCGGCGGTAGAAATCGTTGATGAGATAGGACGTGCCCCAGTTGAGCTGAGTGCCGACCGTGGACATGAAAGCTGCTAGGAAGGCGGCGATCATCAGGCCGCGCAGAGCGGGCGGGAGAAAATCGCGCAGAACCATGACGTAGCCTTTTTCGGGTTCGGCGGCGAACTCGGCGCTGGGGTGAAGGCCGCCGTGGGGAGAGTAGACGGCTACCGCGACCAGGCCGGTGATGATCCAGGGCCAGGAGCGCATGGCGTAGTGGGCGATGTTGAACCAGAGAGTGGCGCCGAGGGAATTTTTCTCGTCCTTGGCGCTGAACATGCGCTGGGCAACGTAGCCGCCGCCGCCCGGTTCGGCGCCGGGATACCAACTGGCCCACCACTGGACGGCGAGATACAGCGCGAAAGTTATGACGGGGAGTGTCCAGAGGGCGTCGGTCGTCCAGCCTAGGTGGAACGACGGAAAAAACGAGAGGATTGAACCTGTGGTTTCGCCGGATTGGCGGGCTACGGCGTCGACGTGAGAGAGCTGAACTTTCAGGAGGGCCATGCCGCCGATTTTGGCTACAGCGATCCAGGCTAGGACGACGATCATGGTCATTTTCAGGGCAAATTGGAAGAGGTCGGTGACGAGTACGCCCCAGAGACCGCCGATGAATGTGTAGATGCCGGTGAAAGGGACGAGGAGAAGGACGCAGATCAGGAGAGCGGTGTGTTCGGGAGTGCCGAGCGTGTAGGTGGTGAGATTATGGCCGGCGAGGCCGATGCTCAGGACGCGGCCTTGCGCGATGGCGTCGCCGAGGAGGACTGTGGTGATGCTGATCATGGCTTTGATGACCCAGCCGAGGATGAGACAGTTCATGAGGGCGCCGAGGTAGATGGCGCGGAAGCCGCGGAGGAAGGCGGCGGGTTTGCCCTGGTAGCGAAGCTCGACGAATTCGACGTCGGTGAGGATTTCGGCGCGGCGCCAGTAGCGCGCGAAGAAGAAGACGGTCATCATGCCGCAGAGACATTGCGACCACCAAAGCCAGTTGCCGGAGATGCCGTTGCGCGCTACGAGGCCGGTGACGAGGAGCGGCGTGTCGGCGGCGAAAGTGGTGGCGACCATGGAGGTTCCAGCGAGCCACCAGGAAACGTTGCGGCCGGAGACAAAAAATTCTTCCGTGCTGCCGGAGGAGCGGCGGCGATAGTAGAGAGAGATGAGGAGATTGAGGAGGAGGTACGCGGCGATGACGATCCAATCGGTGGCGGTGAGGGCCATATTTCGTTTTGCTCCGCTCGTGTGAGTGCTGGCAGTGCGTGAAGCGGCCTAGTATACTGCTATATAGCTCCTGAGAGGCAAGCTAATTTCGGGACGGCGCATTTTACTCTTAATTCGCAGAATTTTTGCAGATTTCCCCAAACGATTTGAGCGAGGCGGGGACTTGGTATATATAGCACCGGCTGGCATAGTGTTGAGTGGCTTTGAGGCCGATGAGGATGGTACACGGGAATGGCCGGTGCGGGCGAGGATGTGCTGACTGTTTTGCTGAGGAGAGATTGCCGAGAGTGGGGAAAATGGCGGGGCAATGCTGGTACTACTGAATTCGAGTTATGAGGAATTGAGCCGGGAGGCAGCGCGGATTGTGGCCGCGACGGTGAAGAACAAACCGTCCGTGACGCTCGGGCTGGCTACAGGTAGCACTACTCTCGGGATGTACAAGGAGTTGGTGCGGCTGCACCGGGAACAGCAGCTGGATTTTTCGAAGGTGGGGACGTTTAACCTGGACGAGTATTTGGGGTTGGCGGCGGAGCATCCGCAGAGTTTTCATTGTTTCATGCAGGAGAATTTTTTTGCGCACGTGAATATTGCGGAGCGGAATATTCATATTCCCGATGGGACGATCGGCGGCGACTACGAGGAGTACTGCGCCGCATATGAACGCGCGATTCGTGAGGCGGGCGGGATTGACTTGCAGATTCTGGGCATTGGGCGGAACGGGCACGTTGGCTTTAACGAGCCGACTTCGAGTTTCGGATCGAGGACGCGGCTGAAAGTTTTGACGAACGAGACGATTGAGGATAACCGGAAGTTTTTCGGCGCGGGAGAAGAGATGCCGCAGTGCGCGATCACGATGGGGATTGGGACGATTCTTGAAGCAAAGAAAATCTTGCTACTGGCGACCGGCGAGGCGAAGGCGGAGGCAGTGGCGGACGCGATTGAAGGGCCGATTACGGCGTCGGTGACGGCTTCGTGCTTGCAGCTGCATCCGGACGTTACGTTTGTGATCGACGAAGCGGCGGGGGCGCGATTGAAGCAGCGGGATTATTACCGGCGGGTGTTGGAGATGACGTCGCGATTCACGCCCAACCGGCTGTCGTGAACTTTATTCACAGCCGCCACATATATAGGCGTACCACCAATCGAGCGGGAAGGCAGGAGTTCCGGGCGGCCGGAGTGGTTCGAAGTGGTTTGGGCGGGGCTGGCGGAAGCATCCGAGGGGCGGGTCAGGTAAACTAGTCCCCGCTGTCACAGACCAATCTGGAGAGGACAAAGCGATGGGCAATCGAGATGTGAGAAGCAGAGAGAAAAAGAAGCCGAAGAAAAAGGAAGTCAAGGTGACGTATCAGCCGGCCAGGCCCACGACCGTGTACAAGCCGACGACGCCGGTTACACCGCAGCCACCCTCCGATCCGACAAAACCATAGGATCTCGCGCGTTAGGCAGGCGTTGCTCACAGATTAGCCCGCGCGGCGTCTATGCCAACTAGGGTGCGAGGCGAACGCCGGAGTTTTGCGCCCGGTCCATTTTTGCTGTTAGAGAACGAGGGAAAGGTGTGTTCATGCGAAACGTTTCAAGGATTTTTCTAGGGATGATGATTGGAGTGGGCTGCCTGGCGGGCCGGGCGGACGCACAATTCAAGAATGGCGCTCAGGCGACGGAACTGAATTTGCCGACGATAAGCCAGCGCGCAATGGTGACGCAGCGAATTGGGTTGACGGATATTACGATCATCTATCATGAGCCGCTCGTGGGCGGACGCGAGCTGTGGGGCAAGGTCATCCCGTACGGCAAAGTGTGGCGCGCCGGAGCGAATGAGAACACGACGATTACGTTTGCGGATGACGTTTCGGTGGAAGGCAAACCACTGGCGGCGGGTACATATGGCTTGCACGCGATCCCGAACGCTGACCAGTGGACGATTATCTTTTCGAAGAATTCGACGTCCTGGGGCAGTTTCAGCTACGACGATAAAGAGGATGCCTTGCGCGTGGACGTGAAACCGCAGCCAGCGGAATTTCGCGAAGCGCTAACGTATACGTTTGACGACATCAAGCCGGAATCGGCGGCAGCGACGCTGCGCTGGGAAAAACTGGCAGTGCCGTTTCACATTTCCGTGGACGTGAAAGCGATCACCGAACGAAGCATTCGCAACCAGCTGCGGAACACCGGGGGTTTTTCGTGGTCGGGGTATGACGAAGCGGCGATGTGGTGCCTGGATGGGAACTGCAGCCTCGAACAGGGATTGAAGTGGGAAGACATTTCGATTCAGAACGAGGAAAGGTTTGAAAACTTGCTGACGAAATCGCAGATTTTGGAGGCGATGGGGAAGAAACAGGAAGCGGATGCCATTAAAGCAAAAGCGCTTGATAAGGCCACTGGTGTGCAGCTGCACGTCTATGGGCGGGGCCTGCAAATTCAGAAAAAGCAAGAAGAGGGATTCGCCGTTTTCAAGATAAATATTCAGAAGCATCCGAATGAGTGGTACACGCACGGAGAGATGTCCAGGATGGCCTCGGCAAAGGGCGACTTCCCAACTGCGCTTAAAGAAATGAAGCTCGCGCTTGCCGGAGCGCCAGATGCAACGAAATCACAAATCCAGGGATTGATCGCGCGGCTGGAGAAAAACCAGGACATCAATCCGATTTAGTACCTGCACCAACGAAGAATTCCGAGGAGCGCGGCCGGCGGCGTCAAGAAGTGATGCCGCCGAAGCAGAGATATTTGATTTCGAGATATTCGTCCATGCCGTACTTGGAGCCTTCGCGGCCGAGGCCTGATTCTTTTACGCCGCCGAAAGGGGCGACTTCGGTGGAAATAATTCCGGTATTGATACCAACGATGCCGTATTCGAGGGCTTCGGCGACGCGCCAGACGCGGGCAATATCGCGGCCGTAGAAGTAAGCGGCCAGGCCAAATTCCGTGTCGTTTGCGAGGGCGATGGCATCGGCTTCGCTCTTAAAACGGAAGAGCGGCGCGACCGGCCCGAAGGTTTCTTCGCGGGCGACAGCCATTTGCGTAGTGACACCGGTAAGAATCGTCGGCTCGAAAAAGCGGCCACCAAGAACGTGGCGTTTTCCACCGACGAGAATTTTTGCTCCTTTGGATTGGGCGTCGTGGATGTGGCTTTCCACTTTTTCGACGGCGGCGTCATCGATCAGTGGTCCTTGCGTTGAGCCCGCCTCCAACCCCGGGGCTGGCTTCAGTTTCTTTACGGCCTCGGCTAGCTTTTCGGCGAATGCGTCATAGACGGCGTCTTCGACCAGCAAGCGGTTCGCGCAAACGCAAGTTTGCCCAGTATTGCGATACTTGGAAGCGATTGCGCCTTCGACGGCGGCATCCAAATCCGCATCTTCAAAAACGATAAACGGGGCGTTGCCTCCGAGCTCGAGGGAGAGCTTTTTGATTGTGCCCGCGCACTGGGCCATCAGGATTTTTCCGACTTCCGTGGAGCCGGTGAACGAAAGCTTTCGAACGATGGGATTGCCAGTGAGTTCGGCACCGATTTCCGTGGGCGAGCCAGTGACAACATTGAAGACGCCCTTTGGAACGCCAGCGCGCTCGGCAAGCTCGGCGAGAGCGAGCGCGGAAAAGGGAGTTTGTTCGGCGGGCTTGACGACCACCGTGCAGCCGGAAGCGATGGCGGGCGCCGCTTTACGAGTGATCATGGCGAGCGGAAAATTCCACGGAGTGATGCAGGCGACGACGCCGATGGGCTGCTTGATGACAACGATTCGTTTGTCGGCCTGATGCTGAGGAATGGTATCGCCATAGACGCGTTTAGCTTCCTCGCCGAACCATTCGAGAAACGAGGCGGCATAGGCGACTTCTCCGCGCGATTCGGCGAGCGGCTTGCCTTGCTCGAGAGTCATCAGGCGCGCGAGATCATCCTGGTTGGCCATCATCAGATCGAACCAGCGGCGGAGGACGGCGGCGCGCTCTTTTGCCGTTTTTTTGCTCCATGCGGGAAAGGCGTTGTTGGCGGCATCGATGGCGTGGCGCGTTTCTGGGCCGTTCAGTTTCGGCACTCTGCCGATGATTTCTCGCGTGGCGGGATTGTCCACGCTGATTGTTTGGCCTGAGTCTGCTCGAATCCATTGTCCATCGACATAGCAGGCTTCGCGGAAGAGGCGCGCGTCTTTCAGTTCGGCGGCAACGCCCGCGGATTTCGACAAGGTGTCTTGCATCGAATGCTCCTGAAGGTCTTCCTAGCTTAGATGCGGCAGGCGATTGTTTGGCGCTTCTCGACAAACTACCACGCAATTATGCGTGAGAGAGCGCGGCTTGCTTGCGTTCGGCGACGCTTGTCAGGGCGGCTTCAAGCACGTCGAGGCCGTCGTTGAACTGCTCGTCAGTGACAACGAGGGGCACGAGAATACGAATCACGTTATTAAACGTGCCTGCGGTGATCATGATGAGGCCGTGCTCGTAGCAATATTTGGCGATCTCTTTTGTCTCGGTGTCGGCAGGTTCACGAGTGCCGGCGTCGCGAACCAGTTCGATGGCGCACATACCGCCGAGGCCGCGAACTTCGCCAATCAAGGGCCATTTTTTCTGCCAGCCGAGCGCGCGTTTCTCAAAATGTTCGCCGAGAGCCGCCGAGCGCGCGAGCAGACCATCTTTTTCAATGGTTTCGATCGAGGCAAGCGCGGCCGCGCAGGAAAGAGGATGGCCGCAGTAGGTGCCGCCAAGAGAGCCTGGCCCGGGCGCATCCATGATTTCGGCGCGGCCCGTAACAGCCGCTATGGGCATGCCGCCACCAAGAGACTTCGCCAAGGTGATCAAATCGGGCTCGATGCCAAAATGTTCGGAAGCGAACCATTTGCCGGTGCGCGCGAAGCCAGACTGAATTTCATCGGCAATAAAGAGAATGCCGTGTTTGCGGCAAATATTCTGAAGCAGCTTGAAGTAATCGCGGGGCGGAACGACGAAGCCACCTTCGCCGAGAACGGGCTCGGCAATAACTGCGGCGACGGATTCCGGCGCGACCGAGCGTTTGAAGGCGTCTTCGAGATGATGCGCGAATTCCGAGGACGATGTTCCGGGAGCATTGCGATATGGATACGCGAACGGAATGCGGTAGATGTCGCTCGCGAAAGGCTGGAAGCCCGCCTTGTAAGGATGCGTCTTGCTGGTTAGCGACATTGTCAGAAGCGTGCGGCCGTGGAAGGCGTCTTCGAAACAGATGACGGCGGGTCGTTTAGTGTAGGCGCGAGCAATCTTGATGGCATTTTCGATGGCTTCAGCACCGGAATTGAGAAGAATAGTTTTCTTCGCAAAATTGCCAGGAGCGAGCGAGTTCAGTTTTTCCGCTACGGCGACATAGCCTTCATAGGGCGTGACGGCAAAGCAGAGATGCAAATGCTTTTCGAGCTGTGCTTGGATCGCGGAGATGACGCGCGGGGAGCGATGGCCGATATTGAGGCAGCCTATTCCTCCGGCAAAATCGATGTAGCGATTGCCGTCAACATCCTCGATCGTGGCGCCATCAGCTCGCACGGCGAAAACAGGAGTCGCATTGGCAGGTCCGCGCGGGATGGCAGCTTCGCGACGCGCCATCAGCGCGCGCGAACGCGGGCCGGGAATTTCAGTTCGAATCTGAATCGTAGACATTTTCTCTTCCTTTTTTTCTCTGGCCGCCGGCCACAAGATTGCCGGCGTCCCGAATGCTAATACCAGCCGATGGGGGTTTCGTCGAGATTGACGAAGACCTGTTTGGTTTCGAGATATTCTTCGAGGCCCCAGGGGCCGAGTTCGCGGCCGAAGCCGGATTGTTTGTAGCCGCCCCAGGGAGCTTCGACGTACGTCGGCTGCATGTGATTGACCCAGACAATGCCGGCGCGGAGCGACTTCACGACGCGGAAAGCTTTGTAGATGTCGCGCGTCCAGACGGCGGCGGCGAGCCCGTACGGTGTGTCGTTGGCGATGCGAATCGCGTCCGCTTCACCGTCAAAAGGAATTACGGACGCGACCGGGCCGAAAATCTCTTCGCGGGCGATGCGCGCGGTGTTGTCGACGTCGTAGAAAATGGTGGGCTCAACGTAGTAGCCTTTGCCAAATTGTTTTGCGCGGCCGCCGCCGATGGCAACCTTGGCTTCTTTTTTGCCAAGCTCGAGATAAGAGCTGACGCGATCGTATTGTTCCTTGCTGACGAGCGGACCCATCTTTGTTTCACGCTCAAGCGGCGCGCCGAGCTTGATGCGCTTGGCTTTCTCGGTCATGGCTTCGACAAACTTGGAGTAGATTTTCTTTTCGACGAGAATGCGGCTGCCGGCGGAGCAGACTTCGCCTTGATTGATGAACACGCCGAAGAGCGCCCCGTCGATGGAGGCTTCCCAATCGGCGTCCGTGAAAAAAATGTTGGGTGATTTGCCGCCGAGTTCGAGTGTGACACGTTTGAGAGTGTCGGCGGCGCTTTTCACGATGATTTTGCCGACGCTGGCGCTGCCGGTGAAGGCGATTTTATCGACGCCAGGATGCGCGACGAGCGCGGCTCCTGCGGTTTCGCCGAGGCCGTTGATGATGTTTACCGCGCCCGGCGGCAGGCCCACTTCGCTGAAGTAGTTTGCGAATTCGAGCGCGGTGAGCGGCGTTTGCTCGGCAGGCTTTAGAACGCAGGTGCAGCCGGCCGCAAGCGCCGGTGCAAGTTTCCATGCAGCCATGAGCAGCGGATAGTTCCACGGAATGATTTGGCCGGCGATGCCGACGGGCTCACGCAGCGTGAAGCTGAGCGCGTTGGCAGGAACGGGATTTACGCTACCGAGAACTTTGTTGGCGAGGCCGCCGTAGTATTCAAAGCATGTGGCGACGTCGGCGATGTCGTATTCCGCTTCGACGATGGGCTTGCCTGTATTGCGGCATTCGATTTCGGCAAGCTGGGCGCTGTTCTGGCGGATTTTCTCGGCTAGCTTGAAAAGAATGCGGCCGCGGTCCTGCGCGGTGGTGGTGGCCCATGGACCAGAGTCGAAAGCGGCGCGCGCGGCTTTTACCGCGAGATTGACGTCGGTGGCACCGGCCGCAGCGACGTGCGCGATGACTTCTTCGGTAGAAGGATCATAAACCGGAAATGTTTCTCCGGAAGCGCTGGCAACCCACTCGCCATTGACGTAGTTCTTATACGTTCGAATTCCCGCTGTCGCACTGCTGGACATTGCAGCCTCCCAAAATCGCCGCTCGCAGAGCGCCTCGCCCGAAGCGCGCGGCGCTCAGACTACCGGCACGGCTTCCGCAAGTTTTCTCGCAGTCTTGCGCCGGCCGTAGATAAAAAAGAAAAACGCGGCAAGCCCGATGAACAAAAGCGTGCCGCCGAACATCCACACTTCGTAGGAGCGGAGAGATGTAACCTGCTGCGCCGGAAAAAAAGCCAGCGCAATTCCCAGAATCGTTGTGACCAGTCCACTGGCGCCGGAAAAAATCAGCGTTGTCTTGCTGTAAACAGCCTTAACAAAAGAATTGCCAAACGCGATTTTCAGGAGCCCGCCAAACATATAGAGAAACGGGATCAGCTGAAGCACAACGGCAAGCGACAATAGTTTCTGGAAGGTTTCCTGCACGCCTGTTTCGCTAGCCGACAGACTAGCGACGACAAAACCGAACGACTGCAGAATGTGTCTCACAAGCGACAAGCCGATGAACTTATTCCAGATCCACCAGCCGCTGAAGTTCAGCACGACGAGCACCATGGAGACCGCCGCGTGGACAATCAGCGCGGCATACGGCGTGTGATAACGCGGATGCACTTTGCCAAGCCAGGACGGCATATAGGAATCAAGCCCAGCGACGAAAGGAATGCGCGCCGAGCCGCCGAGCCAGGCGGACGCAATGCCAGCGATGGACAAGCTCAGCATAAGCGCGAAAGGCGCGACGATCCACGCTACGCCGACGCGGCTGGCCATGTGCCCGACAGCTTGCACGATGCCTTGCAGCACATTGATGTCGCTCTTGTTGATCGCAATAAGCAGCGTGAGCGTCGCGCCGATGTAGAGCAAGCCCGAAAGCACGCCGCCCCAAGCGACGGCGCCAGGCAGGGTCTTTTGTGGATTTTCGATTTCGTCGCCCATAACGGAAGCGAGCTCGAGGCCAACCAATCCGAAACAAATCACGCCGAAAGAATTCAGGACGAATTTTGGATTGGGCGGAATTCGAAAGTCGGCCCAGGCCACTGTCGTGCCGAAGCGCAGCCACACGACGATCCCCAAGCCGATCAGCACGGCGGCGGCGATGCCGGTGCCGATCGCTCCGAAGTTGTTGATCCATTTGCCGACGCCGAGGCCGACAATATTCAGAACGACGAGAACGACCAGCAGCAAGAGCGAAGCGGTCAACGCAAAAGTTTTGTTGTCTCCCAGCGCTTCGTGGCCGGAACCGAGCGCGAAGACCGAAACGCCGACGAAGTAGAGCATTACCGTTGGCACGTACATCATGTTGTTGGTCCAGTAGCACCAGCCGGAGAGGAAACCGTGGAAGTCTCCGAAGACTTCCTTGGCCCAGAGGTAAACTCCGCCTTCGCCGGGATAGCGGTGGGCAAGCTCGATGACGGCGATCCCTTGCGGCCAGAAAAACAGCAAGAGCGAAATAAGCCAAAGCCAGACAGTGACCCCGCCGTTCGCGGCGATCGAGGGGACGACGTTCAGATTGAAGACGGCGACAACGAAGAGCAGAACGAGGTCCATGCGTCCCAACACTCGGCGCAGGTTCGGCGCGCCTTGGGCTACTGGCGCGATGGGCGCGGTGGACGCAATGGCGGCCTCGTTCTGCAATGGAGCGGTCTCCCAGAATCAGTGGCCCGCGGCCCCGACGAAGTGTGCGCCGCGCTCGAGCTGGGCTTTTGCGAGAGTGGGAGCAACTTCATCGAACACGGCGAGGTGCTTCTCGATGTCTGCTTCGGTGTGCTGGACGGAGATGGTCCACTGCTCGTCCCACCAATAGGGCTGAGGGAGGACGCCGCGGTTGACCATCGCAAACCAGTAGTGGCGCCAAAGATCGACATCGATTTTCGTCCAGTCGCGATAATTGCGAATTTCCTGAGGATAGAGCATGAGCGCGCCGTTGACCCCGGCGCTGATGACGTAGGCCTGCAAGCCGGTTTTCTTGACGATGGCGCGATAGCCCTCGGTGAGTTTTTTGCCGAGCTTGTCGACGTGTGCGTAATTCTCACGCGAAAGGACATCACGAAACGTTGCGAGGCCCGCCGCCATCGCGACGCGATTCGTGTTGTACGTGCCGCCGTGAAAAACCTTGTGCTGGGAGATTAAATCCATCACCGCCCGGCTCGCGCCAAACGCGGCGAGCGGCAAGCCCCCGCCGATGGATTTCGCCAGGCAAATCATGTCCGGCTTCACGCCAAAATATTCGCTGGCGCCGCCCCAGGCGAGTTTTGCTCCGGTTTTCACTTCGTCGTAGATGAGCAGCGCGCCGTTTTTTGTCGCGATATCGCGCAAACCCTGCAGAAAACCTGGCTGTGGCATGCACAGGCCGACGTTCATCAGTATAGGTTCGAGGATAATTGCGGCGATCTGGCCGGGGTTTTCGCGGAAGCGGCGCTCGACGCTTGGCAAATTATTGAAAGCGGCGACAACAACATTGGCAATCGAAGCTTTAGGAACGCCTCCGCCTCCGGGGACGGAGTTGGGCGCGTCGGGATCGCCGTAGTCTTCTGCTTTGGGCTTGACGCTGACGAGCGCCGTGTCATGCAGACCGTGGTAAGCGCCTTCGAACTTCAGAATTTTATCGCGACCCGTAGCGGCGCGGGCGATGCGGCAGGCGTGCATGGTCACTTCAGTACCGCTCGATCCGAAGCGAACCATCTCGACGGGGTAGCGCTTGCAGATTTCTTCCGCGAGCTCCCACTCCATGTCGTGCGGCATGCCGAAGGTCGTCCCTTCATGCAGCTTTTGTTCGACGGCTTTAACCACCGCGGGGTGGCAGTGCCCGGCCATCAGCGCGCCGAAACACAGATTGTGATCGAGGTATTCGTTTCCATCGATGTCGTGAATCCTGCTGCCTTTACCGTCTTTAACAAAAAGCGGGTACGGCTCGTAGTGGCGGTAGTTGCTGGCAACACCGAGGGGGATACGTTGCAAAGCGCGCTTGTAAGCGTCCGCGGATTTGGGCGTGCGCTTTTCGTAGGTGGCGATTTCCTTCTGCAATGCGTCGTGCATTTCCTTATTCCATTTGCTGTGTAGCCGCGAAGCGGCCAACGCTAGCAGGTCTGTTCCCTGCGGTCAGTTTGTAGTAACAAAAATCTCACAACTGTATTGATTGTCTCACTTTCTTCTTACGTAGGAAGGCGCCCCGGCCAGGCTGGGGCGCCTCTGGAACCGTTTTGCTCTCCGCTATCGCCTCAGAAACGGAACTTCAGCGAAAACTGAACGAGCCGCGGATCGTGGACATGCTGCACCTGGCCAAACGTGCTGCCCTGATCCGATACGTCTCCATCCACGCTGTAGAACTGCGCGTGATTCCAGATGTTGAAGATGTCGCCGCGGAATTCCATCTGGAGTCTTTCGCCAAAGTTCGTTTCCTTCATGAAGCTCATGTCCCAATTGTTGATGCCCGGCCCGCAGCAAATGGTGCGAGGAGCGTTGCCAATCGTGCCTGGGAGAACAGTGGAATTCGTGAAGAGATTCGGGTTGAATACGAACCCGTTATTCTGACGAATATTTTGCGTGTGAAACGGGGCGGTGAGATTCGGCTCACCCGGAAACTCGAACAGGTCGGTGGAATCCAATTCTTCGATGTCATCCTGAGAGGTGATTCGAATGGGGAAGCCGCTCTGGAACGTCAGGATTCCAGACGCCTCCCAGCCATCCAGCAGCTTTCCTTTAAAACCGTCATACTTCGGAACGGGCAGATCCCAAACGTAATTGACCACAAAACGATTCCGCGCATCGTAATCGGACAACCCGTAGGTGGCATTGAAGTTCAGCGGATTGAGCGCGCTTTCAAAGCTCGAGGCATTGTCCATAGTCTTGCTGAAAGTGTAGGCAGCCTGGAACTGCAAGCCGTGCGAAAAATTCTTCTGCAGCATGGCCTGCAACGAATTGTAGTTCGACCGCGCGACGGTGTTTTCGCTGAAGATGCCGGAAAAAACCGGCGTACCGTCGGACGGGCATCCCGTGCCCGTCAGAGGCTGGCATAGTGGAGAGGAGTATGGGCGCAGACCTACGAGCGTGATGCCGCCGCCGGGAGCGTTCACCGCGCCTGCAGGGATGGTCAAGCCGCCAGTTCCCGCGTTGTAGGGCAGCGGAAGTCCGCCGGCGGGGATGACCGCGCCGTTGGGAATAAAGTACGAACTGTCTTCCCCAAAAGGACCGCAAGTCGTCGAACCACCTCCCGGCCCGCTCAGGACGTTGCCGGCGCCTGCGGTAGCCATGGCCGCCAAGACGTTGCAGGTCGCAGGGTTTCCGGGGTTGACTTCATAGCTCGCGAGGAGGCGATGACCTTGCGAACCGACGTATCCGATTTGAAAGAGAATTTGTCCAGGCAGCTGGCGCTTGATCGTCAAATTATACTGGTCGGAGTATTGCAAACGCAGATTGGGAGGAAACTCTCCGAAGAAAGTCATCGGCCGGAACTGTTCCCAATCAATCGAGCTGCCTCGCGGCGGATCAAGAATTCCGTTGAAAGGATTCGGGAAGACGCCGCCGCTTTGATTGACATAAGGAGTTTGCAAGAGCGGACTCGTAATGAAGTTGCTTCCGCCAAAGGGGGGCTCGGCGCTGAACTGCTCGAGCACGAGTTGTTCGATCGGATTGTAGAAAATTCCGTAGCCCATGCTGATGCTGGTCTTCGAGGGACCGCCGGTCAGCTTGCTGAGCCATCCATCTTTCCAGCCGGGGCTCCAATTGAGGCCGAGGCGGGGCGCGAATCCTTTGTAGTAGGTATTCGTCAACGCTTCGGGCACGCCTTTGTCACCCGGAAAAACCAACCCGACCGGCGTGACGCCAGCTTCATCGCAGGTCGTGACGCTGCCGGCAACGTAGAGAGGGCTGGTCGTCGGAAGGGTGCAAGGATAGATCGTCGACACTTGGCCGGGCCGGAAGGTCTGCACTTTCTGACCGATGTCTGTGAGCGGCGTGTTCATTTCCCAGCGCAGCCCGTAGTTCAAAGTGACGTTCGGCTTGATCTTCCAACTATCCTGCGCGAAGAGGTAGACGGAAGTGCTGCGCACGAGTTCGTGTTGCGCAGATCCTTGGAAATAGCTGTTGCCCAGCCCGAGGAGATAGTCGGGATAGGCGTCAGAATAGCCAAGGTCATCCCCCACCGGTGAGGTGGTGGACGAGAGGAAGGACAAATCGCCGTTGACGTCGAAATAGAGCAGCTGGTTAAACATCTGATAGCGCGTATCGACCCCAAACTTCAGACTGTGGCGGCCGATGATCTTGCTGTAGTTGTCGCTGAACTGGATCGTGTTGCCGATCTGCGGCAACTGTCCATTGAAATTGTTGCCGATGGAAAAACCACCGCCCACGCTGATGAAGGGAACTCCCTCTTTGCTCGCTCCGAGACCGGAGTGGATTCCATAGTCAGGATTCGTGCCGAGTGCATTGCCGTTGTCATCCACCAGAGGCGTGTCGGAGGTGCCCGTAAAGCAAAATGCCGCTGCCGCCCCGGTTCCACACGAAGCTTGGATGGAATTGGTGCGCGTCGGAGTATCAAACTTCAGCTGCCCTTCGCGGAAATAGCTAACGCGCAATTCGTTCACCGCCGTGGCGCCGATCGTTGAAGTGTGCGTGACGTTCAGCTGCTGAGTGCGGGTTGCGTAGTCTCCGGGGAAATTGCCCGTCGTGGCGCCGGACGCCTGAAACTTTGCAAAGGGGTCCACGGTGTTGTCGTCATCGAAGTAGTAGTAGAACGCGGTCTTCTGATTGTTCGACCAGTTGTGGTCAACGCGGATCTGGAACTGGTCGCCGCGGTCCGTTTCGTTCGGCGTGATTTGCACCCCACCACTCCCGCCTGCTCCGGGAACGTATTGCAACAGGCTGAGAGCCACGGGGTCAAAACATTGCGTAGGAATCTGGAAGTTCGGAAAAATCTTGCTATACAGCTGCGGAGCGCCGCCGTTGATCACAGACTGGACGGCTCCATTGGCCGTTGCGCTAAGATTTGCGCCACAGCGGTTCTCCAGAATATTCGCGACAGTCGCGTCGGATAAGGATCCAGCAAAACCGGGAACTCCGTTCGGATCCACGACGCCGTTGGCAATCCCGTTGGCGGAGAAATTTCCACTGGTGAGTTCGGCCGCGGTGGGCACGCTGATTGGCTGCGACACGATACCTTGAATAATCCGGCGTCCTTCGTACGAACCAAAAAAGAAAGTCTTGTCCTTCTTGATCGGGCCGCCAATCGTGCCGCCAAACTGGTTTTGCTTGAATTCCGGCTTGGGCGCGGCGAAGAACGTGAAAGGATGCGCGTTCAATACGTCGTTGCGGAAAAATTCATAAATGCTGCCGTGAAGGCTGTTTGTTCCAGACTTGGTCACAACGTTGACGACGGCTCCCGAGTTCCGGCCGTATTCCGCGTCAAAGGAATTGCTGATCACGCGAAACTCTTCAATGCTGTCCGGAGAAGGCTCAATGGCGGGAAGGTTGGCGAAGAGGTCGTTGCCGTCGCCGCCGTTCACGGAGTAATTGTTCGAGCGGCCGCGGCCGCCGTTTACGGTCACGACTCCGGGCTTGTCCGAGCCGTAAAAGAGATCATTACCCAGCTGCGACTGCACGCCAGGCTGCAATTGCAGCAGCTGATAGACGTCGCGCTGGTTCAATGGCAATTGCGTCGAAGCCCGCTCATTGACCACCGCGCCCAGTTGCGTCGAGCTTGTATCGACGACGGGCGGCGCGCCCGTAACTTCTACGCTTTCCGTCGCCGCGCCGAGCTGCAGCGTGATATCGACACTGATAACTTCGTTCAGATCCAGCGTGATTGCCTTGCGGATAAATTTCTTGAAGCCGGCCTGGGTGACGTCAATCTCGTAGCTGCCAACGGGCACTTCGATAAAGATGTACTCTCCGCTGGCGCCGCTCTGCACCTCGTGAGCGGCATGCGTCGCCTCATTGACAAGTGTTACCATGGCGGCGGTCACCGAAGCGCCGCTGGGATCGCTGACCGTTCCGCGAATTCGTCCGCCAGTGCTCTGCGCCCCGGCAAACGGCGAGGCGAGCATCATCGCTAGCGTGAGAGAAAATAGGGAAAGAATGTTGCGGTGGCAGTGCGGATAGCGCTGCCAAAGTCCTCGAAACCTCTTCATGAACTCACCCCTTGTCTCGAAGAATTCTCTTGGCAGCGGATTCTTCGAGGTTGCTGCGCCCCCGAAACCTTACTATAATCCAGCAAACTTAGAGAAAGCCGGGAGCCGTGTCAAGCGGAAAGAATTTCTCCAAGCCATCAGCAAATCGAACGGTGCGGCGGCTACTGCGCATCAGCGAAGTGGCGCGGCGCGTAGGCATTTCGTCTTCTGCCTTACGCGCATGGGAAGCGCTGGGCCTCGTTTCTCCGCAGCGCACACAGAGCCGGTACCGTCTTTACGCTGAGGCCGACGTGCGGCTGCTGCAGCGCGCTGTTTTTCTGCGCCGCGCCCGCGGGCTTAATCCTGCCGCCATCGTCCACGTATTGAAACGCCAGGGCGTCGTCTTGGCGCCGGCGGAGAGCGCTCCTCTTCCCGGCCAGCGTTTCCGGCGTTTGCGAACGCGCCGCGGACTTTCTCTCGCGCAAGTGGCGCGCGCCACAAAGGTTTCGGTCGGCTTTCTCAGCGCGCTCGAACGCGGGCAAATGCGCTCCTCTATTTCGACGCTGCGCCGCATCGCGCGGTTCTATGGCACGAATATCCTCTCGCTCTTTGAAACCGCCGCGGAAAATCCGCGGCTCGTGCGGCCAAGCCAGCGAAAGATCCTGGAGACCACTCCCGGCGTGCGCATGGAATTGCTCGCCTGGGGACAAACGGCTATGGAACCGCATCTGTTTCGCATCAAGCCGGGCGGTGGCAGCGGCGAGTCTTACTCGCATGAAGGCGAAGAGTTCTTGCACATTCTTCGCGGTGCATTTGAAATTTGGCTCGACAGCAAAGAGCATTACCGGCTCGAGCCAGGCGACAGCCTCTATTTCGAAAGCTCGACGCCTCATCGTTGGAGGAATCCCGGTCGTTCCGAGACTTGGCTGCTTTGGGTGAACACGCCGCCGACGTTTTGAAAAGGAAGCAGCGATAGATTCGCAAGAATTGGCGTGGGAGGATGTTGATGCTGTGGAAATCGGTGACCGTATGAAACGGGGCACAATCGTCATCGGAATCCTGGCGCTAGCGATGGCCTGCGTCGCTTGCAAGCAAAACGAAACGACGCTCAGCCTGCTTGTTTGGGAAGGTTACGCCGATCCTTCCTTCGTGCGCGCCTTTGAAGAAGCGAACCACTGCAAAATCTCGGCTTCCTACATGGGTTCGAGCGACGAGTTAGTCGCTAAGCTGCGCGGCGGAAGCGCCTCCAACTACGACGTGATCTCGCCATCGAGCGACGTCGCTCACTCCATCGCGAGCAGCGGCTTGGCTGCGCCATTGGATCTCTCGAAGCTCCCCGCCTATCCGCAGCTCTCGGCCAAGCTCCGCGACCTTCCTCTGGTGAAAAGCAATGGTCAAATCTATGGCGTCCCTTTTATGTGGGGGCCAAATCCGCTGCTTTACGACGCAAAAGCGATTGGGCAGCCGCCGGACTCGTGGGCGGTCCTCTGGGATCCCAAGTACAAAGAAAAAATCTCCGTATGGGACGACCTTTCCACGGTCTACATGGCCGCGCAAGTTCTCGGCTACGACAAGCCTGATCCGTCCCAGCTCTACAATTTGAGCGACCAACAGCTTGAAGCCGTCAAAAAGAAACTGATTGAACTGAAGCCCAACATTCGAAAAATCTGGTCCACCGGCGGCGAGCTGACCAACCTCTTTCAAAACCATGAAATCGTTCTGGCCATGGGCTGGCCTCTTAATACCAACGACCTTCGCAAATCGAATTTTCCGATTGGCGAGACTATTCCCAAGGAAAACACCACGGGATGGATCGACCACCTCATGGTCACATCCACGAGCAATAACAAAGAACTTGCCTTAGCCTTTCTGGAATACATGATTGAAGCGAAGACGCAAAAGTTGGTGACTGATCGGACGCACTACACGCCTGCGAATCCTGGCGCCTCGCAATTCCTCACGCCTGAGGAAATGAAGAGCCTGCACCTCGACGATCCTGACGCCTACATGCAGCGAATCTATTTTTGGCAGGATGTGCCGCGCCGCGGCAAGTACAACGAAATCTGGAACGAGGTGAAAGCCGCACAGTGAGTTCCAACGCCATTCCGCAGCCCGCGCTCGTGGACGCCAACACTTCGCTGCTCGAAGTGCGTGCGGTGGCCAAACGGTTTGGCGCACGTGAGGTTCTGAAGAATATTTCGCTGAACATTGCTGCAGGAGAATTTCTCACGTTACTCGGCGAAAGCGGTTCTGGAAAAACCACGCTTCTGCGCCTCATCGCCGGTTTCGACTTGCCCTCAGGCGGCGAAATCTGGATGTCCGGCGAGCGCCTCGATACGCTGCCGCCCTACAAGCGCCGCGTAAACACTGTGTTTCAGAACTACGCGCTCTTCCCCCACCTAAGCGTGCGCGACAACGTCGCCTACGGCTTGCGGGTGCAAGGGGCGCCGAAAAAAGAAATTCCCGCGCGTGTCGGCGAAGCTTTGCATATGGTCAAAATGACGGAATTCGCCAGCGCGCGCCCGTCGCGCCTTAGCGGCGGCCAGCAGCAACGGGTCGCGCTGGCCCGCGCGCTCGTGAACCGTCCGCAGCTTCTGCTTCTCGATGAACCGCTATCGGCACTCGATGCCAATTTGCGCAAGCAAATGCAGAGCGAATTGAAAGCGCTTCAGCGCGAAATCGGGATCACCTTCCTTTTCGTAACGCATGACCAGGAAGAAGCCATGGCTCTCTCCGACCGCATCGCACTGCTCCGCGATGGCGCGCTCGAACAAGTTGCTTCTCCGCGCGAAATCTACGCGCACCCCTCGACGGCCTACACCGCACAATTCATCGGGCAAACCAACTTGCTGCGCGGCGAGATTCGTCGCAGCATCGCCACCTGCGGCGTCCTGCGCTGGCCCGTCGAAGAGGCAGACGGTCCGGTGCTTTTTTCGCTTCGCCCCGAAACGATTCGCCTGTGTCCCGACGGTAAACGCCAGACTCATGAAGTGAAATTTCGCGGAAACATTCGCCAGCAAATCTACGGCGGCTCGAGCGAACTCCTCGAAGTAGATTCCGGCGACGGCCAGATCTTGCGCGTGCGGCTGTCTGCGAGCGGCCCGCTCACCGGCGAACACGATTTCGTTTTCTCGATCGCGGATCTCATTCGCGTGGTGGACTGACCCCACATGTACTCGCGCGCTTATAAAACGATCGTCTCAGCCCCGCCTCTTTTCTGGGTCGCGCTGTTCCTTTTATTGCCGTACGCGCTGATGTTTGCGCACAGCTTCTGGACCGTACAAGACGGCGTCCTCGACCATCACTGGAATCTCGGCAACTATCAAAAGTTAGTTGCGAATCCCCTGTACGCCGAAGTCCTCTTCCGCACCATGCGCATCGCCGCCTCCGTGATGCTCTGTTCTCTGCTTCTCGGCTATCCGCTTGCCTATTACCTCTCGTTTCATTCTGGCGCGCGCAAAGAATTCCTCTATCAACTCGTCATCGTGCCGCTCTGGGTTAGCTATCTCGTTCGCGGCTACGCATGGAAAACAATTCTCGGCAGCGAAGGCGTCCTCAACGGCTTCCTTCAATACGCGCATATCACTCACGAGCCTGTCAGCTTTCTTCTCTACAGCCCTTTCGCGGTAATCCTCATGCTCACGCACATCTACACACCATTCGTTTTCCTCCCCATCTACGCCTCGCTTGAACACATTCCGCGCCCGCTCGTCGAAGCCTCAGAAGACCTCGGCGCCAGCCCTTTCTCCACTTTCTTCCGCGTAATTCTTCCGCTTTCGATGCCCGGCCTTCTCGCTGGAGCCACTTTCGCGTTCGTTCTCTCTCTCGGCGATTTTCTCGCACCGCTTCTCGTCGGCGGTTCCTCCGGCACCATGATTGCCAACATCGTGCAAACTCTTTTCGGCGCGGTCTACGACTGGCCGCTCGGCGCAGCGATTTCCGTCTGCATCCTGCTCCTCACTCTGTCGCTTCTTTTCTTCACGCAACGCCTCGAAAAACGTTGGTCCTTCAAATGAGCAAATGAGCCGCCACTCTTCAACTCGCCGCTCTCCCTTGCTAGCGATTTATGCCGCACTCGTCTTCGCATTCATCTATCTGCCGCTTGCCGTGCTCATCCTCTATTCCTTCAATCGCGACGGCGTCGGCGGTTTTCCGCCGCAGCACCTCACACTCGATTGGTATCGCCAGCTCTTCGCTGACGGCCCCATCTGGGATTCCGTCCTCAACAGCCTCATCGTTGCCGGTGGCGCCGTCGCACTTTCTCTCACTCTGGGCTTGCTCGCCGCCCTTGCTCTCGATCGCGCCAGCTTTCCCGGTAAAGTCCTCTTTCGCAGGCTCGTACTTCTCCCGCTTATTCTTCCCGGCATCATCACCGGGCTTTCATTGCTGATGTTCGTCGTGCTTTGCGGTCTGCACCTCAGTCTGCTCACGGTTTTTCTCGGCCACGGCACAGCTCTCATTTCCGTTGCCACCACCGAGCTTTTCGCCGGCCTTCAAAAAACCGATCGCGCCCAGGAAGAAGCCTCTCTCGATCTCGGCGCCACGCCGTGGCAAACGTTCTGGCGAATCACGCTCCCGAATCTCAGACTCTCACTTGTTGCCGCCGGGCTGCTCATTTTTACTCTTTCGATGGACGAGATCGCTGTCACCTTTTTCCTGATCGGCCGCGACAACACGCTCCCTCTTGAAATCTGGGGCCGCTTGCGCCGCGGCATCACGCCGGAAATTAACGCCGTCTCTACACTGATTTTTGCCGCTTCCGTCGCTCTCATCATTATTTGGTATCGCATCCGTATGCGCAGCTTCGGAGCCGAAGCAAAACAGCTACTCGAAAGACCCTGAGGCCCCTGGGAGGACAAATGTCGCACTCGCGCCGTGAATTCATCAGGTATGTCGTTGCCGGATCGGTCGCGTCGAACTGTCCAATGGATGCGGTTTTGATGGCCTCGCCCGATTCGCGGCCCGCAAATTCCAAGTCCGCTGATTCAAAGCCTTCGGACGCGCCGCACGTCGACGGCGAGCATTTCGACATTTGCCACCAAGTCCGCGATGGCCATCACTTCGATCTGCCCGCTACCACGTCAAGAACCGACGTGGTGATTGTCGGGGGCGGCGTTGCAGGCCTCTCCGCCGCGTACTTTCTTCGCGGAAAAGATTGGCTGCTCCTCGAAAAAGAAGACCATTTCGGCGGCAACGCCTATCAGGAAGAATTCGACGGCCAACCTTTCGCCACTGGCTCTGCGTACGCCTATCATGGCGACGAAGGCGACCAGCTGGCCTCGGAAATTGGCCTGAAACTCCCGATGGTCAACATGCCGGATCCCACGCTCGTCAACAGAACCTACGTCCCCGACACCTGGAAAACGGGAATTACGCAACTTCCTTATCCAAAAGCGGTCGTCGCCAGCTTCCAGAAATTCCGCGAAGACGTTTTGAAAATGAAAATCAGCGAGCGCATGGCCGAGCTCGACGTTCTGCCCTTCTCGCAATTCACCGGGGCTTACGCTCCGGAAGTTCAGCAATGGTGGGATATTTTCGGCCCTTCGAATTGGGGCGCCACCACGCCTGACACGTCGGCATTCATCGGCCTCTATAACGCCAACGACATTTTCACCGGCGGCGACGGCAAACGCGCCATTCTACCAGGCGGTCTAGGCTGCATCACGCACAAGCTCGTGGAAATCCTCCAGCCAAAATATAAAGAACGTATGCTCGACGAGACCACGGTCGTCGGCGTCGTCCAGGAAAAAGATGCCGTAAACGTTTCCTATTTCCGCGAGGGAAAGCTCACCACTGTCGCGGCAAAAGCCGTCTTAATGTGCACACCCAAACACATCACCTCGCGCATCGTTCAAGGATTGCCCTCGGAACAGCAAACCGCCATGCGCCGCACGCGTTTCGCGCCGTATCCGGTCGTCAATCTCATCTTCGATAAGCCCGTCTACAATCGCGGCTATGACAATTGGTGCCCCGGCAACTCCTTCACTGACTTCATCGTCGCCGATTGGACCGTGCGCAATAATCCTGGCTACAAACAAAAAAACAATATCCTCTCCTTCTACACTCCGCTTCGCGAAGAATTCCGCCCCACTCTTCTCGACGAAGCCGGTTGCAAAACGCTTGCCACGCGCGTTCTCAGCGATTTCCAGAAAGTTCTCCCGGAATTCAACGTTGATCCCATCGAAGTCCGCATCTACCGCCGCGGCCACCCCATGTTCATGTCCACTCCGGGCCAATATACAAAAAATCGCATAGCAGCCGCGCATCCCATGGAGCGCATCTATTTTGGCGGAAACGATTCCGGCGGTCCGGAATCTCTGACGAGCGAGGCCGTGCGCCTGTCCGAAGCCGGCGCCGAATGGGCAAATCTTATTTTGGCGGGCAAGCCCGGCGCAAAAGAGCTGGCCGAGAAAGCTCTCGCCGCTGTCGCCGACTAACGATTTCGCCTGTGTTCCCCTTCCCTCTTCGCTCCTCGTTGTTATATAGGTTGTGAGGTAGGACGCAGTATCCTGCCGTTCCCTCAAGGAGTAGCGATGTCTCGCACCACCCGGCTTTTGCCCATCCTCTTGTTTTTAACCTTTGCTCTCAACTGTGTTTTGGCTCGCCCGCAGGAAAAATCAACCACAACCGTAATCATCAATGCCCAAATCGCTGACGGCACCGGCGGGCCCCTGCGAAAAGACAACGTCCGCATCTCCGGCGACCGCATCGTCACCATCGGCGAATTCAAGCCAAAGAATGGCGAGCAGCTCATCGACGCCAAAGGCCTCATCCTGGCTCCCGGCTTCATCGACATTCACAACCATTCCACCGAAGGCCTCGAAAAAGATCCGCTGGCCGAAACGCAAATCGCGCAAGGCATCACCACGGTCATTCTCGGCCCCGACGGCGATTCGCCCTGGCCCATCGGAGCCTGGCTGGACACGCGGCGCAAGAACTCTGCCTCTGTGAATCTCGCGGTTCTCGTCGGCCACGCCACCGTTCGCGAAGAGGTTCTCGGCAAGGATTTCCGGCGCGCCGCGACGCCTGCCGAAACGCTGAAAATGACCCAGCTCGTCGATCAAGCCATGCGCGAAGGCGCCATCGGCCTCTCCAGCGGCCTCGAATACGAAATGGGCACCTACAGCACCACGGACGAAGTTGTCGCGCTCGCGAGCGCCGCCGCAAAACTTCACGGCTTCTACATGACGCACATTCGCGACGAAGCCGATCTCTCTTTCCAGGCATTGGACGAAGAGATCGCCATCGGCGAGCGCGCACATATTCCCGTCGAGCACTCGCACATTAAGCTTGGCACCGTCAGTGTTTGGGGAAAGGCCCAACAGTACATTCGTGTGATCGAAGCGGCCCGCCTGCGCGGTCTCGATTTTCTGGCCGATTGCTATCCTTACGACGCGTGGCACTCCAACATCAAAGTCCTCGTACCCGATAAGCAATACGAAGACCCAAAGAGCGTCGCAAAGGCGCTCTCCGATGTCGGAGGACCGTCGCACGTGACGATCGTGGAGTTCGCGCCGAACACCTCCTACGAAAACCACACCATCGAGGAGCTCGCCACGCAGCGCGGCACCTCTCCCGTCGAGATGTTCATCCGCATCATCCGCGAAGGCGATGCCGCGAACACGGAGGCCGAAGTCATCGGGCAATCGATGGTCGAACGCGATATTCAAGCCTTTTACCAGCAGCCTTGGGTAATGGTCGCCAGCGACGGCGGCATCGGTTCGCGTCATCCGCGGGGCGCCGGCACGTTTCCGCGCGTGCTCGGCCTGTACGTCCGCGAGAAAAAATGGCTCTCGCTTCCCGAAGCCATTCACAAAATGACTTTGCTCCCGGCTCAGCGTCTTGGCTGGAAGGATCGCGGAGTCCTTCGCGAAGGCGCTTTCGCGGATTTGGTCCTCATTAATGCGGGTACAGTAATCGACCGTTCTACCTTCCAGAAACCTTTCGAGCTTCCTTCCGGCATCGAAAAAGTTTTCGTCAACGGCGTGCTCGTCTGGGATGCGGGCAAAGCCACCGGTGCGCGCCCCGGCCGCGTCCTGCCGAACTAGCCCGATTTGGTCCATAATAATCGCTCCACTTTCGGAGGAATCATGGCGGACCGCCTCGACGATTTTCAGAAATTTCGTGCCGACATAAACGAGGAAATCCTGAACTGCGGCCATCTCGGCATGAAACGCTTCTTCGCTCTCGATAATCAGGCTTATGAGCCCGGCGCTCTCGGCACGAAATCGAAAGAGCTTCTGGGACTGGTCGCCTCAGCCGTCCTCCGTTGCGACGATTGCATCACCTATCACCTGGTTCGCTGCGGCGAAGAGGGCTGGAAGCGCGAAGAAGTCATCGATGCCTTGAACGTTGCTCTGATCGTCGGCGGCTCGATCACCATTCCTCACGTGCGCCGCGCCTTCGTCCGCATGCGCGAGATAGATTCATTGAAACCTTAAGCCGCGCCGCGTACTCTAAGTAAGTACATTACATAAGGAAGTAAGATGAGCACGGCCCCAGCCACTGCGGCATCTCCACACGAAGGAACCAGCGCGCGTTTCCGCAACTTGCTTGTTGGCACTTTGTTTGCCGTTGTTCTTCTGATCCCCAAGCTTCTCCGTATCCGCCGCAACGCTCGATCCTGGATGGTCTTTCGTGTTTTCCTCGGTTTCGCGGGCGCAGCGCTTGTTGTTCTGCCCCTCGGTCTCTGGAATAGCTGGCTTGCCGCCATCGCAGGTCTTGGCATGTTTATGGCCGCCATTCTGCTGCCCCCTGCCAAGTCGCATAGCGTTTCTGACGACAAAGCCCGCGAACTCGGCGCTCTCGTCATCGTAAACGGCGGAAAATATCAGCCGGGCAATGCCGCCCCGGCTCCTGTCCAACTTTTTGTCGGCGCCGAGCGCATCTGGGCCCTCGATGCGCACCTCCAGCCGCTGCTCGTCATTCCTGCCCCCGAAATCACGTCGGCAAAGGCCGTACAATATAAGGACCGCTGGATCCTCGAAGTTCGCTGGTTGGACAATGCCGCCGAATTCTCCTATCAAGGCATCTTCGCCGAACACCTCGCCCACGTTGCCCAGAGCACGCTTGGCAGCGTGATGCGCTCCCCCCTCCCCATTTTGCCCAGAAGCCGCGCCGCCAGCGCCTAGCCACGAGCCGAGTTAAGATGTACAACTCGCCCGCCGTCCAGGAGACGCGCCTTTGAACATTTCACAAATCTCCTCAAGCCAATATTCCGCGCTGGTAGGTGCCACAATCCATATCAGTCCCACGGAAGAACCCATCCGCGACGGCATCGTCCTCATTGAAGGCGAAAAAATCCTTGCCGTAAACGCCAGAGCGCAGATGCAGTTTCCCGAAACCGCGCACGTCCTCGATTGTTTCGGCCTCACCATCACCGCCGGCCTCTGCAACAGCCACGTCCACTTTTTCGAACGAAAATGGGCCGATGTAGGCAAAATCCCAGCGGCCGAGCTCACCCGCCAGCTTCAGGACATGCTCACTCGCTACGGCTTCACCAGCGTCTTCGACATCGGTTCGGTGTGGGAAAACACGCGCCGCCTTCGCGACCGCATCGACTCCGGCGAAATCCCCGGCCCAAGAATTCGCTCAACGGGCGAGGGCCTCGTCCCTCCCGGCGCTCTTCCTTCGGATCAAATTCTCGGCATGATGGGCGTTATGAAATTGCCCGCTCCCGAAGTCGCCGACGCCGCCGAAGCCGCCGCCGCTGCCAGGAAACTACTCGACGCTGGTGTCGACGGCATAAAACTATTCGCCTCTGGCCCGCGCGGCACAACGCTTCCCGAGACCGCTTTCCGCGCCGCAGCTGACGAAGCCCACCGCGCCGGCAAACCCGTCTTCGTTCACCCCAACAACGCGACTGATATCCTCACCGCCGTCCGCGGAGGAGTCGACATCGTCGCTCACACCACGCCCTATTCCGGCCCGTGGGACGAAACGCTGCTCGCCACGATGAAAGAACATCGCGTGACGCTCACGCCGACACTCACTCTCTGGAAATACTACAAGCGCCACGACCGGCTTTCCGAGCAGGAACAAGTCACCAACACGGAAGTTGCCCAGTTGCGCGCATGGCTCGCAGCTGGCGGCGAGGTCCTCTTCGGCACAGACCTTGGCGCCGTCGAATACGACCCAAGCGAGGAATATGCCCTGATGTCCCAGGCGGGAATGAGCTTCCACCAAATTCTTGCATCCTTGACCACCGCTCCCGCCCAGCGTTTTGGCGATGCCGAAAAAGTCGGACGCGTCGCTGCAGGCCTTCAGGCCGATCTGGCCGTCTTCGAAAAAGACCCTGCCGCAAACGTCTCCTCTTTGGCCTCCTTAAAGTACACGCTGCGCGCAGGCAAAATCATCTATCGCGCACCTGGCTAACTGCGGCCCAGCCGTTCCGAGCCACCACGCTAGGCACAAAGCAGCCTCCCCAAACTTTCTTTCACAAACACGCGCGCCTGCTGCAAAATGTGGCAAACTATACGTATGGCGCGAGGATGGGAAAGCAAAGACGTGGAGGCGCAGGTCGAATCCGGCCAGGCACCCAAGGGCCACTACGGCAATAAAACTAAAAGTCCCGAGCAACTCCACCGCGAGCAGGAACGTAAGGATTTGGAGCTATCGCGGATCAGGATCGCGCACGATCTGGAGTCGGCCACAAACCCCAATCATCGGAAGTCTCTCGAAGCCGCTCTCGCCCACCTCGACAAAAAAATCTCCGATCTGAACTGACGTTTCTGCCGAATCAACAACTCTCTGTTCCCTTTGCTAAAATTTGGCCATGCAATCAGGCCAGCCAAGCCGCACCGCCTGGGCCGCCGCCGCGCATCGCGCCGCCCACCAGGTCCTCGAAAAAGGTCGCATTTTCTCCGATCCGCTGGCCGTTCCGATTCTTGGCCAGGACGCCGAGTCCGTCGCTCGTGAAGCCGAAGCGCGCCCGTCCAGCGGCGCCATGCGCCTCTTCATCGCCGCCCGAACTCGCTTCGCTGAGGATTCTTTAACCGCCGCCGTCCGGCAAGGCGCTCACCAACTCGTCGTCCTGGGAGCTGGCCTTGACACCTACGCCTATCGCAGCCCTTTCGGCGATCGCCTAGAAATTTTCGAAGTCGATCATCCTGCCACGCAAGCCTGGAAACGCGAACGCCTCGCCGATGCCGCAATCCCCATTCCGCCGTCGCTGACCTTCGCGCCCATCGACTTCGAGCACCAAACCCTTCCCGAAGGCCTGGCCGCCGCCGGCTTCGATCCCGCGCAACATACATTCTTCACCTGGCTCGGAGTCGTTCCTTACCTCACGGAAGAGGCCATCTGGTCCACGCTCGCCTTCATTGCCAGCCTGTCCGGCGGCGCGCATGTCGTCTTCGATTACAGTGACCCTCCACACACACTCTCCCGGGAGGCGCGCACATACCACGACCGCCGCGCCTCCCGCGTCGAAGCCATTGGTGAATCCTGGGTCAGTTATTTTGAAGCAGACAAGTTGAAGGAAAAATTGCTTTCGTTCGGTTTCACGGAAGTCGAAGACCTCGGCCCGCCGCAAATCGCCGCCCGGTACATCCCAAACTTGCCAACTCCACGTCCCGAGAGAGGCGGCCATATCCTCCGCGCGAGAAAGGCATGAAGCCAGGGGATGGGCGACAGGTGCGCCCAGCAACGTCAGCGCTGTGTTCGCCCTCAGCCCCCTGGCGCTCCACGCCCCAGCGTTTTCTTGCATCAAATCTTCCATATTGTTTTGACTCAGAAGGGTGACAATCGTGGCCGCCGTGAAGACCAGTTATCTTTTACTTTTGCTCTTCATCTCGCTCCTGGTTGCTTCAGCCAGTCCCCAAACTCGCCCCACGCTTACATCCTCGATCGAGACGATTGCTGGCGGTGAACCTTCGAGTATCCCTGGACCTGAGTTTAACCTCACCGGCGTCGCGGGCCTTGCTGCGGATCTTGACGGCAATATCTATTTTTCCATCCAAGCTCGAAATCACGTCTACCGTGTGGGACGAGACGGCAACGTCACGATATACGCCGGCAATGGTGTCCGCAGCAAACAGGTTGATGGCGCACCAGCGGCTTCCTCTCCTTTACCGGGTCCCAGAACTCTCGCCACCGATACCGTGGGGAATCTCTACATTATCTGCGACAACGCCCTCCTCAGTGTCGACGCCGGAACTCGCGTGCTTTCCACCGTATTCTCTGTCCCCTACAAGCAACCCCAATCCGCGGAGACGATCAACGGTATTGAAGAAATGGTGATCGGCCCCGATGGCAATCTCTACTTCAGCGACGGCGGAGATCACCGCATTAAGTCGTATTCTTTCACCACCCGCGCAGTCACCGTTCTTGCAGGAAACGGCAAAGCTGGCCCAACGCAACCCGGTGCGCTCGCAGTCTCAAGCCCCTTAAAGTATCCCCATTCTCTAGCGGTCGCTTCGGACGGAACAATCTACTTCACAACGCTGGAGCCTGCCGTCTTCAGCATCACGCCAGACGAAGGCCGGCTGCGTGAACTCAGCGTCCGGCTACCCGGTGAAGATACTTCTCTCGGTGACTATGAAATTCCACACTCCATCGCGTTGGATCAGGATGGCAATTTGTTCGCTGCGCAGGCCAATCGTTCGCGCGTTCTTCGCATCATTCTGGAGACCGGCGCAGTCTCCGTCTATGCTGGCACAGGCATTCAGGGATTCAGCGGCGACGGCGCGGGGGCGGATAGCGCCACGCTGACTGGCCCTGTCAAGATCGCTCTGGCCGCCACGCGGAATCTTGTTATCGCTGAAGATTCTCACATCCGCAGCGTCGAAATATCCACGCGGCTGATTTACACTCTCGTTGGCCGCGACCTTGCGGCTGTCGGCGATCCTCGCAGCTCGGATCCTGCCCTCAAGCTCTTGGAACCCGCGATCGCCGTTCCCGCTCCTGATGGAACCGTGTATATCGCCAGCAGCTTCAGCAATCGCCTACTGCATCTGGATCGAAATGGCAGGGTCGCATCTGCCGCCGGGGGCGGGGAATTTGTGACCATGGACACAAAGCCGGGCGCAGCCGATCAAGTGGCGCTGTACAATCCGCAAGCGCTCTGGCTTGACGCCAACGGGGACGCCTATTTCTCAGACTATGACAACAGAATCGTTCGCCGCCTCGATTCCCACACTGGCTCGGTATTCAATTTCGCGACTACGCCCAAAAATTACAATTCTGCCGGTCTTTTCCTTTATTACTCCGCCGCCCTCGTAGCCAATGAAAGTTATTTCTTTCTGTCCGATCCGCAAGGCGGCTGCGTTTGGCGTATTTCTCGTCAGGACGGTTCCGTCGAACTCTACGCCGGCCTGGCTCCCGGCGCTACCGGACCAGCTCGCGAAGGTGGCACAGCTACGCTGGCCGCACCATCGGGCCTCGCGCTGGATACTGCGGAAAACCTCTACATCGCCGATGGAGACATGGATGGAAAAAAGGGACGCATTCTACGCGTGGACGGCGCGACCCGCCATATGACGACGGTTCTGTCTGATTTGCGCCAGCCTTCCGGCCTGGCGTTTCAGTCGCCGGATGTTCTCTGTTTTTCCGAATCGGGTGCTCACCAGGTGCGTTGCCTAAATCTGAAGACTCAGGCCATCCGCGTCATCGCCGGCACTGGCAAAGCTGGCCTTAGCGGCGATGGCGGCCCTGCGGAATGCGCGCAGCTCAATCGTCCTGCCGGAATTAGTTTTGATTCGCATGGCAACCTCTACATCGCCGATACGGGCAATCAGCGCATCCGATTCGTGCGTATGGGTAGCGAACTCTCGCCTTGCTCTCTCTGATCGTCGCCTGCGCGAGCGGCATTCCCCTGCATCGCCGGTGCGAAAGATTCTCGGCTGCGATTTAGCGGACGAAATCCCCCGCCAACCCCCAAAAGTCTTTCACATAGTAGTGTGACAAAACATTCCCGAACAAATAGCATATCCCCTGGCAAGGCGGAATATCCCCATACATCTTCTTACCCCGCGAAAATATGTTTGCCAGCGACCCATGCCGCAACAAATTCCCGGCCACTTTCCGCAGCGGCTCGCACGGGTAAAACACGTCCCCATTCGGATACACCCGCGGAAACATCGTCGGATAACACTGAAACTCACGGAATCGCAGCAACGTTTCAATCGTCCGCGGCGTCCCGTTAATCGGCTGCGCCCCAGAAGCTCGCCGCTCGATAATCTTATCCACCAGCGCCTGATACTTCGAATTCTGCAGCAGCTTCAGATTCGGCATTTTCTCCATCTGCGCCGATTGCGCCGCAAACACATACCCTTCCGCTCCGCACCAATCCAGCAATTTCTCTACTTCCGCGATGTTCCATTCCTCGATTACAGTGCTGATCGTAATTCGCTGAGGGCTGCCCAAAACCTCCTTCGCCATCGCCAGATTCTGCAAAACCTTCGGCAACGCCGCCGGCTTCGATAGCGCATTCGAGGGATCAGCGGCTAGCGCATCCAAGCTGACCACCAACCCCGTCACCCCACGCAAGATTCCCGGCTTGCGATCCAGCAAAGTCCCATTGGTGATCAGCAACACCGACCTGAACTTGCAACGAAACCGCGCCGCCTCCACCAACTCCTCGATGTCCGCCCGCAATGTCGGCTCGCCGCCGGTAATCACAATCGAATCCGTCTCTTTGCGAATCTTCTTCAGTAACCGGATTGTTTCTCCGGTATTTAGCTCTTCGCTGAAAACGTCCGGCTCCTTCTGCGTGCAATACGAACAAGCCAAATTGCATTTGTGCGTCACATAAAACGTCACCGCATACGGCGCAACCACATCCGTCCGCAAAATGTGCCGCCGCCATCCATTTCGGAAATAAAGCCGGAAGTTTTTCGCAACGAACGGTGCCTGCCGCACCAATCCGCGGATCAGCGCCACCTTCGACGGTTTTCTCTTATCGAGAACGCCTGCAGGAACAAAATTCGCCGTTCGCGAACCAGGGCTGGACATGAGAACAAGATTGTAAGCTAATTCTCCCAGTTCCGAAGTTCCTTTAGCCAGTAATCTTCACATTCGCGAACGGGTCACGCTGACGGATGCTTGAGGATATCCGCCAAAGCATGCAACCGCGTCGAGTCAGCCGGACTTTTCGCGGATGCGGCGCTCTTTTCGAGGGACGGTGCCATGCCCTTCAACTTGCCCAGCTTGTTCTTGCTCATCGCTGCTCGCAGAGCTGTGATTTCATCCGCCGGTAAGGCTTCTGACCGCTCCAACTGATCCACATACGCCTTCGCCACGACCAGCTTCGCCGGCCACTCGATTTTCTGCTGGTTCTGCACATTGAGCTCGGCTACACGAACTGACTTCGCTGCGTCGATTTCGTTCTGCGTAAGGAACTTGGTCGGCGTCAGTTCAAAAACGTCCAACCCGCGGGCAATCTCCGAACCATAAATGCTGCCGTTGTACCAATATGCCGACCAGTCGCCGCCCAGCACCAGCATCTTTGGATCGATCGGTCCGCGGTCAAAGTACGCGATCTCGAATGGATGCGCTACGTCAGTGAAGTCAACAACGGAGATGCCGCCTTGGTACCAAGCCTGAACTTCGATATCGCGGCCGGGAACCGGGACCAGCGAACCGTTGTGCGCCACGCAATTCTCCGTGTCGCCCTGCGCGGACGGCAGCTTGTAATAACTCGCGAAGGTCAATTTGTCGTTCTTCAGGTTGAAGAGCGCATCCGCGCCCCACTTCATCGGGTCGTTCGGACGGCACCGCGCTCCGAGGCCGCCGCCCCACTCGTCGGTGAATACGACTTTGGTGCCGTCATTTGAGAACGAGGCCGAGTGCCAGTAGGAGTAGTTCGGATCGTTCACCGCATCCAACCGCTTCGGGTGTACGGGGTCCTTGACGTCGAGAATAATTCCATTTCCAGAGCAAGCGCCCGCTGCCAACCCAATCGCCGAATACACCGTGATGTCGTGGCACTGATTCGTGTCCGCGGGCTTCTCCTCGTCTTTGCCATGGCTGCCGCCGTTGTTCAGGCCGTTCAGCGCTCCCGTCCGCGGATCGATAAACACGCGGGGGCTCGACACCACCTTCGCATCCTGCGGCGCAGCCACCGGAACCTTGATCACGTCGATTCGAAACAGCGCCGTGTTGGGGTCTTTGTCCGGCTGTTCGCCCGAGCACCCAGCCAGCTCTTCCGGTTGACGCACAAACGATGTGCCCGACACGTAGATATAAACGTTGTCCTTGTCGTTCAGATCTTGGACAAGAGTGTGTGTGTGCGAGCCACGGCAGGTCTGCACCGCCGCCACTTGCTTCGGATTCTTGATGTCCGAAATGTCGAAGATCCTCACGCCGCGGAAGCGATCCTTTTGCGCTGCCGGCAACCGGCGCTTTCTTTCTTCCCCGGGAGCCGGAGGAGGTGGCGGAGGCTCCGGCGGAAACCCCTGCGCGCTGCAATCCAAACGTCCATTCGGCATTTCCACCGACATGAACAGCAGGTTTTTATAAACCGACACATCGCCCTGCCCGCCCGGACACACCAGCGAAGTCAGCAACGTGGTGTTCGCCGGATTGGAGATGTCAAAGATATTCACGCCATAAAAATTCCCCAGGAACAGGTGGTTGCCCTGGAACGCAATGTCCGAATTCGCGAAAGCGAGCTGCGCGACCACCAACTGCATCGGCTTCGGCATTTTCGAAGCGGCGCTAACGCCGAGCTGAGCAAGAGTCTTCTGCACCTTGGGGTCATCGGGTTCGGCGGAACCGAGTTGAAACGCGTCAGGCTTCTTGACCAGCACGAGGTGCTTGATGCCCATCGACGCTTCCCCCGCGTCATACAGCCCCGGCGTCAGCTTGAAGCGGGGATCGTTCACATCCGCCCCCGTCATCCCCGCCGGTAGCGGCGGAGCGGGCTGCGGCGCAAACGGATTCTCTTCTGCCTCCGGCGCTTTCTCGGGTTCCTGCGCTGGCGCTGCGGTTGCCGGCTTCTGAGCCTGCGCCGGCGTTGGGGGTGCAGTCGTCTGCGCCTGCATCGTGCTGCCACCAGAACATATAAATATCGCGGCCACTGCCGCACGAATAGCAACGCTCGGCACTCGGTTCATCGTTTCTCCTCGGACGGTTTTTTCTCCAACATACTCTGCATAATCTTGATCTCGGCGCGTTGCGTATTGTCCGCATCCGTCGCGAAGTTGAACAGATCGGCGTCCTGCCCCGCACCCGCCGTGTCGAACAAATCCTTCACCATGGTCAGAGCGCCGCCGTGGTGCTGAATCATCCCGGTCAAAAATAAGCGGTCGAACTCCGCGCCTTTCGCCTTCCCGAGCGCCTCCATCTGTTCCGGCGTTAGCATTCCGGGCATCAGCGCCATCGGTTGACCCGACCTATCCATCTCCGGCATTCCCGGCATCGACATCGATATTGCCTCTCCCCGCGCCGCCAGCCACCGCTTCATAAACTTTATCTCGTCCGACTGCGAGCTGCTGATGCGCGCCCCCAGGGACCGCAAATCCTTATTCTCCGTATGCGAGGCAATCAGCGCCGTCATCTCGACCGCCTGCGCATGATGCATGATCATGCCCTGCATGAACTCCACGTCCGCGTGCGACCGCGGCGGCAGCGCGCCCTTTGTCGAAGGCGCCAGCGTCTTGCTCGGCTTACCCGGCGCACCCGGCTGCACCACAACAGGCACCGCAGCATCTGTCTGCTGCGCCCTCATAGCCAAGGAGAAGATCCCCGTGAAGGAGAAGAAACCTGCGGCAAACAGCACACCCCACAACATTTTGCGCCGTTTCCGTTCGATTCGCGTTGCTTCTGGAATAAGTGCCAATCCAATGCTCGGGTATAGATAGATACGACGTAGAACCAAGCCGGAGGGAATAGGCGTGAATTCAGCTTCCGCGTTTTCTCCGGACCTTAGCGTTCCTCTCAAACGCGATAGGCGGCCGAGAAACAACGCCGACAATCACGCCGAAGCCGCAGCATAGACCAAAAGTGCGCGCGATAGCAACGCTTGGCAAGGACGGCCAGTGCTGTCGTTGGAAATGACACCGCTCTCAAAGCGCGGCGTTGCATGAAGCTGTTTGTCGACCTACGCTTCGACCGAGCGAATTTCACAGCCGAGCCCGTGTCCAACCTTCACTCATACCTCAGCCCCACAAGCGGATCGACACTCGCCGCCCGCCGCGCTGGCAGCAAGCAAGCGGCTAGTCCGGTTATCACGACCAACGCCGCCACCGCTCCAAACGTCCACGGATCCGTCGCCGAAACTCCCCATATCTGGCTCTTCAAAAATCGCGTGAGTCCAAAACTCGCCAGTACCCCAATGCAAATCCCCGCAGCAATCAGCACCATCCCGTGCCTCAGCACCATTCTCAATATCTCCCCCCGCTGCGCTCCCAGCGCCATCCGCACTCCGATCTCCTGCGTCCGCAGCGACACCGTATACGCCATCACGCTAAACACTCCGATCACCACGAGCAACAACGCAATCCCCGCCAGCGGCCCCGACAACGTCACGCCAAACTCCGGTGTCGCATACGTGTGCTGATCGAGAACTTCCGACAACGGATCGAATATCCAAAACACCTCGTTGCGATCCACGTCCCATACTGCTTGTTGAACGGTATGCATCATCAAGCCCGGATCGACCTTCGTCCTGACCTGCACGATGAAATCGCCTGTAATCATCGGCGGAATGAACGCCATCGGCATCGCGGGCTGTTGCGGTCCTGCATTTTTCACGTCGCCAGCAACACCCACGATCTCAAACGTCGCATCCGGCGCGATTTGTTCCGGTTTCATCCGGAACGACCGTTGCAATTCGTTTTGCCAGCGATCGAAATCCTTCACCTTGAGCTGCTTCCCAACGGGGTTCTCGTCGCCAAACATGTCATGCGCCAGTTTCTGGTTGAGCACTGTCGCCCACTGCCGTGTGACCACTTCATCTCGCGAGAGCCATCGGCCCGCGACAATGCGAATCCCCAGCGTGTCCGCGCAATTTTCGTCGCACTCATCGAGGCCCGCCATTTCCACGCGCGTTCCTCCTGGCACCGTCACCTTCGGCCCGTTCGAAGGACCATATCCCGGAAATGTATTGTCGACCGCAACGCTCACTACCCCCGGCAGTTCCCTGATTTTCTCCACTACTCGCTCAAAGCGCGCGTGCCCTTCCGGCGAGGCGATGAACGCGCGATCCGGCATTTGGTCAATGCTGCGTGCCGGTGCAAACCCGGCGGCCAGAATATTCTTCGGATTGAATCCCAAATCGATGTGCGTGAGCAGGTGCAGGCTCCGCATCATCAGCCCCGCTCCAATCAAAAGCACAATCGAAAGAGCCACCTGCCCAATCACCAATCCCGCGCGAACTTTCCCGTGCCGGAATCCATCGCCTGTGCCCTTCCCGTTGCCCGCAAGTTGCGCTTGCAAGTCACGCCTGGTGGCATTCAACGCCGGGGCTGAGCCGCAAATCAGTGTCGTCATCAATGTCACCACGCCGGCAAACATCAAGACAGGCCCATTCAGCCCGACCGCCGCCTCTCCGCTCATACCCGCCCAGGTCTTTTGATGAATCGCACCGTCTACCGCCTTCATCGCCACCCATGCCAGTGCGCATCCCGCCGTGCAGGCGGTCATCGCCAGGACCAGGCTCTCCGTCAAAAGCTGCCAAATAATCTGTCTGCGCGAAGCCCCAAGCGCCGCACGGACCGCCAGTTCCTTTTCCCTCGCGGTCGCTCGCGCCAGCAGCAAATTCGCCACGTTGCTGCATGCAATCAACAACAGAACGAGCACAGCCGCGAGCAGATCGTAAAGTATGCTTTTCAATTGGATCTTCGAATTGAAAACCGTGCCCGCCCCCGATGGCCCCATCAAATAATCGTTCGCTCCGACCACGCGCGCGCTGAACTTCTTCGGATAATCGTCATCTTTCGGATGCATGGCCGCGAGTTGCTTCGCCAGCACATCAAACTCCGCCGAGGCCGCCGCAAACGTCACCCCGCGCTTCACGCGCGCCAGCAATCTAAACTTCGATCCCTCGTTTTTCTCCGCGTCTGGGTTCCATCTAGCCGGTGCAAAAAGTTCCTTCCATGGATCAAGCGCACGAAATTTCTGCGGCATTACCCCCACTAGCGTCCGTGGCTCTCCGTTCACGACAAAACTCTTCCCCACTATGCTCGGGTCCGCGCCGAATTCCGCCTTCCATGTGCCGTAACTGAGCACAAAAACCTTCGGCGCTCCTGCCTCGCCATCCTCCGAAACTATCCCGCGGCCCAAAAACGCCGGGACACCGTAGAACTCGAATGCGTCCGCCGTCACCCACGCACCGTCGAACTGAAACATGCGCGCTCCATCCTGTACGATGGATCGCACCGTGCGAAATCCAATCACGTCTTCAAAGACATGATTGCGCTCCCGCAAATACTTCAGGTCCGCCCAGCTGGTCCACAAGCTATAAGCCTCTCCCGATGTCTCGGAGTCCTCTATGACCGGCACCACCAGCCGTCCAGCGTCCTTCGCCGCAAACGCGTTGAACAGCAAATTGTAGAAGACGCTGAAGACAACCGTGCTCGCCCCAATTCCCAGCGCCAGCGCAAACACCGCTACCCCTACAAATCTCCGGTCCTTTCGAAGACTCCGCAGAGCGTACCGAAAATCGCGGAACAGGCTGTCCAGGTGAGTCTCCCATCGTGTTTCGCGTACCTCTTCCTTGAAACGCTCCACTCCGCCGAATTCGATCCGCGCGCGTCGCTCTGCATCCACGCGGGAGAAACCGGAACGCTCCAGATCGTCTGCGCGGTTCTGGATGTGCAAACGCATCTCCTCGTCCATCTCAGAATCAATATGCTTGCGATGAAAAAGGGAGGAACAGAGAGAACGAAGCGAGGCCAGAAATTTCATACTTCCTCCGGCTGAGTGCCGAGGACAGACGTCATGGCAGCGACCAGGCGATTCCAATCACTAGCCTCTTGCCGAAGACGCTTCCGGCCTTCTGGGGTCAAATCGTAAAACTTTGCACGCCGATTGTTGTCTGACTTGCCCCAACTCGCCGTTAGGAGTCCCTGGCGCACAAGCCGAAACAAAGCAGGATAAAGCGCGCCCTGTTCGATGAGCAGAGCGCGGCGGGAAACTTGTTCGATGCGCAGAAGAATGCCGTAGCCATGGAGCGGGCCGAGAGAGACGGCTTTAAGAATGAGGAGGTCGAGAGTCCCCGGAAGAAGTTGCGCCTGGCCAGTCACATCCCCTCCTAAGTTGATTAGGAGTCTAAAACCGCCTCTCCTAAGTTGTCAAGGAGAGCGGCCCTCACGTGCCTTTTTCCCGGGCCTCTGAACCTGGTCAGCGAATCTCCGAAAGCTGCTTTGAAGAGACGCCTAGATTTATCCTCTCCGGCAGTCTGGCGGGATCGAGTTCCATGGGAACGCTATAGCGCGGCGAGCCCGCACCGGTTTTGCCATCGTCCACGACCTTTTCCGCAAAGACGCGCACATGCGCATCGCCAAAGATGTGCAGTTCCGCGACACCGTTGTGATCTGTCTTTCGAAAGTATGCTGCATTTTGGAGCGATTCGTATGCCAGCGTGTTTTGGTACGCGACATAGGCCCAGGCGCCCTCTGCGGGCGTGCCATCAGGCCAGCTAACTCGAACCTCCAATTTCCGCCCTCGAAGGGGGTTCAAAACAAGTTTCACATTCTTGATGTGCTCGCCCTCGCCGATTTCGAACGTGTGCACGCCTTCCGGATTGGTCCCAGCTGGATAAGTTGCAGCTGCAAAGGGAGATTCCTCACTTGGCCCGTAAGGATTGACCGTCAGTTTGTAGCGGCCGGGAGCTAGCCCGCCGATGTGAAAGCGGCCATCCGCTTCGTTCTGGCGAGAAAACACCGGATTGATACGCGCGTACCCGGGATTCGAATTCTCCAACTGCACCCAAACTCGTGCTGGTCCACCGGGGCTAGCTCTAACCTCACCTTCGATAGTCCCGTTCCAAACCACAGTGAAGTCTTGCTCGCTGAATTTTGCTCGAAGCAGCCTTTCCTTGTTCACGGCGCCATCGAACGCGTATTGAGTGTCGGGCAAATCGATACTCAAAGCGTAGTCGTCAGGCGGTAAACTATCGCTCTCGTAGACGCCTTCTTGATCCGTAGTCAGAATGGTCGTCCCCGTCGACCCCCTCAGGCGAATTCTTGCCCCGACCAGCGGCGTCTCGGCCGTCGGCGGCGTCAGTCCCGCGAAATGGCCGCCGGTTCGCCAGTCCGTCACTTTTCCTAGGATGCGTGCGCCGCTCGAGTCACCAGATTCGCGCAACACGTGTAGGTCCAACGTAGAGTAAACGAGGGGACGCGTTCGCGTACAAATTCCAGTTTCGACAATTGGAAGAAATTCCGTTAGAAGTCCCGCGGCCCCTGTCCCATCAATGAAGTACGTCTCACCCTCCCAAAATACGTTGTCCGTCAGCAGCACGAACCGCGGGGTCCATGCACCCAGCCCCCAAAAGCGCTCTTCCACCTCGCCAACCGCCCACTCCCCAGCCCATCGTCCTGAAACTCTATGAACGTGACCAACTCGAACCAATCGGGCCGTGAATACTCTCTGCCTGGGAGAAATAGGCTGATTAAAAGGCTGCCTCCAGCCGCAATCCAGGCTATTGGACGTGGATCGCCATATCGTGAATCCCACGGTTGCCCCTACATCTAAAAGCGCAACCGCCAGGCATCCGCCAAACATCGTCGCCATTCGCCGGCGCAGCGGTCTCGGGGGTGAGCGAACCAGGGCAGTCCAGCCAAACTTCCACGTTCCCAACCAAAAACCCACAAAGACACCAAAAAGCGCCGCCGGGACTGCCAGCCCACCCAGAAGCGGCCAGCTCCATCGCGACAAAGCGAATCGGAGACCTGCCGCGACCGCTAAGATCAGAAACAAGAAAACGGCAAGCTTCTTGCGTCCTATCACGACCAGCGGGACGAGAAAAGGAGCGAAGAACAATAGCCAAAATGGGAGGACTCGCGACAGGTCCGGCAAGAAGAATTCTGGATTTCCGTCCGCGCCCATCACCTGAAAGACAGAACCGGAATAGCCGAAACATAAGCTAACGATTGGAGCGAAGAGGAGAAAAAGGATGCCGGCGCGCCGCCGGTCTCGCATCGCGGCCACCGAAGCAAGCAGAAAGGCCAAGCCAAGCAACCAAGCACCAATGTATCCGGACCATTCCATGCGTCGACCGGCCCAGGTCGGCCCTCCCGGCATCCACGATTGACCGGCTCTCACAATCGCAGAAAACCCTATCAATGCCCCGAGCGCCAGCGCGAACCAGCTCAATCCGGTTTTTACGATTTGTCGCATGGCGGGCAGAAGAATTCCATGGAAAGAGAAGCTTCTGAATTGCCTGAAAAACAATCTTCCTGGACCCCGAGAATTTAGACACCGGCAACTGTCTCTGAGTTTCTGGGGCCGGATTTTAGTTCACGACCGAATCCCGCTGCGATACTCCAAACGAATGACCATTCGGGGATCTGGAATCCTGAGAGCACGGGTAACGCCGCGATGATTCCTGAGATTCTCGCAGTTAAGAGTCAGTTCCGTATGGGTGGAATCTCAATCCGTAAAAACCACGCCTACCGCGATTTGCCCCTTCTCCGCCCCCGTATCGATCCGCACCACATACCCCTTCAAGAGCATCGACGACTGCAAACCATCCTCGCCGGGCGTCTCCATCGTCACTTGCAATTCAGATTGCAGCTGCGGCATGTTCTGCAGCGAAATCAGCGCGCCTTGCAAAGAGATATCCCGCACTACCGTCTCTTCCTGAAATTCCTTCCCGTCTTCTGTCACTCCCGAAACCTTCGCGCGGAACTGAGCCTCCCGTCGCAAGGACGTCCGCGCTCCCGGCATGTGCGCTTGCACGTTATCTGCAGTCCCCCCCAGCGTGATCACCATGCCTTCGCTTGCCGCAAACACCGAGTCAAACTCTTCCCGCGCCTGCCGCAAAAGCGAATCCACCATGCGGTCCGTCGAATCTGGATCGTGATGAAACAGCACCAGCGTCTTCGCACCAACTTCGCGCGCCAATTTCACGCCTTCTTTCCACGACGAATGGCCCCAGCCCTTCCGCGTCGTCTTCAACTGCTCCGGCGTGAATTGTGCGTCGTTGATGAAAATGTCCGCGCCCTCCGCCAGCTCCCGCAAACTCTCATCTAGCTTTGGATCGCCCGGCTCGTTGTCCGTGGCGTAAGCCACTGTTCCCGCCGGCGTTTCGATGCGAAACCCGAGGCAGCCCTGCGGATGATTCAGCCACCGCGCCACGATTTTATTTTCGCCGATCGTGAACGTATCTCCGCCTTCCACTTCCTTGAACTTCCTCTTCGCGTTCATCGCCGACATATCCACGGGAAAATACGGCAGCGCCATCTGCGCCTCGAACACCTGCTTCAGACTATCGCGCCCCAAAAATTTCGAACGGAAACTATAAAAATGAAACTCGTTGTTCTCGGCATAAAGCGGTGAAAAAAAAGGAATCCCCTGAATGTGGTCCCAGTGATAGTGCGTCACGAAAATGTGCGTCTCGGAATTTCCGCTGCCATTCGGCGTTCCCCAGCGACTACCCAGCATGCGCAGCCCAGTTCCGCAATCCAAAATGAATTGCGTCCCATCCGGCGCGGTCAGTTCGAGGCAGGGCGTGTTCCCGCCGTATCGCCAGGTGGCAGGGTCCACCGTCGGGGTCGATCCGCGAACACCCCAGAAACTTAGTTTTGCGATGGGAGCCGTCATGTCCCTCAGCGCACATTCCTGTGCCTAGGCCATTCCCGCCGCCAAACAAGCGGAATGGGAAGCTAGTTCGATGTTGGCAGTCGCCGGGAAATGCGTCAATGAATTCGCGCCGGGGACGTGTCAAACTTCCCACTAAGCTCGAAGGGGCTGTGCAATCCGCCCCAGGTGCGTAAAATGGACTCGATGCACGACTATCCCCCCGATCGCGAACCTGCTCACGGGCACGATCGGGCCGACGGGCAAGCCAACGATCTCGAACACGGCCACCACGATGGCCACGTGCATCACCCGCACTCGCACAGTCACCACGGTCACGACCGCCCGCCGTTGCGCCCATCGGTTCTCGGATGGGCTATGGTCGCCACGCTCGGCTTGGTGGTTGCCGAAATCTTCGGCGGCGTTCTCGGCAGATCCGTCGCCCTATTGAACGACGCCGTCCACAATCTTTCTGACGTTCCCGCTTTGGGTATCTCCTGGCTAGCCATGCGCTGGGCCGAGCGTCCCGCCGACAGCGAGAAAACCTACGGCTACCACCGCGCCGGCGTCCTTGCCGCGTTCACGAACGCCATTTTGCTCGTCTTGCTCTCGCTCTGGCTGGGCTACGAGGCCGTCGAACGATTCCGTTCTCCCGTCCACGTCGTTGAAAGCTGGATGATCTGGACGTCGCTGGCCGCTCTCGCCGTCAACGGCGGCATCACTCTCGCTCTCGTGCGCGGGCACAAGGACTTAAACCTGCGCAGCATTCTGGTTCACAATTTCGGCGACGCTCTCTCCAATATCGCGATCATTGCCGGCGCTGTCGCCATTCGCATGACCGGCGCGCTCTGGATCGACCCGCTCCTCGGTATCGCCATCGGGTTGCTCGTGCTGTGGTCCAGCGTTGGCATTCTTCGCGAGTCCGCGCACATTCTGCTGGAAGGGCGGCCGCGGGAGATGCGCGTCGAGGAAGTCGCGCGCGCGATTCTCACCGTGGAAGGCGTGCAAGAAGTGCACGATGTGCACATCTGGTCGCTCGGGGGCGGGCACAACGCGTTGAGCCTGCACGCGCGCATTCCCGATATGCATCTCGATGCGTGCGAGCGGCTGCTGCGCGCCATTCAGGAGAAAGCGGCCAAGGAATTTGAAATTGATCACACGACAGTGCAGCTCGAACGAGCGGGACTTCCGGCAGTATCGGGCTACGTGATGCCTGAGCCCGTAAAAAAATAAACGCGGGCTGCACCCGCGGTTTTTCCTTTTACTTCTTCTCGCCTTGTACTTCTTGCCTTTTTACTTCTTACTTCGTTGCTTTCGCCTCGCTCCGCCCGGTGAACAACGAATTTAGGCGGGCATGCGGAACGTCATGCCGCGCTGTTCGTTGAATCGTTGTGTGGCGTCGAGGTCGAGCTTATCGGCGGTGAGGGTGCGGCGCAAACCTTCTCTGGTAATGTAGCGAAGCGTGCCATTCTCCCAAGCGTAGGCCGCGGCAAAAAACACGGTTCCGTCGCGGCGCACAAAGACATATTGTTCCGCTTCCAACTCCGCGGCAGTCTGTGGGGCAGGAACGAAGTCGCGCGAGGGCCGCACGGGGCGGTCGGCGTCAGCTGTTTGCGCTGCTTGCTGCTCTCCCGTGTCCGGCTGTTGCGCGTCGGCTGGCGGCGCATCGTCTACGTAGTCATCGGAAGAGAGCGGCATATAGTATCCGCCGCCGTAGAACGGAAAATACGCAAAGGCAAAGTTTCTATTCCGTCCGCGGCCATTGATGCCGTTCGGATGGACCGCGGCGGCATGCGCGTAGTCAAAACCGAGGCCCGGCACAACGTCCTGCGAAAGCACTGCCCGACCTGAGCCGGCTCGCTGCACGGGAGCGGTCGTGCGTTGGCTCGAGCGAGCGACAATCGCGCCGGAACGCGTGCGAACCCAGTGCATGCCCGAAGGCGGGCGGACTCCAGAGTTTATTTGAGAAGCCACGTGGGTTCCGCTGGCGGGCGCGGCGTGCATCGCTACGGTCGCGTGGGGAGCGCTGACGGCGGCATGGCCCATGCCAGACATTCCTCCTCGCTGTGCGGAAGCCATCGCGGGAAGAACCGTGAGGGAAGCTATAGCAATCAGGAAACGGCGCATGGTGGGTACCTGGTTTCCCGGGCCGCCGGGCCTTTCTTGCACGTACATACATAAGGATGCGCCCGGTTGAGTAGGGGTTTCAAGGAGCTGGAAGTGAGTAGCGAATAGTGAATGGTGAGTAGTGACCCCACCCCGGGGTATCCAGAGAACCGTGAAGTAAGCCCATGAGCGGAAAGGGGTTGCGGGCGTTGCCGTGCGTCAGCGGGCGTGGTGGGCAAAACGAGCGGCGGAAGCGAATAGGGCCCCCCTCCACGTTTTTTCCCCTAAGGGCAGATTCTAAAGGACTTCAAGGTTTTTCAAGGGCTTTTGTGGAGCGTGGCTAGCGAGGTTCGTATCGCGCGATTTCGATTTTAAATTTTGCGTGCTTTTCCTGCTGGCGCTGGGCTTGTTCTGAAGACTTACGGGGGGCTAGGAAATAGGAAATGGGGGTGATTGCGGTAGGCGATCAAACGGAAGCCGGCCACTTTCCTCGTTGACGGCGAATGGCTAAGATGGGCGGCATGGAATATCCACCGAATCGACGAAGCTTTCTCATCGCGGGCGGGCTCACCGCACTTGCGTCAACCAGAGTCCTCGGCGCCAACGACACCTTGCGCATCGGAGTTCTCGGAGCGGGCGGGCGCATGGGCGATCTGCTGAACGCCGCCGACAAGGCAGGCAACTACCAGATCGTCGCGGTCAGCGACGTCTATGGGCCGAGGCGCGACGCCGTCAAGCTACGCTCGAATGGCGTCGCGACTACCCACCTGGATTATCGCGAAGTTCTTCAGCAGCAGATCGACGCGGTTTTTATTGCTTCGCCGGACCACTGGCATGTGCGAATGGCGGCGGACGCGTTGGCGGCCGGGAAAGACGTTTATCTCGAGAAGCCGGTGACGCACACTTTGGAGGAAGGCGCTACGCTAACGCGTGCGGTGCGCTCGGGCAAACGGATTTTGCAATGCGGGATGCAACAGCGGAGCTGGAGCCACTTTCGCGATGCGGTGGAGTTGATTCAGGGAGGGAGCTTGGGGCGCGTGCCGCAGGTGAGGACGTATTGGTGGCAGAACTATCAGGCTGGCGGGGCAGCCAAGCCGACCGACACGCAGGCTCTTGATTGGAAGCAGTGGCTCGGAGGCGCGCCCGAGCAGACGTTCAGCGAAGAAACGTTCCACCGCTGGCGGTGGTTTTGGAATTTTGGCGGCGGAGCGATGACGGACCTTTTTACCCACTGGATCGACGTGGTGCACTGGGCGATGAAAGCGGACCAGCCGCGCGATGCGCAGATGCTGGGCGACAAATATATTTTTGAACAATGGGATTGTCCGGACACGGTGCAGGCGGCGCTGCGGTATCCGGGGTTCGATGTGGTGTACGAAGGGATGATGGCTTCGTCGATTGACGATGGAGGACTGGAGTTCCGCGGCACGGAAGCGACCATGAAGCTCAACCGGAACGGGTTTGGCGTGTATCACGAAGGCGTGTTCGGGAGAGACAATCCGGTTCTGAGGGCCGACAGCTTCCGCGACGGGACAATCGATCATATGCAGAACTTCTTTGAGTGCATCAAGAGCCGCAAAGAGCCCAACGCGCCAGTCGAGACCGGAGTGGCGGCAGCGCGCGCCGGGCACATCGCTAATCTGGCTTACCGGGGCACAGGCCGGATCGCGTGGCCGGCGAAATAGAAATGGTGATGATTGCTGCAGCGAGGGTTGAAGGCGGCTTGGCACGCGGGGCAGATCGAGTTACAGGCTAGGTAGGCGGAGATGGTTAGCTCAGTGCGGCAGGCTCCGCAGAGGATAGCAGCCGTGTGAGCTTCGGAGGGAGGCCAGGGTTCGAGGGGATGATTGGCTAGGGCGTCGTGGCAGTCTTTGCAGGCGTAGTAGGTGCCGCAGCATTTCATTTTGATGGCGATGATGTCGAGGGGAGAGTGGTAATGGAAGCAGCGGGTTTGGGCGTCCAGATTTAGGCCGCGGACTTCGGGGGTGAGTGGTGACATGGGATTCGATGAAGACCGAGAGAAGAGAATAACAAAATGCTGGGGACATTGGAGCGGGCGGGACACCCGCGGCAGCAAACGGACAAGAGAGTGCGAGGAGGGACGGGTTCCGACGTGTTCCCCTTGCGCTACACAGTTGGCGGGGGATGTGCTATAAACGTCGGGCCGTGAATAGTGCCGCGAAACAGGAGCTTACCCCGGTTCAGCGGGAGTCGGTGAAGGATTCTAAGCAGGATACCTCGCCGGCGAAAGCTGAAGGGACCGCAGGGATCCCGGGGGAAGATGCTTCGCGCTATTGTCCGGTGTGCTCGAAGCGGCTGGAATCGCGGCGATGCAAATTGATTTGCCCGGTCTGCGGGTATTACATGTCGTGCGCGGACTATTATTGATAAGCTTTGTGGTTCCGGCCCGGGTTGCCGCCGGTACTGCTATCCGATGAGGAGGAAAACACAGTGGCATTGAAGATGACGAACCGGGAAGTGGATGGCGTGTCCGTGGTGGCGCTGGACGGGCGTATCGTGCTGGGCGAAGAGAGCAACGCACTGCGGGAAAAAGTGAAGAGCTTGATCGCCGAAGGAAAGAAAAAGGTTGTGCTGAACATGGCGAACATCACGTTTATTGACAGCGCAGGGTTGGGCACACTGGTGGCGGCGCATCACAGCGCGAAGTCGCAGGGCGCGGCGCTGAAGCTGGCGCACTTGGGCAGCAAGTTTCAGGAAGTGCTGCAAATCACGAAGCTGCTGACGGTGTTCGACGTGTACAACAGCGAAGCCGAAGCGGTAGCCAGCTTCGCCAAGTAAGCCGGGCCGTAGCGCAAAGAATGGGTTTTGCAAAAGGGCACGCGTGCGCGTGCCCTTTTGCTTTGGGAGCGCATGGGCCTCAAGGCAAAAGTCATTGTTCAATGCCTGGTCACGGCCGTCGTGACGGGTGCGATGTTGTTTCTTCCCGCGGGCACCTGGAAATACTGGCAGGGTTGGATATTTCTCGGATTCATGATGATTCCGATGGTGGCGGCGTCCATCTATTTCACCGGGCGCGATCCACAGTTAGTCGAACGCAGGCTGCAGGCCAAGGAAAAAATCGGCGAGCAGAAACTGATTATGAAATTCGCGAAGCTGATTTTCATCGCCGCTTTCCTGATTCCGGGATTCGATTTCCGGTTTGGATGGTCGCCGAGGACTTTCGGTGCGGTGCCTATCTGGCTCATGATTTTGTCGGGGACGATTGCGCTTGCAGGATACTTGATGACGTATTGGGTGATGAGCGCGAACAGCTACGCTTCGCGGATCATTCAAGTGGAAAAAGATCAGCGCGTTATTTCCATTGGGCCTTACCGGATCGTTCGTCATCCGATGTATCTCGGCGCCATCATTTCGATTTTGTTCATACCGCTGGCGCTTGGGTCGTATTGGGCAGTGCCCGTTTTTGCGCTGATCATACCAGTGATTATTCTGCGAATTTTGAACGAGGAAAAAGTTCTTCGTCAGGAGTTGGCAGGCTATGCCGAATACTGCCAGAGCACGCGGTCCCGGCTTATTCCGCGAGTCTGGTAAGTACGAATCAGAGGGGGAACCCTTTTTTAGGTCAGTCGATGCGGTACATGGTGATGCCGCTCAGCAGCTTGGGATAAAAGTCGGTGGATTTTTGCGGCATCACCTCTCCGGCAATCGCGATGCTCATCACCTGATCGACATCCACGGGATTCAGTAGAAAAGCGATCTGTGCAGCGCCGCGGGCGACGGCATCGAGGGCGGCGGAAGCTTCGCGCTCGTAGCTGAGATTTCGTTCGGCGGTTACGGCCTGCAGGGTGATGCCGAACGCGGGCTCGAGAATTCCGTCGTGCAGAAGAACCACGTCCAACTGGCGCTGGAGCGGCGACACGGCGTGGAGAAGCTGAGAAAGGTCTGCGCCGCGGCGCAGCGTTAAAACGTAGTAGGCGCGCTTCGCATGCTCGGCTGCGGGATAGGCGCCGATGGCTCTTTGGCCGCCTGACTGGTGGAGTTGCGCGAGAAACCTATTTTGCGCTTCGGCTTTCTGTCCATCGTCCGCAAAAGGAAAGGCTTGCGCCTCAAACCACGGCTCGAGATAGCGACGAGCTTCGCTCCAGGAAAAATCGTGAAGGTTGGCGGCGAGGCGGTGCGTGGGAAGGATCGTCAGGCCCTCGCTGCAGGCGTTGACGAACATCATCATGGCAAAATCGTAGGGCGCGGCCGCGTAGGGAGCCGAAGGATGAAGGCCGCCGGCCGTGAGGCGGCGCTCATTGCGATAATTCAGCGCGGTTTCATAACGATGATGGCCGTCGGCGATTACGAGTTTGTGCTCTTCCATGGCGGCTTTGATGGCGGCGGTACGATCGTGGTCGGTGATGATTCGCAGGCGATGCACAACGCCGTATTCATCGCGGAGCGTGGTCGCAGGAGGGGCGGACTCGGCGTCCTTCAGGATGGCATCTATGCGCTGCTGCGGATCCGAATAGAGCATGAAGAGCTGGCCGGTTTGCGTGCGCGTGTTGCGAAGAAGTTCAAGGCGGTCGGCTTTGGGGCCCGAGAGCGTGTGCTCGTGGCGAAAGACGACGCCGGCGGAGTAGTCCTCCAGTTTGCCGGCGCCGATGAAGCCGCGGCGGGTGCGCTGCTCGCCGGTGCCCGGGACAGTGTATTCCTCGGAATAAGCGTAGAAAGACGGAAGCGGATCTTGAACGACAACGTTTTCGCGGATCCAGCTCTCGAGAGCGGAGGCGGCGCGCGTGTAGACATTGTTCTGCGGGGAATCGTCAGGATAAGCGCGGCCTTTTTCGACGGTGATGAGGTTATACGGGTCGGCGGCGTAATAATTGTCCTGCATGGACGGAGAGATTTTGTCGTAAGGCTGCGTAAGGACGCGTTCAAACGGGACACGCTGGGGGTTGTAGCGAAACGCCTGGAAGGGGTGAACCTGGGCCATGTAGTGTGGGTCTCCGGTCGTATATTGTGCCGAGCGCCAAGCTCTATAGTTTACGCGAAGTGGGGACGATTCTGATAAACGATAGAACGCTTTCTTTAATGCAGCTTTCATGATGCGTTAAAAATTGCGACGCGAGCAACGAAACCGCCGGCAAGCATATTAAAATGGAAGATTCATGACTGACCTCAATTTTGGTTCCGTGCGCGCGTTGATTTTCGATTTGGATGGGACGCTGATCGATTCGAAGCAGGACTTGATTCTTTCCGTCAATGCGATGCTGCGCGAATTGGGGCGCGGAGAGCTTGCCGAAGAAACTATCTCAGGCTACATCGGGCACGGGGCGCCGAAACTTGTGGCGCGGGCGCTCGGAGAAAACTGCACGGAAGAGGAACGGCAGCGGGCGCTGGACTTTTTTCTGCGTTACTACGAAGCGCATAAAATGGATACGACGTGTGCGTATCCGGGCGTCGCCGAAACACTGCAAAAACTAGCGGGCATGCAGATGGCAGTCTTGACCAACAAGCCGGTGCGCATCAGCGTGCGGATTCTGGATGCGATGGGGCTTTCGAAGTATTTTCGAGCGATCTACGGGGGAAATAGTTTTGAAACGAAGAAGCCCGATCCGCTAGGCGCACGCACTATCTTGAGAGAATTGGGCGCTGAGCCGCGAGAAACGCTGCTGGTAGGCGATTCCGAAGTGGATGTACAGACGGCGCGGAACGCCGGCACTCTGGCGGCGGCAGTTAATTACGGATTCGGCGTGCACGACCGTGGCGTACATCCTGCGGATATTTACTTGGAGCGATTTGGAGAGCTCGCGAGTCTTCTAGGTGGCAGGCCGGTTTCAAAATAGGACAACACCGTTATAGACCATATGGAGGATAACCGCAGGCGCGAGCCGGCCTGTTTTCTTAAATAGGAGTGCGTTCGAGACCCCTAACAAACCCACCGGCAGCCATGAAAGTGGAGGATGGTAAATCGCAAAAAAAGCTGCACTGCCAAGCACAGCGAGCCAGCCGCCCCATTCTCGATCCAGAGCTCTGAAAAGCAATCCTCGAAAAAGATATTCTTCCGCGAAGGGAGCAAACGCCACGGCCATGACGGCATAAGAAATTCTCAAGTCCGGCATTTTGGCCATCTGCTCTTGCGACTGCCGGATCATTTCGTCGACTGCGGGAATATGATGCAACACGGCGATGTACCCGCGAGCAAATAGTCCCAACACCAAGCCTCCCGCTGCCCCCAACGACACCAACGAGGCAAACCTGCCCGTCTGCGCTACATCCATACGCCACCAGGGCTTCGCTTCCTTCTGCTCGGGCCCTCCCCAACGCCAGACGTCACGGGGCGAAACGCCGCGATTGCTCAGAAAATTCGATGTTCCGAGGGAAACGAGCACCGCGCAGATGCCGTAACTAATGGCTTGCGCCACCACAATGTTTTTGCGCCCGGCAGCTACGGAGATGAGGCCAGTCAATACGGCTCCTCCCTCCACCAAAATGCTAATCGCGATCATCGCGTGCATTAGGGTGGGTGGCGGCGGGAGCTTTTCCGACCAGGGATCGTAGAGGTAGGGCAAGCGAGCCCGAAAGTTCTGCCACATCGCGGCGGCTGTCAGGTAGGAATAAACAATTCCCACGACGGCGATATTCCACTGCTGGGTTAGTACTCCGATGCAAAACGTCAGCATGCCAAGTTGGGCTGCCCATTGACGTCCCAAGGGTAATTTTTCCCGTTCGCCGGACGACGAAGTTACGGTAACCAGCGTGACTGTCTTTTCCGCCATGCTGCGGCCAAAGATGAACCAGCCTATTCCCACCAGCACGATTTTCCAGATGCTGATTGGATATAGAAACGCAGCGTAGACGAGCACCAGCGCCACCATGCCGGAGGAGATCAGCGACCAAAGCCAAGCTTTGGCCTTCAACAGACTTTCCAATCCTCTTGGCCATGTCAGTGCAATCCACAGGGCGCTTCCCTCAGAAGAAAGAGACTTTGGCCCCAGCACCCAAAGAAAATAAGTTCCGAATAAAATCCCCACGCCACAGAGATAATTCCATGCTCCTTGTGCGTGCGCCAAAAGACCACGCAAGTTGAAGACCTGCACACTCGCCACCGTCAGCGGAATAAGGATGGTCTGAACAATGGCGCTGCGGTCGCGGATGAACCACAAAAACTCCTTGCGATAAAGAGGTTCCTTCCCGAATCGCGTTCTTCCCGTTCTCGAAACGGAAGGGCCGGAGTCGGTCGAAGCAAAATTACCGCTAAGACCTCGTTGTGTGCTCCAAACGCTGAACCGCACCGCGACGGCAACCGTGATGCTGGCGGCGATCCAGCAGGTGAGCATGCCTGACAGAAAGGAAAAGGAACCGTCGCTGTGTCCACCAACAAAAAGCCTCAACCACGGCCAGGGCAGAACCGTAAAAAGAATCAGAAAGTTTCCAATGCCGGTGCCTATCTTGGGCAAAACGAGGAGGCCCACAAATAACAGCACCATGGATGCATAACCCATCCAGCTCATCAGCCCGATCATGGCCCCGCGCGAGCGCGGCGAAAAACGGAGAATTACTCCGACCTCAAGCGCCTTTCCGAGGCATGCGGCCGCTACTACTACGGGTATTCCGACCAGAAGTGCTCCGAGCATTCCGAGATTCGCGCCATAGATGAAGCCGTACAAAAATCCCACAAATAAAGGAGCCGCCCAGTAAACAGGATTTGCAGCAAGGGGGGACAGCATCTCCGCGAGAAAAATCGCCCCCGGCGGCGCCGGGTGTGCGAACAGCCATTCCCACATCGGATGTCTGCGCCGCTGCAGGTCGAGTTCGAGGCCCTCCCCTTGGAAAACCAGCATCAGCACCCACCAAATAAGGACCACCGAACCCAACATCGCTGCAGTGGGGCCCGCTCTTAAAAAGGCAGTAAATCCCGGAGATGCCTGATCCCGAGTGATGAAATCCCGCGCTCCGTGATTCCGCACGGCGTCGCGGAGTTTCTGTTCGGTGGCTGCTTCCGTGCCGCCATATCTTTCGGCGATGTCCTTGGCTTCGGACGAATAGTAATGGGCAGGTAGCCGTTGATCTTTCGCACTTGAAGAGTTTCCGAACGCCTCCCGCGCTCCGTCTAGAAAGAAACGGCTGACAACAATTTTCCCCTGGTGCTCGGCTTCGATTCGTTCACCGGAATCCACCGCCATGCTTACGGCAAATGCCCCGCAAACGTTGAGGACGGCCGTGAAAAGCACGGCGAACAAGAATCCGATTCCGCTCCAATTGGTCGAATGCTTGCCGGCGCGATTTTGCAGTAACTCCTGTTGCCGCTTTCGCCGGCCGGTGGCTCGTTTTCGGGCTGCGCCCAGCAGCAGTCGCACCGTACGCCAAAAGCTGGGTGCGCCGCGGAGCTCGCTTTTCATTTCTGTGGTGGCCGGGCGGTCAATTTTAGGAAAAGCTCTTCGAGGCTGGCTTCCCCGAAGGTAGAGAGCAATTCCTCGAGAGAACCCTTCGCGACCACAGCTCCTTCATTAATGATTACCGCGTGGGAACAAAGTTTGGTCACATGATCCATGAGGTGCGTGGAAAAAAGAACGGTCGTTCCCCGCTGGGCGGTCTCAAAAATCAGGTCGTAGAAAAGATGAGTGGATTCGACATCCAGTCCGTTGGTGGGTTCATCGAGTACCAGGAGCTTTGGTTGGTGCAGCATCGCCAGTGACAAACCGAGCTTTTTCTTCATTCCACGCGAATAATCCTCGGCGTAGTTGTTGATGTCCTGGGTTAGCCGAAGCCGCGAGAGGATGGGCGCAATACGATCCATCGTCTCGCGCACATCCAGCCCGTGCATCGCCGCGCTCAGTTCAAGTACTTCATAGCCCGACAAGTAGGAATAGAAAATGGGCTCGTCCGGGAGAAACCCGATCAGCCGTTTAACTTCCACGCGATCCTCAAACGCGTCGCGGCCATCAATCAACAGCTTTCCCTCGGTGGGCTTCAGAATTCCCATAAGCAGACGGAACAGCGTTGTTTTTCCAGCGCCATTCGGACCCAACAATCCGCAAATTTGCCCGGACGGAACGGAGAACGCTATGTTTTTGAGAGCTATTTTGTAGCCGAAAGACTTCACCACTCCGTCGACCAGGACCATGGCGGGGGACTCTTTCACTCGATCCTCGGGAGGAGGAATAAGCGTTCTGCCGTCGAAATTGAGAGGACTGTCCGGCATCTTGGGATACAGATCGTAGACGGAATGACTTGTGATCCGCTTGAGCATACGACAAAAGGCTTAAATGCCGAAGTCCGGGCATCGCGTTCATGCGGCCAATCGGAGCACGTACTCCGCCAGAAGGAACGCTGAGATGTCCCGTGGTTGCGCTCGAACTCCGAGGACCCTTCCGGCCGATAAGAACTAATGGGTGGGCGTAAGTTGCGGGCACTCTCTGGGGATGAACTGGCAGAATCAAGAGTCTCGAGGTTAAGTAATGACCAGACTAGTGTTTAGCGGCGCGGTAGGCGGGGGGGTGAAATTGGAAGACTACGTAGCATTGCGTTTCGGCCGGCTTGCCGTCGACGAGAGTGGGTTGGTAGCGCCATTCGTGAAGGGCTTTGGCGACGCCGGGAACCAGATTCTGCGGACCGAGAATTGATTTTACGTTTTCGATGCGGCCGTCGGCGGCGATGGTGGCTTTGACGCGGACGGAATTGCCGGGGCCGGCTGAAATTTGGACGGCTTGTGGATCGGCGCGGGAAATCAGTTCGCCAACGACTACCTTTTTATTTCGATTGAAAGGCCATCCGGCGTGCGTGGCGGGCATTAGAACGGAACGCTGGATGCGCATGGTGACGGTCGGCGTTTCGAGGACGCGGTCGCCCGGAACGGCGAGAAAGGAAGCCTGACGCGCGCTGGGTAAGCGAACTTCGAGGACTTGATTTCGGGGAGGGTCCATCTGAATGACGGTGGGCCGGGGTTCGGGAGCAAATGCAGCGCGGGTGGACGCGGCGATGGGGCTGGGGGGCGGCGTGGAAGAGGTGCTTGAGGGCGTGTTTGAGGAAATCGTCGCGGAGGTGGCGGCAGAAACGTTGGTGGCGGGCGCTCGAATTGGGAGAGACTGCAGTGGAGTTGCCCGAAGGGTAGGAGGCAAAGTCTCCGTTTCGGGCTTAACTTCACTTGGAATTTCGGCGACAGCGGGCGATTGGGCGGAAACGCTGCTGCGCTCGGGGGCGACTTCGTCTGTAGCAGGAAGCGCTGCGGTCAAAGATAGATCGCTTTGGGCGGCGGCGGGATTTTCCTCACTGGCGGCTTCACCGGTTGATTTCCCTATTTTTGCGGAATGGTGATTAGGAGAAGTGGCTGTGATGGGAGCACGTCTAGAAGTAGCGGTGTCATCGAGTGGCACTGGCGCGGCCGCTTGGGTGGCGGCGCGATTTGAGATCTCCAGAGGTTGGGGAGTTAACCGTGTTTCTTGAGCTGGTGGCATGGCGGCGCTGGACGCGAAGCGCGTGTTCTTGAGGCGCGCAAAGGGACTGCCTGGCGCGGCTTTTATGAGCAGGATCGTAGCCGCGAGGCAAACTGTGGCTATGAGCATGGCACGCATGGCACGGCCCGCAACTGTAGAAAGGAAGCGCTTGTTGACGATCGGAGGCGGAGCGAGCGCAGCGGTTTCACCTGAAGCGCCAAGGAGCGCGCCTTCTGTGAACCCGGTAGCGGCGGGGTCTGCCTCGGATGAACTTGCAGAAGGCGGAACGTCGAGCAAAGGTTGATCGGGTCCCGATTTGGAGGATTGGGCGGATTCGCGCGCGCCCCACTTGCGAATTTGCTGGCGATCGTACTCGTTGAGATTAAGCAACTGAATGCCCGCCAGTTTATTCGCTTCGCTGGCCCACACGACGCGAGCAGCGACTTGCACAGGCTGGGGAAGACCGTGGAGCCGAATAGAGAGGCGAGCCACAAAATTGCATGCCAGGTTAGCGGGAGTCGAGACGAGCAGACCATTTTCACTTAGGTTGAGCAGCAGGCTCTCTTCCGAGCCGTTTTCGCTGAAGGCGAGGAAAATTGGGGCTTGCGGATGGATGCGACGATAGAAGCGGCGTTCGACGGGGGAAGTCAGCGGCGGGACTTGCTGGGCTGAGGTGGACATGTTCGAATCTCCGTGCTGAAAGGCAGATGCGCTCGTGGGGACGACGCCGTGCCAATCGGAGGTTGGTCGGGCAGGCGGTCGAACTCGGGACGCGCATGGTGCGCACTCGCGATTCTTTTGCACCTGAGGTGCTAGAACACGTGGAGTGAAGAAAGGTTTCGGTGGGTAACGGTTCGAAATCGTACCGGTACGGGCCAACGGCCGGTTGAAGAGTCTTATCGGTGATGGCCGGCGTCTAGAGAACTAACGCTGGCGATCGAGCCGGAAGGCAGCCGGTTGGAAATCGCCGCGCAAGTCCAGCTGCAAACCGTGGTGCATCCACCACGAGCCCGAGGCGCTTTCCGGTGTGCCCGGCAAGGCTTTGCCTTCCATCCAACTGAGCTTGTACTCGGCGTTTGGATCCAGGCCTTGAAGCTGCAATAACGGGAATCCGCGGCCTTCCTGGGTGGCGTTGGCGAACGCGAAGACAACGGATTGATTTTTGTCGGCAGAGACTGTTTGGGTGGCGGAGAATTCGCTGCCATCGCGCGGGCTGATAAGGCGGTAGAGATCGCCGCGGACAATCGTTCGCTGCACGGAGTGATACGCGGCGATTAGACGCTTGGCGGTCGCAAAATCTTCGGTGGTCCACTGATTGAGGTTGGCGCCGATGCCGAGCGAGCCTTGCATCGAACTGAGCAGGCGGTAGGCGAGGGAAGTTGTGCGCTTGTTATTGAGCCAATGCGGCGAGTCGGTGACCCAAGCCATCATGATTTGCGGCGTGTAGGCGTAGGTGAAGCCGTCCTGGATCGATAAGCGATCGAAGGGATCGGTGTTGTCCGAGGTCCAGACTTCGTCGGTGTAGCGCAAAATGCCGAGATCGACGCGGCCACCGCCGCCGGAGCAGCTTTCGATTTCGATCTTGGGATGCTTCTTGCGAAGGTCCGCGAGAATCGAATAGAGATTGCGGATGAATTCGACGTAGACACGCTTCTGTTCGTCGATGGGAACTTGATCCCAACCGGGCTCCGACCAGTTGCGGTTGTAATCCCACTTGAGAAAGGCGATGTCGTTTTCGGTGAGAAGCTTATCGAGAAAGCCTTCGACGTAGTCGCGCACATCGGGGCGCGCGAGGTTCAGAACGAGCTGGTTGCGCGACTCGGAGCGCGGGCGACCGGGAAAATTCAGAACCCAGTCGGGATGCTTGCGATAGAGGTCGGAATTCGGGTTTACCATTTCTGGCTCGACCCACAGACCGAAATCCATGCCGAGCGAGTGGACTTTGTCGATGAGCGGCTTCAGACCGTGGGGGAATTTCTCCTGATTCACATACCAGTCGCCAAGGCCGGCGTGGTCGTCCTTGCGCTGGCCGAACCAGCCATCGTCCATCACGAAGCGATCCACGCCGATGGATGCGGCTTTTTCGGCGAGGGCCATCTGTCCGGCTTCATCGACTCGGAACTCCGTGGCTTCCCAGGAATTGTAAATGACGGGACGCGGCTTGGGGTCCGGCGCTTGCGGCAGGATATGAGCGATTTCAAAATGATGCAGCAGACGGGAGGCTCCGCCCAGGCCGTCATCGGAATAGCCGCCATAAAATGCGGGCGTTTCGAGATGTTCACCGGGTTTGAGTTCGTAGCCGAAGTCGAAGGGACTGAAACCGCCGGTGACGCGGACGGCGTCCAGCTGAGTATGTTCAACGGTGATGCGCCAGGAGCCGGACCACGCCAGCGCGCCAAACCAGACTTCGCCGTTCTCTTCGCCGGCCGCAATCGGTCCCATGGTGAGCGGGCCACGATCGCGGGAAATCGCAAACCACGGATTGGCTTGATGGCCGGTGGTTCCGCGGCGGCTTTCGATGACGCGCGCGCCGCCGAGAATTGGTTCCTGATTGAGCGTCCACTCGCCGGCCCAGCGGCCTGTCAAATAGCTAAAGGTGTAGCGCGCCGGAGGCAGGGTCCACTGCGCGGCAGCGGCTTGTTCGATGACCACCGGCTGCTTTTCGCGATTTTCAATGTTGGCAGAGCGCCGAAGGATGCCGGTGTCCCTGTCGATCGAGTAGCGGAGCGTTACGTAAATCTCGCGAGAAATATCCTTCAGTTGCAACTCTATAGCTTCTGAGCTGTTCTCTGTGGCGCGGACAAAATGAAGAACCAAATCGCGGCTGCCATCGGCGAAAGTTACTTTGAGAGCGGGCTCGGTGAATAAACCCGCGCCCCAGCCTGCGTATTCCTGCGGCGTGGTGGTGTAGGTGGAATCAAAGGACGCCACCTCCGGGAGCGAGTGCGCGGGGGGAACGGTATCGTGGGGACCCAGACGGCCGCCCCAATAGAGCGGCTGCAACTCGCCGCGCTCGTTGACGCCAAACGCGTATGTGGAATTACCGCCATCGAGACGGAATGTTTGGGCGGTCTGGGCTACCCCTGGGCCGGCTGCGAGAAGCGTTAGGAGAAATGTCGTGAATGCAGAGCAAGAGAGACGTATTTTCAAAGAGGTCTTCATTTCGCGTATGCTAGCACCGGCTACCGGCGATTGTCTTGCGCGACGATTACTTAGGCCGGGACAGCGCCACGGGCTTTCCGGCACCTCGGACGCCGCTGACGTCGAAAACGTAGGCCACTTGGTGTTTCGTGAGCACCAGCAAGCGATTGCCGTCGGCGGAGAAATGAATGTAGGCGACGCTATCTGAAAGCAATTGTTGATCTAGTTTGGCAGCGGTTCTGAGGTCGTAGAGGAAGAGGCGGCCCGGTCCTTCCTCAATGGCGAACAAATTGGTCTGGGCGCTCGCCGTGGGAAATCCACCGACGAAGCGCGATTTCAAACTCCCATCCTGCAGCGAATATACAGAAACGCGTTTTCCATCTTTCATTAGAAAAAGGGCGTCGCCCACGGAGAATGCGGCGTCATAGCTATACGGACCACTACCCTGTTGAACCAGCACGCCGCCGAGAGTTTTTCCCGAGCGTGTGTCCAAAATCTCGAAGTAGGAATCCAAGTTCATGCGCTTCGCCTGCTTGAACGATTCCCAAACCGACGGGATACGTTTGGCTGCTTCCTCTGCACCGCCGCTCTTGGCGTTCCAGCCGAGGACCACGCGGTCGCCTTGAGGGTCGGCGAATGGCACCGGACTGTTCTCGACAAATTCGCGCTTCCAGAGCTCGCTGCCTGAGGCGGGGTCGCGCCCCCGCAGGCGATAGGAGACGTCATTCTCCTGGCTCACAGCAAAGCGATGCCGAATGGGAGTTACTAACTCATACTCGAGGAAAACCGTTCCCCCGGGATGAAGATGGTCCTTTCCGCCGGTCCAGGTTGGAGTGGTTATGCCGGAAGCGAGGGCGAGTTGGACCACGCGGGGCGGATTACTGTGATCTCTTGGAAAAAGAAGATACGCGGAAGCCTGATCCAAGAAATTCGCGGCGGAAATACGCGGGCCGGTGAAGCTGCGTTCTCCGTTTTCCACCTGGAAGACGGCAGAGTTGCCATCCACGGAAAAGGCGAGACGATCAAGAGTAGGCGACACGGCGGCGGCGCGAAGCACGGGGAGAGTGTTAAGCGGCAGATCGACAGAGAGGAGGGGCCGGCCTTCGCCAATGCGGTAAAGCGTTAAAGAGCCGCTCTCGCTCAGAACCGCCACCTCGTTTCCCGAGACGTCGATGGAGAGATTGTCGGGGACATTTATTGCACGGTTGTCCTCGAGGTCGAAGAGCCTCGAGCCAACTGCGCCGGCGTCGGAGAGGAGCGCGTAGCGCGGGTCGCTGGCGAGACGGACGGCATCTGCCTTGAAAGCAGGCCGTGCGATTACTTCTCCGTTTTTCAAGGACACAATCGAAGGCCCAGACTCTTTCTCTCCGGAAGCGATTAGAACGCGCTCGTCACTTTGCAAGGAAAATGAGCCATGCAAATGTTTCTGGAGCGAGCCAGCCAGCGACGTTTTCCTTCGCGTCGTGAGATCAACGCTAAAAGCCTCCCATTCGTTCTTCACCAGCAAGGTATTTCCGTCCGGCGAGAAACTCATGGATAGGAAGTTCATCCCTTTATCGACCAGGGAGTCCAAGCTGTTTGCCAAACGAAACCCGAACGGACCGGGAAACGCGTTTTCGGAGTCGAGGGGTATATGGAATACGCCATTGGGAGAGAACATCCCTTGCATGGAATCGGAAAAGACCGGCTCGCTGGTGGAAAGCCGGACAACGATAAGGGTTAGGCTGGGCGCAAGACAGGCAAAATAATCAGCGCCGGGCGCGAACTCCGCATCGAGGCAGCCATTCTGAAACGGCAGTTCTCTTTCTTCCTGCTTCCTACCAGCGGGCAAGTTTGCACGCGTCAGCATAAGGCCGCGCCCGATGGAGGCGATGGTTTTTGAATCCGAGGAGAACTGCACTGGATAAATATCCTCGGCAGAAAAATAGGCGGTTAGTCTGAGCGGTTCGCGAGAAAAGAGGTAGACGCCGCTGGTATTCTGCACCATCAAGTAACGGCCGTCGGGACTGTAGCGCAGAGTGACGGCGGCGTTGCGGAGCGGAGGGATCAGGGCATGGCGAGAGAGGACGCCATGCAGATCTTCGGCAGGCCCGGGTGCCTGGGGCGAAGCGGCGGAATCGGCAAGCAGATGGTGCTCAATAGGGCCGGCGGCAGTAATGAATCCCAGGAGCGGCCATAGAAGGGGAAGCGCGCGTTTGCGCCACGTATTCACGGTTGGATAAGCGCCGCGAGTCTAACACTGGCAACTTCCGGCGGCAATTCGCCGCAGAATCGGGTAGTGGTTCAGTTTCAGATTATCCGAACTAACCGGAGTTGAAGGGCATTTTCATGTAGGATTTGGACAACCATGGGCGAGACGACAATCACCATTTGGTTTCCGCCTACAACGTTGCTCGCGATCGGAGGGAACGCATGTTCCTAAACTTGCGTCTCGTCCTGTTTCTTCTGGTGCCCTTGCTGTGTGCGCCACAAATTTCAGCTCAGGAGTACCCTTCCCTAACCTCTCCCGGTGAAGGCAAGATTCATCTCGACCTGGTAGTCACGGCGAAGTCTGGCCCGCCCCTGAGTGGTCTTGTGGAGCAAGACTTCACCATCTTGGACAACAAAAAGCCGCAGGCCCTCAAATCATTTCAGGCCGTCGACGGGCGGCAGGTTCCCATTGAGGTCATTCTTGTTATCGATGCCGTGAACACAGAATACAAGAATGTGGCCATGGAATCCGAGGGGATCACCAAATTCCTGAAGATCGACGGAGGGAATCTCGCCTACCCCACCAGGATCGCTATTCTTACAGAGGCGGGAATCCAGTTTCAGGAAGACCTCTCAAAAGACGGAAACGCCATCAGTGATATTCTGAATCAACATTCGATCACTGTCCGTAGTTTGAACCGCGCCGCGGTTGGTGGAGATGCGGAACACTTCCAAACCTCGCTGCAAGGGTTGTGGGAACTCATGGCGCAGGAAGTCGCGAGGCCAGGGCGCAAAATCATCGTTTGGATCTCTCCTGGATGGCCAGTGCTTTCCGAAGCCCTGCTTGACGCGAAGCAACAACAGCAGTATTTCCAGAATATTGTCGACATATCAACGCACCTACGGGAAAGCCGGATCACGCTCTATAGCGTCGATCCCTTGGGCACCTCCGAGGTCGGGCTGCACAATTCAGACTGGAAGCCGTATCTCAAGCCAGTTAGCAAAGTCGGTCAGATGCAGCCGGGAAATTTAGCAGTAGAAGTAATCGCGACGCACAGCGGAGGCCTGGCACTGGGTTCCAGCAATGACGTCGCTGCAGAGCTACAAAGTTGTGTGGCTGATGCAGGGTCTTTCTACGAGATTTCCTTCGACCCGCCCGTCACCGATCGGGCTAACGAATACCACCATCTGGAAATCCGTGTCGCAAAGCCGGGCCTGACGGCACGCACCTGGCAAGGGTACTACTCGCAACCCTAGCGCCTAGGGGACTCTGCGGCTGAGTCCAGGCAAAAATCTTTGCTGCTTCCAGTCGCCGGGGAGTTTTTTCTATCGACTCTCCCCTTTATAGAACGCGGTAATCGGAAATTGACCCACTACCCAGAATCGTTCAAGAACATTTCGGGAGGGCTTGCCTTACGTTACGACACAAGGCAGACTCGGCGCGTGCTGATTGGACTGTTTAGTGAATTAGAGGGGACGGGCGGGGTGCAGCGGGCGAGCCGGCATCTGGCGGCGGTGCTGAGCGAGTTTGCGGCGAGCCGGCACCTTGACTATCGGCTGCTCAGCTTGAATGACACGCGAGAGCTGCACAGGATGTCTGTAGGCGGCAAGGAATTCGTGTTTACGGGCTGCGAGCGGAGCAAAGCGCGGTTCACGGCGACGGCGATACGGACGGCGAAGCGTCACGGTAAGGTGGTCCTGGCGGGACATCCCAACCTTGGGCCGGTGGCGCAAGCCATGAGAATCGCGGCGCCGAGACTCAGGACCATCGTTTGTACGCACGGCGTGGAAGTGTGGGAGCCGCTGCCTGCGGTGCGAAGGCTGGCACTCGGGCGGGCGAATGTGGTGCTCGCTCCAAGCACGGACACGGCGAATCACGTTGCCGAGCAGCACGTGCGGCGCGAACGAATCCGCGTGCTGCCCTGGGCGCTTGATCCGGAGTTCGAAACGATTCCGGAGAATGCACCGCGGGAAAAGCTGCCTCACGGATATCCCGAGGGGCGCGTGATTCTTAGCGTGGGCCGGTGGTTGGCGAACGAGAGATACAAGGGCATGGACACGCTAATCACCGCTTTGCCTCGGCTCCTGACGCGCTGGCCGGAGCTGCAACTCGTGGCTGTGGGCGATGGCAATGACCGCGCCTGGCTGGAAGAACTCGCCGAAAAAAACGGCGTGAATCGCCATGTGCATTTTCTTAGCGGTTTGAGTTTCGAGGAGCTTGCAGCATGCTACGAGGCATGCGAGATGTTTGCCTTGCCGAGCCGAGGTGAGGGATTCGGGCTTGTTTATCTTGAGGCGATGGCGCACGGGAAACCGGTGATCGGCGGAGCGCACGGCGGAGCACCGGAAGTGATTGAGGATGGCGTGACGGGCTACCTCGTGCCGCACGGCGACGCGGCGCAGCTGGCTACTTCCATTGAGACGCTGCTATCGGATCCGGCCCTGGCGCAAAAAATGGGCGGCCGCGGCCGGCAACGCGTCGAGCGGGAATACCGGTTCAGCGTCTTTGCCAAATCGCTGAAGAAAATCCTTCGCGAACAATGCGAATCCTGAACGTCACAGCCTCCTATCGACCTTTTTTTGAATTCGGCGGCCCGCCGGTAAAGGTGCGGGCGCTGGCAGAGGGACTCGCCGGGCATGGGCATGAGGTGACGGTGCTGACGGCCGACTGGGGGCTCGAAGAACGGCTGAGCGCAGAAGATAGATCTAGCGCGGAACGGAGTCTTTTCGGATGGAGTCTCGTAGAAAACGGAGTGACGGCGATCTATTTGCCGACCTGGTTGCGATACCGGTCGCTGAGCTGGAATCCGGCAGTCAGACGATTTTGCCGGGCGAGGCTGCAAAACTTTGATTTGGCGCACATTTACGGGCTGTACGATTTTCTCGGGCCGGCGGTCGCGGCGGCTTGCGCGAGGCAAGGAATCCCGTACGTGGTGGAACCTATCGGGATGTTTATGCCGATCGTGCGAAGCTTGCGATTGAAGCGGATTTATCACGCGTGGTTCGGGCGCCGTCTGTTTGAAGAAGCGAACGCAATCGTCGCTACCTCGGAGCAAGAGGTCGAAGAACTGGTGAGCGGGGGCATGAAGCGCGAAAGGATCGCGTTGCGTCGGAATGGAGTGGAAGCGCCTGCTTCTTGGCCGGCCCGAGGAAGTTTTCGAAAAGCGCTGGGACTCACAGAGGAGGCGCAAGTCATCCTTTTTCTTGGGCGTTTATCGGGGAAGAAAAGTCCCGACATGCTGCTCGAAGCCTTTGCTTCGCTTGCCAAGCAAGCAGGGGGAAAAAGGTTGAGGCTGGTGTTTGCGGGTCCCGACGAGGGCGGAATGCAAGCGCGGCTGGGGAAGATGGCCGCGCAGCTTGGAGTAGCGTCAGAAGTGCAATTCGCCGGGGCGATTTTTGGCGAGGCAAAATGGGCGGCGTACCGGGACGCCGATGTTTTTGTGCTGCCGTCACAAAACGAAAACTTCGGCAATACGGCGGCGGAGGCGGTGGCAGCGGGCACACCCGTCATAGTGACGGAGCAGTGCGGTATCGCTCCGCTTTTGGCCGATGTAGCGGCGCTGGTGGTGCCGCATGAGGCTGGGGCGCTGGCACAAGCGATCCATGCTCTGATTGCGGATGAGGGATTGCACGCGCGTTTGGTTGCAGGGTGCAGCGCGGTGACTGCACGGCTGGGTTGGGAAGAGCCAGTTGGTGAAATGGAAGCGCTCTATAACAAGCTTGCAATTGAGAGTGTCTCCAGTGCAAAATTCGGGGCACCGGGGTGATTGTTTTGCCGACGACGAATCACACTATCTTTCTTGTTGTGCGGCGAGGCGTGAATCAGCTGCGCGTGGTACTGCGCTGGTATGCCGATTGCCGCTTGCGAATTCCCCGCTACCACCCTGGCGTGCACTCCTTGTGCGCTTGCGCGCCCTTCTTCCAGACTCCGGAGATCAAGCAGTAGCGTGTGCGGTATTTGCGGTGTCGCGTTCACATCGCACAGCAAGGATGCTGAGCTGCGCGTACGTGCCATGTCCAGCGCGATGCGGCATCGCGGCCCGGATGAAGAGGGATTTCTGATCGGAGATCCAAGAGCGCCGGGGCTGGCGCTCGGGATGCGGCGGCTGAGCATCATTGATCTGGCCGGAGGCCAGCAGCCCGTTTGGAATGAGTCCCGGGATGTCGCGGTCATCTATAACGGCGAACTTTACAATTATCGCGAACTCCGCGAGCGCTTGACGCTGCTGGGACACCGCTTCGCAACACAATCCGACACGGAAATTCTGGTGCATGCCTGGGAAGAGTGGGGCGAGGAATGTCTGACTGAGCTCCGCGGCATGTTTGCGTTTGCGCTGCTTGATTTGCGTGGACGATTTGCGACTGCACCTTTGCTTTTTTTGGCGCGTGATCCACTGGGCATCAAGCCCCTCTATTACACTCAGACAGCGGAGGGATTTGCGTTTGCATCGGAGGTGCGCGCTCTGCTGGCGAGTGGAGTGGTGCCCAAGCAGATTTCTCAGGACGCCCTTACTTCTTACCTGCTCTTCGGAAGCGCATCGGAACCCGTAAGCCTGGTCGAAGGAATATTTTCTCTTCCGCCAGGCCATCGCATGCTGCTGTACGTTCCGGAACGGCGGCGTGTGCCAAGAGCACGGCCGTGGTGGGATGCGCAGACGAGTTCGGCGGCCCGCGACTCGCGCAAACCAAAGGATTTGGATTCCGCGGCTAAGAGGCTGCGGCCACTTCTGGAAGACGCGGTGCGTGCGCATTTGATTGCGGACGTTCCGGTGGGATTATTCCTTTCTGGCGGTCTAGATTCCGGAGCGATCGCTGCGCTTGCGGCGCGGTCGCAGTCGGGGATCCGGAGCTTTACCCTGTCTTTCCCGGGAACTTCGTACGACGAAGCTCCGCTGGCGCGCAAGGTCGCTGAACGTTGCGGCACGAAACACACCGATATTCCTCTTGATGGGTCTCGGATGCTTCTACGCATCGACGAAGCGTTGGCGGGCCTCGACCAGCCGACGATGGACGGCATCAATACGTATTTCGTGTCGTGGGCGGCGCGCGAAGTTGGCCTAAAAGTGGCGCTTTCCGGTCTGGGAGGCGATGAACTATTTGCGGGCTACGCCAGCTTCGCTAACACGGCGCTGCTTCAGCGGCTTACTCGAATGGCGTGGTTCGTGCCGAGGCCCTTGCGGCGAGCAGTGGCACCGCTCCTCGCGGGGCTTCTCGGGACTCGTCTGTCGCGCGACGCCGCGAGCAAAGCGGTTGCAGCATGGACCAATCCCGATACGCTCCCTCATCCTTACTTCTACGCACGGGCGCTCTTTCCGCCAGGCCAGCTGGAACGTCTGATCGAACCGCGGTTCCGTCCGAGCACAGTGGGCGCCGACGGCGTGACTCTCGAACCAACCTGGCTGGGCTGGCTGGATCGCACCGCCAGCGAAGCCGGGAAATTGGAGCCAGTGGCCGCCACCGCTTGGCTCGAGATGCGTAGTTATATGGCGAGCACGCTTCTGCGCGATACAGATTCGGTGAGCATGGCGCGTTCGCTCGAAGTGCGCGTGCCGCTGCTCGATACCCCGCTCGTGGAGTTCGTCAGTTCCCTTCCTGATGGGGCGCGCCATCGCCCTGGGGCACAGAAGGCGTTGCTGGTGGAATCGCTGGCTGGGCTGCTTCCAGAAGAAATTCTCGGCCAGCGGAAGAGGACATTCACTCTGCCGTGGGAGGAATGGCTTCGCGGCCCGCTTCGCCCCCGGTTGGAGGCCAGCTTCCGCGACATCGCGCCATCGCTTGCGCCGCACCTTCAGAGAGAAGGCGTGCGCGGGGTTTGGGCCGCATTTCTCGAGGGCAAGACTTCGTGGTCGCGTCCGTGGGCGTTGTACGTCCTCAATGAGTGGTGCAGGCACCACCTCGCAGCATGATCCGCGCGCCTGAGGTAGACTGAATTCAATCGCAATGAATATTCTTGGGATAAACGCCTATCATGGCAACGCGTCCGCAGCCATCGTCTGCGAAGGCAGGCTTGTGGCCGCCGTCGAAGAAGAGCGCTTTAACCGCGTGAAATATGCCGCGGGCTTTCCGGCACAGGCGGTTCGTTATTGCTTAAAAGAGGCGGGACTCGGACTTAAGGACATCGATCATGTGGCCGTGCCACGGAATCCCTACGCGCGGCTGGGGACGAAACTTTTCTACGCCATGCGCATGCCGTCCTTCGCGCGCGAGCGGATGAAAGTGCTGGCGAAGTTCACGGGAATACCGGAAGCGCTGTCGCAGGCGCTCGATATCGATCCGGCAAAGGTCGCCGCGAAATTTCACCGCGTGGAACACCATCGGGCCCATCTCGCCAGTGCATTCTTCGTTTCGCCGTTCGAACGAGCCGCATTGCTATCCGCGGACGGCCTTGGAGATTTCGCCAGCACGATGTGGGGAAGCGGCTACGGCAGCCGCTTGAGGATAGAGGGCGCCATCGAGTTTCCTCACTCGCTGGGCCTTTTCTATAGTGCTGTCACACAGTACCTGGGCTTTCTGAAATTTGGCGATGAGTACAAGGTGATGGGCCTGGCCGCCTACGGCGAAGCGGAGCAACTCGAGGCCTTTCGCGATATCGTCCGCGCGAATGGGGACGGCTTCCGGCTGGGCCTCGAATACTTTACGCATCACCGAACCGGACCGGAAATGAGCTGGGCGGAAGCCGACAAAACTCCAATGCTCGGCAAGATGTTTTCGGAAGAGATGGAAAAATTGCTGGGACCCAAACGCAATCCCGAAGAGCCGCTCGAGCAGAGACACCGCAATCTGGCGTCGGCGCTTCAGGCGCGCCTCGAGGAAATTTATCTTGGCATGTTGAAGAAACTTGCCCAGCGCACTGGGATGAAAGCGGTGTGCCTCGCGGGCGGAGTGGCGTTCAATTGTGTAGCTAACGGGAAAATCTTCGATACCACGGGATTCGAACAAGTTTACGTTCATCCGGCGGCCGGCGATGCGGGTCTGGCCGTCGGCGCGGCTTACTACGTGTGGCACCAGATTCTGGGAAAGCCGCGCTCGTTCGTGATGGATCACGCTTATTGGGGACCCGGTTACAAGCGCGAGGAGATTCGGCGCGCAATGGATGCGAACGGATCCTGGAAGAACGGTTGCCGTTTAGAAGAACTGGCAGAGGATAATCTACTGCAACGCACGGCCGCAATTGTCGCCGACGGAAAAATCCTCGGATGGTTTCAAGGCCGAGCGGAGTGGGGTCCGCGCGCGCTCGGCAATCGAAGCATTGTCGCCGACCCGCGGCGGCCGGAAATGAAAGAAATATTGAACCAGCGCATCAAGCACCGCGAAATCTTTCGGCCCTTTGCGCCGTCGATTCTTGCAGAATCCACCGGTGAATGGTTCGAGAAGTCGCATCCTTCGCCGTTCATGACATTGGCGTATTCCGTGCGGCCCGAGAAGCGCGACAAAATCCCGGCGCCGACGCACGTAGATGGCACGGGCCGGCTGCAAACGGTGACGCGCGAAGCCAACACTCGCTATTGGGGCTTGATCAAAGCGTTTGAGCAGCTAACGGGAGTTCCGGTCGTGCTGAACACTTCTTTCAATGACAACGAGCCGATCGTCTGCCGCCCGGAAGAAGCGCTGGACTGTTTCCAACGCACGCAGATGGATGCGCTGGTCCTCGGCGACTTCCTGATCACGCGATCGTGAACCACATGCCGCGAGCATCGTTCGAATGAGAATCCTGCTCCTGAATCTCTACTATCCGCCAGACACTTCTGCGACGGCAAAGATGACGGCAACGGTAGCCGAAGCGCTCTCCGCGCGGCATGACGTCACGGTGCTTTGCGGCCGCCCTTCCTATGACCCAGCCGAACGGCGGCCTTGGCGGCTCTCCCAAACGGAATTGGCAGGCCGCGTGAAAATCGTGCGCGTGGGTTCGACGGATTATCCTCGCTTTCAGATGAAGCGGCGCGTCTTGAATTACTTGAGCTACGTTGCGCTGGCCATCCCCCGAGCACTATTTCTGCCATGCGATGCGGTGTTGGCAATGACCGACCCACCGTTCGAAGGAATCGTGGGAGCCACCGTGGCGATGCTGAAGGGCAAGCCCTACGTCTACAACATACGCGACATGTATCCGGACATGGCGGTAGGTGGCGCGATTGTCCGGCCCGGCCTCCTGGCGCGCATTTGGGAAAGATTGCACCGTTGGGCGCTGCGCCGCGCCACGCGCGTAATCGTGCTTGGCGAGGACATGAGAGCACGCATCATCAGGAAGGGCGTTGACGCGGTGCGCGTCGAAATTGTCCGCGATGGCGCAGACATCCCTCCATTCGACGCCGCCGAACCTCTGCTGGATGGGGAAATCGTAAGGACGATTCGCGGCGATTTTAGATTCGTGCTGCTTCACGCTGGAAATCTTGGTTTTTACGGGGCGTGGGAAACCCTAATCACCGCCGTACGCGAACTTGGGGCGGACGGCGTAGGACTTGTGTTCGTCGGAGAGGGAGCGCAGCGCGCACACATTGAAGCGCTGGCAGGAGAAGCGAAGAACGTACGATTTCTCCCTTTTTTTCCAGCTAACAAAATCCCTTCGGTTCTAGCTGCCGCCGACGCCCATGTCGTCACTGTGAAGCGCGGTCTCGAAGGCGTGGTCGTACCCAGTAAACTGTATGGAATCCTCGCGGCCGGAAAGCCCATCCTGGCGGTCGCGCCGGAAGAGACGGACGCAGCCTCGTTAGGGGCGAAGTTCGGATTTGCGGTTTCCGCCGATCCAGATCGTCCGGAGGAGGTCGTCGCGGCCATTCGTTCGCTTGTCGGCGATCAGGCCAAAGTGCAAAACATGGCGCGGGCCGCCCGAGCCGTTGCGCCTGATTATGATAGAGTCAAAGAATTGCAGAAATTTGTGAAGATCATCGAGGGGGCAGTGAAAGCGTGACAACTTCTGAAACATTTTGGAGCGGAAAGCTTGTATTGGTGACAGGCGGAGCCTCCTTCATCGGCTCGACGCTTACGGATCACCTTCTCGCGCGGGGCGCGAAAATCCGCATTGTCGATGATCTGACGAGCGGGCATCGCGACAATATCAAGGAGCACGTCGCCAGCGGAAAAATCGAATTTACCCAAGCGGACTTGCGGGAGCCGGGTGTTACCCGCTCGGCGATGCAAGGCGTCGACACGGTATTTCATCTGGCCGCCGATCATGGCGGCCGCGGTTATGTTGATCTTCATCAGGCCGGACCTGCTTCCAATTTTTTCCTCGACGGCCTCGTTTTCGCGGAAGCTCTGCGCGCTAAAGTAAAAAAAGTAGTGTTCGCGTCGTCGGGCTGCGTCTATCCAAACTTCCTGCAGTCGGACGTTAAAAAAGAGCTGTACCTCACGGAAGATCTTACAAAAGGCCCGAACGACGCCGATAACACCTATGGCTGGGCCAAATTAATGGGTGAGTTTACGCTGAGCGCCTACGCGAAGGAGCACGGCATGGGCGCAGCTTCGTGCCGCTACTTCACCGTCTACGGGCCGCGGGGCGTCGAGAATCATGCGGTGATTGCCATGATTGCGCGGGCTTTCCTTGGCCAGAATCCCTTCGAGGTGTGGGGCGATGGAACGCAAATCCGCAACTGGACCTACATTGAAGACATTGTCGAGGGAACTATCCTTGCGGGCGAAAAAATCAACGATGGGACGGCTATCAACCTAGGAACGATGGAACGCATAAAGGTTATCGACGCAGTGAAGATGGTTTGCGATTTCACGGGCCACAAAGCGGAGATAAAACTGCGGCCCGACATGCCGACGGGGCCCCTCAATCGCGTTGCCGACAACTCCCTGGCAAAGAAACTGCTCGGATGGGAGCCGAAAGTGGCCTTTCGCGATGGCCTGAAGCGCACCATCGACTGGTATTACGCGACAAAGAATCGCGAAGAAGTGAAGAGCACCTTTGGCCGCATGCTCACTGAGCGATAGGGCTACGGAGCTAAAAATACAAATTCGGACTGTTCTTTCTAATGGGGAAAAAAAGACTACAAATGCCCAATATGCCTATTCTGGTTACTCTAAAAAACAATCATTATTGAAGCGAAACAATTTTAGAAGTATCGTGTTAAGGCTGCCTGGGGCAGCCATTTTTCTTGGGAGCCGGACCCCCAACCCGGCAGAAGACGATTGAGGCACTGGGTCGCACCGTCCCGGCCAGCGCCTTCAAACATAACGAGGGATCATGCCCGCAGGTTTACTGGCGTTTTTAATAGCGCTATTTGCATCTCTAACGCTGACGGTACCAGTGCGCGCACTCGCATTGCGCGTGGGAATGGTGGATCTTCCCGGTCCGCGCAAGGTTCACCTTCGGCCCATCCCGCTCTTGGGTGGCTTGGCCATGTACGGGGCCGTCGTTCTAGCGGTTCTTTTTACCTTCAGCGGGCCCGCACGAGCCCAGATCGTGGGCATCTTGACCGGCGCAACGGTCGTGGCAGTCGTGGGCATCCTCGATGACCGCGGCTTGCTTCACCATCAGGTCAAGCTTTTCCTCGGCATGCCACTTGCCGCTTGCGTTCTGCTGGTTACTGGCATCCATGCACAGGTTTTTGAATATTTTTTCAGCGGACAAACGGGCTACATTCTGGACGCCATTCTGACCATCTTTTTTGTCGTGGGCATTACCGCATCCTTCAGCATTCTGGACCACATGGACGGGCTTTGCGCCGGCGTAGCCGCCACCGCCTCCATTTTTTTCGCACTGCTTGCGTATTTGAATGGCCAAACGCTTGTTACCACTCTGGCTGCCGCGGTCCTCGGTGCAGCAACCGGATTCCTGCGCTGGAACTTTAAGCCCGCCAAGATCTTCATGGGTGACGGCGGAGCCATGTTCCTGGGATTCCTGATGGCCACACTAGCCCTCAAGCTGAGACTCGAGCAGGCCAACCACATTTCCGGCTGGCTCGCTCCGCTGCTGATCCTGGGAGTCACTATTTTCGACACCACGCTGGTCACGATTTCGCGCGCGCGGCGCGGGCTGCTACCCTTTGCCGCGCCTGGCAAAGACCATGCCGCTCATCGCCTTGCAAATTTGGGATTGGGGCATCGCGGTGCTGTTGTCAGCTTATATGCCTTGGGACTATTGAGCGGCGGAACCGCCCTCCTGGTGAGCTACCTTCCGCCTCTTGCCGCAGTTGCAGTGGCGGTGGTTGCGTTTGCCATTGTGCTGTATGGGGTGACGTTTCTGGAACGCGCTCCGTATGAACGCCAGGCCCAGAAACCGGCCGTTTCCTCCTGAAGCGCTCTCTATTCATGAACTGCCCCGGGCTTAAGCTTTGATGGGGCCGGATGGGGCCCTGCAGGTTTGCCCACGCAACTGGATTCGCTATACTTAACAGGTTGCCGTCTCACCGATTTTCAGTGCGTACCGCTTGGGGTTGGGCGGAAAGCGGTCCATGTTTTAGATTCTAGGGAATTTGAGCGCGAATATACGGGTGATTGAGCGCCCGGGGTGTATGCGCGACTTGGGAAAGCGAAACTGTGTCAAGCACTGAACAGAAGCTCCGGGCGGACGGGGCAAGTGGTGAAGTTATCGTTGTCGGAGGTTCCGCAGCTGGCTTGTTTACCGCTTCCACGGTGGCTTCCGGCGGGCGCAGCGTGCGCGTCCTCGAATCGAGACCCGGCTTTGAACCCGCGTCGCGCTCGCTAATCGTAACTCACCAATTCCGGACCCAACTAGGCGCCGCCGCTTCAGAGAGCATCGTCAACGAAATCCGGCGCTTCGAGCTATTTACCGATGGGCGCTCGGCACAAGTTGCGCTAACGCGGCCTGATCTGATCATCGAACGCTCGCGCTTGATCCCGGCTTTGGCTCGCGGCGCACAGCAGGCTGGGGCCAAGCTCTCCTTCGCCACGCGTTTCCTTGGGCTCGCCGAGAATGGGCGCGGGTTGCGCGTCGAAGTCGATGCAGCGGGGCGGCGCGAGGAATTGCATGCGGAGAGCGTAGTTGGAGCGGACGGAGCTTCCAGCCGGGTGGCCCGCAGCGCCGGTTGGCCGCCCATTGAGACAGTCCCTCTGGTGCAAGCCATCGTGCGCTTGCCGAAGGATCATCCGCCGGACACGACGCGTGTTTGGTTCGTTCCGGACGACACGCCTTATTTCTATTGGCTGATTCCCGAATCTCCGGAGCGAGGCGCGCTCGGAATCATCGGCGAGGACGGCAGCGACACGAAGAAGTGTCTTACGCGGTTCCTAGAGAAAAAACAGATGGAGCCGCTCGGATGGCAAGGAGCGCGCATACCCGTCTATCGAGGCTGGGTGCCCGTGCGCCGGCGCGTCGGAAACGGCGACGTATATCTGGTAGGCGATGCAGCGGCGCAGGTGAAAGTGTCTACCGTCGGCGGAATCGTGACAGGACTCCGTGGAGCGCTTGGAGTGGGCCAATCCATCCTTCGAAAAGGCGGCGGCAGAGAGCTAACGGCGCTGCGCCGCGAACTTGGCACACACTGGTTGATTCGCCGGGCGCTGCATCATTTCCAGCAAAAAGACTATTCGCAGCTTGTCGATCTGCTCGATGCGTCCACGCGAGAGTCCCTCGGCGAGATTAACCGCGACGAATCCACGCGCCTGCTCTGGAACGTCGTGCGACGGCAACCGCGGCTCGTACTGCTCGGTCTGCGCGGACTGCTCATGGGAAGAGGTTTGAAAAGCTAGGCGAACACTTTTAGGAACACAGAAAGGCCGTTTGCGCCTCGCAGAACGCGCAAAACGGATTGTGCGGACCACGCAGCGCCTCCCGATGACGTACTTTCTTGCGCACTGCGGTTCGGTCAAGATAAATTGTTTGCTCTAAATCTGGGGCGGCTTCAGGTGGTAGCCCGGATCGCTTTCAAGGAGATTCTGACTTGCGCCTCTCGGTGATTGGCTGTGGTTATGTGGGACTGGTGACCGGCGCGTGCCTTGCTGCGTCAGGGCATGAAGTCACCTGTACGGACATTGACGCGGAGCGCATCGGGAGGCTCCAAGCCGGAGAGGTGCCTATCTATGAGCAACACCTGGAAGAGATACTGACGGAGGCCCGCAAAGCCGGGCGGATTTCCTATACCGCGGATGCCGGCGAAGCGATCCGCGCGGGCGACGCCATTTTTATTTGCGTGGGCACGCCGCCAAAAGAGAGCGGTGAGGCCGATCTTTCCGCGATTGATCAGGTAGCGCGACAGATAGCCGAGCAGGCCCGGTCACCCAAGCTGGTGATCGAGAAGAGCACCGTACCGGCGCGCACCGGACTCGAGCTGCAAAGAGCGCTGGCCGCCTATAGCAGCGGCGGGAAAAACACTTTTCGCGTGGCTTCGAACCCTGAATTTCTCCGCGAAGGCACAGCGGTCGGAGATTTCTTCCATCCGGACCGCATCGTTGTCGGCGTCGAGGACGAATCGACCGCGGCCGATTTGCGCGAAATCTACCGTCCGATCCTGGAGCGCAAATTTCATTGCCCGGTGCACAAGGGCAATTGCCCATCAGGGCCGGAGCCGGCCTTCCTGGTGACGACCATTAACAGCGCCGAGCTCATCAAGCACGCGTCAAACTCATTTCTCGCGCTGAAAATAAGCTACGCGAACGTCATAGCCGATCTCTGCGAAAAAATCGGCGCAGACGTGAAAGAGGTTACTCACGCGATGGGCTTGGATCCCCGCATTGGCGGGCAATTCCTAAACGCAGGACTGGGGTTTGGCGGCTTTTGTTTTCCGAAGGATGTGCAGGCTTTCATTCATCTCGCGGCGTCAGTTGGAGTCGATTTCGACCTTCTGAAAGCTACAGAACGGGTAAACAAACAGCGCATCGACCGCTTTCTGGAAAAAGTGCACAAAGCGCTGTGGGTGGTCAAAGGAAAGCATATTGCGGTGCTCGGCTTGGCTTTCAAAGCCAATACAGACGACGTGCGATTTGCGCCGGCGCTCGAAGTCATCAAGAGGTTGCTGGAGGAAGGCGCGAAGGTCCACGCAAGTGATCCGGAAGCGATATCAAGGACGAGCGCACTCTTGCCAAAGGTGACCTATCACGAGGACCCGTATGAAGCATTGCGCGGGGCCGATGCCGCGCTGGTTTGCACGGAGTGGGACGTTTTCCGCAATCTGGACTGGAAACGCGCCAAGCCGCTCATGGCTCGCGGCCTCGTCTTGGACGGCAGGAATCTCTATTCTCCCAAGCATATGCGAGAGCTAGGATTTGAATATTATTCGTTTGGCAGAGCGTAGGGGAGCCCGGGAACTGCGAATCGTAAACGGGACGATTCTCCTACCTATCGGGCAAGAGCAAACCTTGGATGGCCGCTAAGCGCTCTTTCCAGTTGCGAATCCTTGTTTGAAATAGGCTAGGGTCGTCCGCAGACCCTCCTCCAACCCAACTTTCGGCTCCCACTTTAGAACGCGCTTCGCTTTAGTGATATCCGGACAGCGGCGCTTCGGATCATCCTGGGGAAGCGGCTCAAGGACAATGGCGGGAGCATCGTCAAAATGGCTGCGAACGCGCTCGGCAAATTCAAGGATGGTTATCTCCTGCGGATTTCCAATGTTCGTGGGCAAGTGCTCGTCCGACAACATCAAGCGGTAAATGCCTTCGATCAAGTCGGAAACGTAGCAAAAGCTGCGCGTCTGCTTGCCGTCGCCATAGACAGTCAGCGCTTTTCCGGTGAGTGCCTGGTGCACAAAATTCGGCAGTGCGCGGCCGTCGTTGAGGCGCATTCTAGGGCCGTAGGTATTGAAGATGCGCACGATACGTGTGTCCACGCCGTGATAGCGGTGATAAGCCATGGTCATGGCCTCCGCAAAGCGCTTCGCCTCATCGTAAACGCCTCGCGGCCCGATCGGATTCACATGGCCCCAATACTCCTCGTGCTGCGGGGAGATTTCCGGGTCGCCGTAACATTCGCTCGTCGAAGCCAGGAAGAATTTTGCCTTCTTGGCGAGCGCCAGGCCCAAAGCGTTGTGCGTGCCGAGCGCACCAACCTTAAGAGTCTGAATCGGGAGCTTCAGATAGTCCACCGGACTCGCTGGCGAAGCAAAGTGCAAAACGTAGTCCACCGGCCCTGGTACGTCGATGTATCTGGAGACATCACACCGGGCCATGCGAAAATCGGCATGTTTGAGGAGGTGGCCGACGTTGGAATCAACTCCAGTCACAAGGTTATCGAGAACCAACACCTCCCAGCCCTCGGCAATCAGGCGATCGCAAAGGTGCGACCCCAAGAATCCCGCTCCCCCCGTAACCACTGCTTTCATGCACCCTCCGGAAAATCCAAGCCGCTAGTTTAGCTTGAGGCCGCCTGATTGACCACCCGTCTCGCGGGAGATAGTATGCGCCCACCCCATGAGGCCAATGAGGAATGCCAGCTGATGGCGCTTGAGAAAAATTTAGAAACCAGAGTTCCGCAGCACCGACGAAGGCGACGAATTGTGCTTGGCGTGGCCGTTATGTTGCTGCTCGGTGCCGCGATCTTTCTTCTTGGTATAGGCCGCTGGCTTGTTTTGGAAGATCCGCTTGAAAAAGCTCAAGCCATCGCAGTCCTTAGCGGGCGCATGCCCCTGCGGGCTATCGAAGCTGCGAAATTGTATCGCGAAGGGTACGCGCCGAAAGTATGGCTGACGCATTCCGCGGAGCCGGGCGAAACTCTCAAAGCGATGGGGATCTCTTTCGTCAGCGAGGATGCTTACAATGTTGAAGTCCTTAGGCACGAAGGTGTGCCTGCGGACGCTATCCGCGTCCTTCAGCCTCCCATCATCAATACCGCGGATGAAATCGCCGCCGTTTCCGCGGCGCTTGAGGAAGAAAAGGACGCGCGCGTGATCCTCGTTACGAGCAAAGTGCATACGCGCCGCGTGCGAATTCTGTGGCACCGGCTTGCGGCAGGCCGCGGGCAAGCGACTGTACGCGCTGCTTCGGACGATCCCTTCGAACCTGGGCGCTGGTGGCGGACCACCAGCGACGCCCTCGATGTCGTCCGCGAATTTCTGGGAGTATTGAATGCCTGGGCCGGAATGCCCCTGCGCCCTGCGAATTAGAAAGTTAGAAGAAGAAAAACCGTTTTCGGCGGGGAAGCTCGAACTCGTCCGGCAGCTGCGGAACATGCGGAAGGTCGCGTCCCTCGTATGCAGCCCTGGGATTCTCTGTAAACAACGCCCGGGCCTTTTCTTCCCCAAACTGTCCACGCACGAAATCGAACGCGGGCTGAAGCTTCAGTGGCCGGCCACGAGTGTTATGAGCGTCGCTGGCCACGATGTGAACCAGTCCGTTGGCCAGCCAGCGCAAGGAATCCTTTTGTGCTCCCGGGCCAAAAACTCCCGTCAGAGAACCTGCCGTCACTTGTATAAAGCAACCCAGCCGCACCCATTTCGCAAGCCGCTCTGTCTGCAAGCGCAGAATGGCGTTGCGCTCCGGATGGGTGATCACCGGCCTCAGCCCCAAAAGCTGAATCTCATGCAGCGTCTGGTCCATGGATGGCGGAATAGAATATTCGTTGAATTCAACGAGCAGGTAGTCGCGCTGATTTATGCAAAAGCGTTGTGCATCTTCACGCAAGGCGTCCAGATTTTCAGGATTTAGGTGAAAGTCGCAACCCGTGGCCAGAATGAGCCGGTCGCCAACTTTCTCCTGCAGCTCCGCTCGCAATGCCCGCACCCGCGGGTAGTCGAAGAAATATTCATTGCTCGAGTGCGGTGTGGCCACAACATGCGTAATTCCGTCCGCAATCGCGGCTTCCGCCATCGCCAGCGAAATCTCCATGTTTTCCGGGCCGTCGTCGAGTCCCGGAAGGATATGACAATGCACATCGACCATGATCTTCAGAAACTCCCTAGCGGGCCCAGGCTGACACGGCCTGCCAAATTCCCAGCACAAGCATCATCCCCGCGAACGCTTGCCTCATCCGCCGCGGCGGCAGACGCTTCGCCAGCCACCCGCCAACAATGCCTCCAACAAAGACTCCCGGAACCAAAAGCAGCCCGGTCTGCCAGGAAACATACCCCGCCTTGGCATATGCAAAAAATGCCAGCGCCCCCGTCGGCGGTATCAACGCTATCAAACTGGTGCCCTGCGCGCGATGTTGCCCAAAAGAAAAAAATAACGCTAAGAACGGGACCAGGAGAGTGCCACCTCCGATGCCAAATAGCCCGGAAGCGACACCGCAGACGCAAGCCGCCACAAATATGCCAACGTCGCGCGCTGGGCCGTCAAACACGAAGTGACTCTCCACCCGGAGAAAGCGTGGTACGGTTTTCGGCCTGGGGTTTTCGCCACAGCAAGAACGCAGCCAAGATCAGAAAACAACCGAACAGCCCCTTGAGTTGGCGTGAAGCGAGCGGAACGGCAATGAATCCTCCAAGGTAGCCACCCACCAGCATCCCCAACGCACAAAGGATTCCCGCGCGCAAATCTACCTGGTCTTGTTTCCAGTATTGGCGCAACGCTCCGAGTCCCACGGGCGGCAAAAGGATAAGAAGCGAAGTGCCCTGAGCCAGATGCTGGTCCATGTGCAGCAGATAAACCAATGCCGGCACCAGCACCACGCCGCCGCCAATACCCAGCAAACCCACAAGCACGCCAACAACGAGCCCAAGCAGAAGGACGATCAGAGTCATCACTAGTTTGGAGGTGCGCTTTGCAGCTTCTTTCTACTGCCAAATGCATCGATACCTATCTTCCCGCGTCTCAGCGCGTCCCGCAACCACTCTTGAACAAGCGGTAACACACCGAATGACCGTGATTTTTTGTTTTTGTGGAACCTGCTATATTGGGATGTCTTTGTCCAATCGGCCGAATGGCCTGCTTTATTCCCAAAAATGATTAGGAGAGCGACGTAACTCATGCCAATAGACCGGAAACCCGAATTCTTCAAAGGCGCTCAGCTGAAAGTCGCCATCATTGGCTGCGGATATGTGGGTCTGCCGCTGGCCCTGCGTTTCGCCGAAGCAGGCCACAAAGTCACTGGGTTCGACACTGACCCAAACAAGGTGTCGATGCTCAATGCTGGAAAATCCTACATCGAGCATATCCCGCAAACCAAGATCCAGCAGTTCGTCAACTCCAAGCACTTTAGCGCCACCACAGATTTCGCGCGCATCAAGGAAGCGGACGCCATCATCATCTGTGTGCCGACGCCACTGGATGAACGCCGCGAGCCGGACCTCTCCTACGTCGAACAGACCGCGATTTCGATCTATCCCCATCTGCAGAGGGGCCAGCTCGTTGTCCTTGAATCGACGACTTATCCCGGCACTACCGAAGAGCTCGTTCTTCCCATTCTTGAAAAGAGCGGCCTGCACTGTCCGATTGCTGCCGGCCCGGAGAACGAGAACATTTTTTGCGATTTCTTTCTCGCCTTCTCACCCGAACGCGAAGATCCCGGCAACAAGCAGTTTGGTCTGGCGCAGATTCCCAAGGTCGTCGGCGGCGTAAATCCGCCGAGCGGGCGCGCCGCGCAATCGATCTATGCGCAGGTCGTCGCGCGTGTCGTACCGGTTAGCTCTACACGCGCCGCGGAAATGGCCAAGCTTCTTGAAAACATCTTCCGCTGCGTCAACATCGCGCTCGTCAACGAGCTGAAAATGCTCAGCCTGCGCATGGGAATCGACATCTGGGAAGTGATCGACGCGGCCGCCACAAAGCCGTTCGGCTTCATGCCTTTCTACCCCGGGCCGGGGCTTGGCGGACACTGCATTCCGGTCGACCCGTATTATCTTTCCTGGAAGGCCCGCGAGTTCGACTTCTCCACGCGCTTCATCGAGCTGGCCGGCGAAGTCAATACCGCCATGCCCTACCACGTAGTGGACGCGGTTGCTGCGGCTCTCAACGACCATAAAAAGAGTCTCAAAGGTTCGAAACTGCTGATTCTTGGCGTGGCTTACAAGAAAGATGTTGACGACCTGCGCGAATCGCCCACGCTGAAAATCATGCAATTGCTTCAGCAGCGCGGCGCGAACCTCGAATATAACGATCCTTATTTCCCGCAGCTTCACAAAATGCGCCACTACAACTACGAAAACATGAAGTCCGTCCCGCTGAATGCGCAAACCCTGGGAAGCTATGACGGAATCATTATTGCGACGGATCACTCGAGCTACGATTACTCGGCAATTGTGGACGCCGCAAAACTGGTTGTGGACACGCGCAACGCCACGCGCCGCGTCATGCGCCATCGCGACAAAATCGTGCTCTGCTAGGCGCCGATGGCCTCATCCGCCGAAGAAATCCGACGCCAGCTCGAGGAAAGCGCTCGCGTAAAACGCAGCTTTTCCAACGAGCTCATCGGGCGCATCGGCCAATTTGCTGAAAAATGTGCGGCGGCTCTCCGCGGCGGCGGAAAAATCGTCTTCTTCGGAAATGGCGGAAGCGCCGCTGACGCGTTACACCTTGCCGCTGAACTTGTTGTGAGGCTGCGCACTGACCGCGGCGGTCTCGCGGCGCTGGCGCTGACCACCAACCCCTCCGTGCTCACCGCAGCCGGCAACGACTATGGCTTCGAGCGCATTTTCTCCCGGCAGATCGAATCGCTCGTCGCTCCCCAAGACGTTCTCGTGGCTCTTTCCACCAGCGGACGAAGCCCGAACATAGTGCGCGGTGTCGACGCTGGCCGGACCCGCGGCGCTTTTGTTGTCGCTTTCACGGGAGAGACCGGCGGCGCGCTCGCCGGCAAGGTCGATCTTCTGCTGAACGTGCCCTCGGAAGATCCTCAACGAATCCAGGAAGCGCATATCACCATGGGCCACATCGCCTGCGCGTTGATCGAGCAATTGGCCGCGGCGTAGCGCCCGGCCGCGTTTAGCCGCCTCGCTACTTCTTTCCTTCTTTGATCTGGGAAACCTTCCGCTGTCTGCAATCGAAAATCGAACTTCTACTTCGCATGCACCAACTGCACCTGCGCCGTCGCGAACGGCATAACCGCTTCCAGCAGCACGGGCGCACGCGCCGCATTGTTCGCGAAATAAATCGTGAAACGGGCGTCCTTCATCTCTTGCCCGTTCTCAAATACACGAATCTCAATCTTCGAGGTTTTAAAGTTTCCCGCGGGAACCGTGACCGCCTCGGCCGCGCTGACCAGCTTCGCCCTGACGTCGTACAATTTGTGTCCATCGTAGACCGGACTTCGCACTTCCGCGGTCTTCGTCCAATCCACATTTCGCAAAAATTGCATCATCCCGAGCGGGTCTCGCGTGCCAGGTAGAACGCGCGTTTCGCTGGCATCCGGAGGCGCCGGCTCCTTTCCCGTGGCCGTCATGCGCTGCACGGAGTCCACCTTTTGCCCCCGTTCACTCAAGTGCATTTCGTACTGGAGGCTGGCCATCGTCTGAGCATCGCTGTACGAGTCAAATTGGTCGTCCAGCTCGAAGACCATCCGCAGGGGGCTTTCCGTATGGGCAAACGCTTGAAGATGCCACGCGCTCTTTCCTAGAAAGTCCCTGTGCTCCCCCACCTGCAATTTCAAATTAGCCACATTCGTCAGGCTCGAGACATTCGCCGTGTATTCCAGCACTTCGCCCCTTCGCAGGGGCAGCCCGGGATCTACCACGGGTTCGCCAGTTTTGTCGGGAGTAGAAGCGGATGGGGATCCCGTTGGCTCGATGGGGGGGAGGTCTGTCGCCGGAGCGCTCAGCGAATCGGAGGCGCGTGCGGAAGCCCAGGCGCGCGCCAATCCCGCGTTTCTTTCCCTCACCCAGTAGTAGCCCCCTGCGGCACATCCAAGCGCCAGCAGACCGGCAATGCCAATGACTTTTCGGTAGCTCATGCTCTTTGTGTGACCTGCCTGGGAAACAGTCCCTTACTTTTTGTCCTTCCGTCGTACAATACGAATTCGTCCGCGATAGCCCGGCAAAGTCCGCCGGACGCTGCCCGCGAACTCTGAGATTACCAAAACGCGAGCCCGGCGTCTTTGCCGGCGCCGCGTCAATTGCCGAGACGGCGCTACGCCGTTCCCGGACCTCTATCGAGGAGGAATTCCTGAATGCGCTACCTCGTCACGGGCGGTGCCGGTTTTATCGGCTCGAATACAGTAGATGAGCTCGTACGGCGCGGCCACAGCGTGGTTGTGCTCGACGATCTATCTTCCGGCAAAGAGGACAACCTTGCCGAAATCCGCAACAAAATCACATTTATCAAGGGCAGCATTACGGATATCGAAGTGGTCCGCAAGGCCATGCACGATGCCGAATACGTGCTGCACCTCGCCGCTCGTACTTCCGTTCCGCGCTCCGTCAAGGATCCCATCGAAACCAACAAAATCAACATCGATGGAACATTAAACGTCCTCGTCGCCGCCCGCGACGCCAAAGTGAAGCGCGTGGTGTTCGCCGCTTCTTCTTCCGCTTACGGCGAGACGCCCACGCTGCCTAAAGTCGAAACCATGCGTCCGGCGCCCATCTCTCCCTATGGCGTCACCAAATTTGTCGGCGAGCTTTACGCGCAAACGTTTGGCCGCTGTTATGGCCTCGAAAATGTTTCACTCCGCTACTTCAACATTTTCGGGCCACGCCAGGATCCCGGTTCGCCCTATTCCGGTGTGTTGGCGAAATTTTGCATGTGCTTTCTGGAAGAGACGCAACCCGTCATGTTTGGCGATGGCGAGCAATCCCGCGACTTCACCTTCGTCGAAAACGCCGTCCAGGCCAATCTTCTCGCCTGCGAAGCCCCCAACGTTTCCGGCAAGACCTTCAACGTCGGTACCGGCGGCCGCTTTACGCTGAACCAGACGGTGCAGCTGCTCGCAAAGATTTCCGGCAAGAAACTCGAACCGAAGTACGAGGCCCCGCGCGACGGCGACATTCGCGATTCGCAAGCCGACATCACGCAAGCGCGCGAATATCTCGGCTACGATCCACAAGTCAGCTTTGAAAATGGCCTGGCCCGCACCTTCGATTGGTACCGCTCAAGCCAAAGCAAACCAGAAGCGAAATCCAAAGAGTGAGCGGTCGTCGCAGGACCGTAGGGGACGATACCTAGTGCCCTCTTTCTCCTTCCGCTTCTTCTGGTAGGGACGCAGCTTTATCCTGAGCGCAAGCGAAGGAACCCGAGGCCCCCGCTCGCAGCCCAGCGCCTTACGGATTCACCGTCTTCCCATAACTCAGCGCCTCTCCCACCTTCGGCTTGTCGAAATTCCAAAAATACAACGGTTCGAGCTTCTTCTGTTCCGGCCAAACCTGATCGAGGGTATCCCCTTCAAATAGTTCGCCGTTTTTCATAACCCAGTGAATCGTATTCGTATTGTGAATATCCTCCAGCGGGTTCTTATCCAAGATCACCAGATCGGCCAGCTTTCCCGCCTCGATCGAACCGAGATCCTGCGGCCGCCCGACAATTCTTGACCCATTCACCGTCGCGCATCGCAGCACCTCCTGCGGCGTCATCCCTCCGCTCGCAAGCATCCACATCTCCCAGTGATAGCCAAGCCCCTGCAACTGCCCGTGGCTGCCCACTCCGACAAGCCCGCCCGCCCTTAAAAGTTTCGCCATCTGCGCCGAAAGTCTCGGGAAGGCGTATTCGTCTTGGCGGAACCAGTCCGGTCGCCGGTTGGTCTTTTCATCGATGAGGTTGTGCGGCGTGAAATGGTTGAGCTTCCTGTTGTCGTGCACATTGGTGTTCTCGAACCAGTATTCCTGGCCAAAAGGGCCGCCGTAATTCACGATCAAAGTCGGCGTTTCCGAAATTCCCGACTGCGCAAACAATTGCAACACGTCTTTAAAAAGAGGCGTGATGGGAAGGGTGTGCTCGTTGCCGTGGAAACCGTCGATGACGTGCGTCAGGTTGAGTTTCAGATCCAGCGCACCTTCGGTCGTCGGCATCATTTCCAATTCTTTCGACGCTTCCACCATGAATTGGCGCTGCTTGCGGTTGCCCACGACGTAGCTCTTGATGTTGTGCGTGCCGTAATACTTCTTGTATTTCGTCAGCACGCCCTTCACTTCCTCCATCGACTGAAAATTGTTGTCGGAGAAAACGCCCGGTCCCGTCGAAAACGCGCGCAATCCAAGGATGTCGCCGCTGTCCACCAAATCCTGGTAGGCAAACATGTCGTTCGTACCCGTCTGCACGTCGAGTCCGGCGGTAACGCCGTAAGCCAGGTTGGCCAAAAAAGCCCAGTTCTGCGTGTCCAGAATTCCTCGCCGAATTTCTGTCCAGTGCGCATGCGTGTCGACAAAGCCCGGCACGATCGTTTTTCCTGAAACGTCGAATACCTTGGCGCCCCCGGGCACCGCGCCCTTCGGCCCCACGCTCTTGATACGGTTATCTTCGATCACGATGTCCGCGTTCTTCAGGACCTCGTCACCCTTCATCGTCACTACCGTCGCGCCCCGCAGCACAATCTTGCCTTTCGGCGTCTTTCGCGGGACCTCCAGATCAACCGCGATCTCCTGAACGTTCTTGTCCTCTTCCTTCAGCTTCTTTTCTTCTTTCTTCTCGTCCTTCTCTTCGTTCTTGCCGGCATCTGCCGTTTGGGCTCCGGCGTCTTTTTTCTCGTCCTTCTTCCCGTCTTCCTTTTTTTCGTCTTTAGGCGGCTCGAACGAAATAGCGTTCAGCGGCTCGCGAAACAAGCTCGCTCCGACGGCCCATGTGATGGTCTTCCCGTCGTCGGCCCAATTGAAATAATCCGCCCCGATATCCGTAAGCCGCTTCGCGGGAACGGTGGGCGACGTGACTACAACCGTGGGCGCTTCGCCCCCCACTACAGGCACAGCCGTCACATAAAGCTGATTCATCACCTGAGCCAGCACCCAATTGCCGTCAGGACTTACTTTCGCATCGTCCGCGGGGACCGGTTCCTCTGCCGAGAAACTGCCTTGCCCTTTTACCTGGATGTGCGTGCGGCGATCTGTGCCGTCAAACCGCAGCGAGACGATACCCTGTGGAGTGTAAATATAAACCCTGTCTTTATCGTGCGTGAAGTGCGGCGAGCCTGCGCCGCGCGCGGGCAAAATCAAATTAGCGTCGCCGCCACCTGCGGGAATCCAAATAAGGTCGGCGTTTCGAGTCTGCCCAGAATCGAATTCCTGGTTTTCGCGGTCATACGCATTTCCGCGCAAGGCCACGATTTTGGTTCCATCGGGTGACCAAACCGGATTGCTATACAACGCAGCCGACTTCGACAACTGCTGCGCCGTTCCGCCCCCAGCCGCTATCTTCCAGAGATGTCCGCCCTGGTTCGACCACGTCACGTAAGAGATAAACTTACCGTCTGGCGACCACGCGGGCTGGAACTCGCGCGCATTTCCGCTCGTCAATCGCTGGGGTTTGCCTCCCGGAATATCCATGATGTAGAGGTGCGTCATCGCCGAAAAAACGATCCGCTTGCCGTCCGGCGATTCCGCCGGCCCCTGGATTAGCCGCACCTTCACAGGGCCTTGCTCCACTCTCTGTGGAAAATCCAGCCTCGGCCCCAGATCTTGCGACACTTGCGCCGTAAACGGAATCACGCTCTCCGCCCCAGTCGCGATGTTCAGCCTCCGAATTTTTCCATCCTGGTTGTAGACGATTTCCTTGCCGTCTGGAAGAAAGGCGTAACCGGGAAAAAGGTCGCGCGTGAAGCGAGACTCCTGGTCATCGCGCGTGACCGGATAACGCACCCATCGGTCTTCACCGGTTTGCAGATTCCGCAAACGCAGCCCGCTCTCCGTCTCGTATCTCGTCACGTAGAGAAGCTGTGTGCCATCCGGCGAAAGCGCCGGACGAAAACTACCATCGGCTTGCTCGAACAAAACATCTTCGTCGCCGGTCTTGCGGTCTCGACGCGCGATTTGCCACAGTGGAAACTGCGCGTTGTATTCGAATCCGCCATTCCGCTTCGCATAGTAAAGATACTTTCCGTCCGGAGAAGCTACGACCCCGATGGCATTCCCTCGTTCGCGACGCGGCGTCATCGGCGTCGCCTTCGCTTTGGTGACCTGCACCCCGGTTCCGCCATCCACGTGGTACATCCAGATTTCAAACGTCGTGATGCCGAACCCCGCCTTCGATACAAAAATATAGTTCCCGTCAGGCGACCAGCTCGGCGAAGCAAACTCGTTGTTGGGATCTTTCGAGACCTGCTTCACGCCGCTGCCGTCCGGATGCATGATCCAGACGTTTTCGCTGCCCTCGCGGTCGGAGATGAATGCGATCCATTTTCCATCCGGCGAAAATTTTGGCTGGCTGTCAAATGCCATCCCGCCGTCGATCAACTTGGCGAGGCCGCCTTCGATCGGCAGTGTGTAAATGTCGCCCAGCAACTCGAATGCGATGCTTTTCCCGTCCGGCGAAACATCCAGCGAGAGCCACGTTCCCTCGTCCGTCGTGAATTCAATCTTTCGCGTGGGCTTTAGTGTCAGCCCCTTCTTTCCGTCCTTTTTCTCATCGTTCTGGTCGTCTTTCTTATCTCGCTCGTTCTGATCCCGGGCGTCTTGGAACTTCGCTTGAACGCGCCCTTCAAATCCGCCGAGAATCATTGCCGACAACACGAACCACGCGGCCAGACCTCGCCGGCTGAGCTGCTTCGCGTTCATTCCTTCTCCTCCGTGTTTTCACCAAATCTTCCGCTTCGTTTTGAGCCTACGGCTCTTGCTCTTCTTCATCTCCGCCTCGCCCAGGCCGTTGCGGCGCCATAGGGACGATGTGCGGTATCCCCGCGTCGTTCATCCTTTTATTCAGCGCAGGCAGGTCCTCTTCCGCAATTTTTTTCACCAAGACTGAGTTGTCGCTGACCAGTGGCGTCAGTTCCGCCAGCTTCTCCTTTTGCTGACCTCCCGGCGCCGCCCAGAAACCATCTAGATCTCTCAACAGGTTTTGCACCTGCTGCGGTAACGGCTCCGGCTTCCATTCAAACGGCGGCCCAGCATTTCCTAGTCCCAGTTGTTCGCGAACATACTTCTCTGCCACCGCGTCGACCTTCTTCTGCAGTTCCTCGGCGGCCTTCTGTATCTCCTCCGGAATCTTTGGCGCTTCCGGTTTGTCGGCATCCTTTTTCCACTGATCCCTCGCCGCTTTCAAACCATCCTTGATTCCTTGAATTGTCTTGCGGTCTTTGTCGGTCGTCTTGGCCATGGCATAGAGCTGCTGGATGGCTTCGCTTCGCGCCGCGCGGTCTGCCGCTGAAATTTGCAGCCGCGGGTCGTCTTCCACTACGACCTCCTGCGTCGCTTCCCTCGTTCCCGCTTTGATCTTGATGGTGTACTTGCCAGGCTCGACGAGCGGCCCGCGCGGCCCAAAATCAAAACCAGCTGCGGCAGCCTCAAGTTGCTCCGGCGTCGGAACCGCCGGCGAATTCCACCGCAAATCCCAGTTCGTGCGGTTTACGCCAGCCTTCCCTGGTCCATCGAATTCCCGCACCAGCTTGTTGTCCTTGTCGTAGACAGTGATCTTTGTCTTACCCTCTTTATTCTCCTTATCCTCCTTATTTTCTTTGCTCGCGGACGCTTCGCTCTTCCCCCTTTGCTCCCCGCCCGGCGCCGCTGTTTCTTTCTTCTCTTTCTCCTTATCTTTATCTTTATCTTTATCTTTGTCTTTTTCGTCCTTAGCTGCCTTTGGTGGTTCGGGCGGCACAGCTTCCTTGAGGTAGTAATTCAAAATCGCCCCGTACGGCGGATTCTTTCCCGTGAACATCTTCTGCCCCGCGCTCCAGCGGCGGTCGCGCAAATCCCACAGCCTCGCCGTTCGTGGGCCGAAAAACGTCAGATCCGAATTCGCCACGCCCGCATCGAACTTCTCGATCGGCGTCATGTCGTCGAAAATCCAGATGGACCGCCCGTGTGTCGCCAGCACCAGATCGTTCTCGTCGGCCTGAATTTCTATGTCATCCACCGGCACCGTTGGAAAATTATTCTTCAGCGCTGTCCAGTTTGACCCGTGGTCCCACGACACCCACAACCCAAATTCCGTCCCCGCAAACAGCAAGTTTCGGCTCTTCGGGTGCTCCCGCACGACGTGCACCGTCCCCGCCGAATCCGGAATCCCGTTGCGAATCGCTTTCCACGTCTCCCCGTAATCCGACGTCTGGAATAAATACACGTTGTAGTCGTCAGTGCGGTGCCCATCGAATGTCGCGAACGCCTCCCCCTCTGCATACTTCGACGCCACAACACGCGTTACGTAAGTTCCCCTAGGCAATCCCGGTACCCGCCCCGCCACGTTCTTCCACGTCTTCCCGCCGTCTCGCGTTACCTGCAAATTCCCATCGTCCGTCCCGACCCACAGCACATCCGCCGTCACGGGCGATTCATTCAAAGTTGTAATCGTCGGATACTCTTCCACGCCGTCGTGCCTCGACAACGTACTCTTGTCCGGCGTCTTCCCAAAAACCTGCAGCTTGTTTCGGTCCACCCCCGTCGTCAGATCCCCGCCCAAGCGCGTCCACGAATCCCCTCGGTCGGTCGACTTAAACAGATAATTCCCGCCGTAATAAATCGTCTTGTGATCGTGCGACGAAACTTCCATCGGCGAGTTCCACTGAAAACGGTAGTGCGGCTCGCCTACCTTCGCTTCCGGCATGATCTCCCGCTGCTGTGCGGTATGCTCATCTCGCCGCGAAATATGTCCATCCTGCGACTCCGTATACACAATCCAGGGCTCCGCGTAATCGATGCGCGCATAGAAACCATCGCCGCCAGGCATCAGCGTCCAGTCGCTATTAATAATCCCGTCCCGCGTCAACGACATGCTCGGCCCGCACCAACTCCCGTTGTCCTGCAATCCGCCGCAAATCTTGTAAGGCTTCTCGTTGTCGAGTCCCACTTCATAGAACTGCCCAATCGCGATCGTGTTGACGAAGTCCCACGTCCGCCCGTTGTCGTAACTCCAATGAATGCCGCCATCGCAGCCGGTAATCACGTGACTCGAATCGGCCGGATCGATCCACATCGCATGAAAATCCCCGTGGATGCCCTTCACCCGCTGCGTCACGAAGGTCTTTCCCCCATCCTCGGAATAAAACATCTGCGCACCTAACTCCCAAATCCGCAAATCATTGTTGGGATCGATCCGAATCTGGCTGTAATACGAAGGCCTCGGATTCGTGTCCCCCATTTTCTTCCACGTCTCGCCCTTATCCTCGCTGCGATACGTCCCACCCTTTTCATGCTGCACAATCGCGTAAACGATGTTCGAATCCTTCCGGTAAATATCCAGCCCGATTCGCCCAACATCCCCGCCGTTCTCGTACGGCAGCCCCTTCGTCAATTTCTTCCAGGTCGCCCCGCCATCCACCGTCTTGTATATCCCGCCATCCGGTCCGCCACCATTAAATCCGAACGGCGTCCGCCGCCTTTCATACGCCGCCGCATAAAGCGTGTCCGGACTCTCCGGATCCATGGCGATATCGCTCACGCCGGTGTCAGCATTAATTTTCAATACTTGATTCCACGTCTTCCCACCGTCCGTCGTCTTGTAAACGCCACGCTCCGGGTTCGGCCCCCACAAATGCCCCAGTGCCGCCGCGTAAACCACTTCCGGATTTTTCGGGTGAATTACAATGCGCCCGATGTGCAGTGTTGCCCGCAAACCCATGTTTTGCCAGGTTTTCCCAGCGTCCAGCGACTTATAAATGCCGTCTCCCCAGGAAGAGCTTTGCCGATTGTTAGGTTCTCCCGTGCCCACCCACACCACCGCCGGATCCGATGGCGCGATCGCAATGTCTCCGATCGTCGACACACCTTCCTTGTCAAACACCGGCTCCCAGGTCGTCCCGTTATTCGTCGTCTTCCACACCCCGCCCGACGCCGTCCCCACATACACAATGTTTGGATTGCTCTCGACGACCCCAAAATCGTCGATGCGCCCGCCCATCACGGCTGGCCCGATCTCTCGAAACTCCAGATTTTTCAGCTTGTCAGTCGCAACTGACTGGGCCGCCGATCCATCAGGCAAAGTGAACGCCAGCGCAAGGCAGAATATACTTGGCGCCAAAATAATCCTTAATGTGGACGATCGATACGAAGTACGACGCATACTATCCCCCCTAGTCATCAAGGCCGGGCATCATACCTCCCCAATGCCGCGGCGTGCATCAATTGTTTCTGGAATGGCCAACAGACCCGTGCTCAGACAGACGCGCCGCACCGTCCCTGCGTTTCGTTCCACTGCTTTCTACGCCGGAACGCGCTTACGCGCTGCACGCCCGGGACCGCTTCCGGACTCTTCTACACATCCCCCCAGCCGCATGCTAGGCTATCCAACTGTTTTCATCGCCCAAATGTTCCGCGTGAACGGTCGTTCTCATGCCCGGATTATGTCCGCGCCCCGCCTCTTTCTCTTCCTCGCGACGTTCCTGTATTTCCTCTACTCGCCGGCTTTGCCCGTATCCTTCGCGCAGCAGGGCCGCCTGCATTCCGCCAAAGCCGGCAATGTCGAGATCTGGTCACGCGGCCCGCAACAAAAAAGCGGCGACCTCTTTATCGCGGACGATGACGTGGATATTCATTACGGAGACGAGCGCCTCCAGGCCGATCATGTCGAATACAATGAAAAAACCTCCGAATCCTACGCCCACGGCCATGTCCGCTTCGATTACAACAATGAACACCTCGAAGCCGATGAAGCCCACTACAACGTAAGCACCGGCCACGGCACTTTCACCAACGTTCGCGGTACCGTCAAAATCGAGCGCCGCGCCAATCCCTTGATTCTGATTTCCCAGAATCCCATCTATTTCCAGGCTCCGCAGGTCGAACGCCTCGCCAATGACATCTACCTCGTCAACAACGGTTGGATTACGATTTGCGACCCTCAACACCCCACCTGGCAGTTCTACGCCCCGCACGCCCGCATTCGTCTCAATAAGACAGTCGCCCTCGTCAGCGCCAACTTCCGGCTCTACCGCGTGCCTCTCATCTGGCTGCCTTACGCCACCGCGCCTGCAGGAGAAAAGGTTCGTCAGTCCGGAATTTTGCTTCCCGTGATTGCTCAGAGCAACAGTAAGGGTTTTGTTCTGGGGGATGCCCTATACTTGGCGCCCCGGCCGTGGTTTGATGTTACGGCGGGAGCCGAACTGCTCACCAAGCGCGGCTCCGCCGAACGTGGCGAATTCCGCGCTCGTCCTTTCGAAAACACTTCGATTAAATACACCTACTACGGCGTGATCGACCGCGGCATTGATGAGCCCGGGCCGAACGACTCGACCATCCTCGAAAAACAAGGCGGCCACCAGCAGCAACTGGAAGTTCAGTCTCTTCTTCCGGACGGCTGGCGCTTCGTCAGCGACCTTAACGAGCTTTCTTCGCTGACATTCCGTTTGGCCTTTGCCGACAGCTTTGGCGATGCCATCACTTCCGAAGTTCGCAGCGCTACCTTCCTCACCAATAGTTTCCACGGTTTCAGCCTGAACTTCGCTTCCCTGGCCGACAAAACCTTTCTCAGCATCCCGATCACAAACACCACAACGGGCGTGACCACTCCGGCCGTCAGCGTTTCGCTGCGCGACGCCCCGGAAGTTCGCTTCGGCTCCGTCGAACAAGCCCCCTGGCAGAATCTCCCCATCTATTTTTCGTTCGACGCCTTTGCCGACGCCCTCCACCGCCAGGACGACACTCCCCTCAACACCGCTCCCTTCGTGCCCCGCACCGAATTCGCCCCGACCGTGACCATTCCCGTCCACTTCGGCTCCTGGCTCGGCGTCACCACTTCCGCAACCTTTCGCTCGACCTACTACGGCGATTCCTACTCTCCGGCGGGTCTATTGAGCGGGCAATCCCTCACGCGTAACACCGGCGAACTCACCGTTGACCTGCGCCTCCCCACTCTCGAACGCTTTTTCGATCGTTCCCCTCTCGACAAAAACAAACCCCGCAAGCGTTACAAGCACACCATCGAACCCACCATCACCTACCACTACGTTGGCGGCGTAAACAATTTCGCGGATTTTATCCGCTTCGACTCCGACGCCACCCTGACCGACACGAACCAGGTCGAATACGGCATCACCCAGCGCCTCTTCGTTAAAACGGGCGACGGCCAGCCCCAGGAACTGCTTACCTGGAGTGTCCTCCAGGATCATTATTTCGATCCCACCTTCGGCGGCGCCATCGTTGACGGCCAGCGCAACGTCTTTGAAACTCTCAGCGCTATCTCGCCCTTTGCTTTCGCTTTCGGTCAGCGCAATTGGTCTCCCATCATCAGCGATTTCAAGGTCACTCCCGGCGGCCTCTACGACTTCGAGCAAATCCTCCAGTACGATCCTCAAATTCAGCGCCTCACCACCGTTGGCACGCTCCTCAAGGTCAAGCCCTACAGCGAATTCTTCGCCACCATTGCCTACTTCCGCCTGAACGACAATCCCGTCGAAGCCGATCTCCCTCTCACTCCCCCGCCGAACTTCGTAGCCTTTGAGCAGCCGCTCTCCAACCAGGTCCGCGCCCTCCTCGGCTACGGGAACCTCACGCGCAAAGGTTTCAATTTCACGACCGGCATCAGCTACGATTTCACCAACCAGATCCTGCAAAGCCAGCTTGTTCAGGTCAGCTACAACGGAAGCTGCTGCGGCCTCGCGCTAGAATATCGCCGCATCAACCTCGGCCAGGTCCGCACCGAAAATCGCTTCACCGCGACCTTCATCATCGCCAACATCGGCTCCTTCGGTAATCTCCGCCGCCAGGAAAAAATCTTCTAGCTCTTCTCTTCTCCGTGTCCTCTGGGCTCTCTGTGACCTCTGTGTTAGATTCTTTCTTTCCAAATACACTGTGCCGCCAACCACCGAGTCCGAACTAGCCTTCTCCTCCATTGAAGAAATCTCCCGCCTCTTCCGCAAACGCAAACTTTCCCCCGTCGAACTTACCAAACTCATCCTCGCGCGCATTGATCAGCTAAATCCCCAGCTCAACGCGTACATCACCGTCTCAGCCGAACTTGCCCTCGCCCAGGCCAAAAAAGCCGAAGCCGAACTCTTCGCTCCCCGGGGCCGCAAAGGCTATCGCGACCGCGGCCCACTTCATGGCATTCCGATTTCGCTGAAAGACAACATCTATACAGCTGGCGTTCGCACCACGGCAGGCTCAAAAATCTTGACGGACTTTATTCCGACCGAAGATGCCGCAGTCGTTGGGCAACTCAAAAATGCAGGCGTTGTCATCCTCGGCAAAACCAACATGCACGAGTTCGCCTACGGGATCACCAGCAACAACCCGCATTACGGTCCCGTCCGCAATCCCTGGGATCTTTCGCGCATTCCCGGAGGATCCAGCGGTGGCTCCGCTGCCGCCGTTGCCGCGGGCCTCTGCTATGGCAGCATTGGCACGGATACCGGCGGCTCCATACGCATTCCCTCGGCCCTTTGCGGCACTGTGGGTCTCAAACCGCACTTTCGTCGCGTCTCGACAGCAGGGGTCGTCCCCCTTTCGAAATCGCTGGATCACGTCGGCCCGCTGGCTCGAACTGTCGTGGATGCTGCTTTGATTCTTCGTGCGATTACCACAGGTGGTTATCTCGACGGGTCAGCCCACAAGGCTCCCAATCCGTTCGGATTTCAGGGCGTCAACGAAATCCGGAAAAAGCTCCATCGGCCCGTTCGCGTGGGACTCCCCGACTACTTCTGGAACCACATTGATGGCGAAGTCCGCACAATTCTCATGAAAGCTCTCACCGCACCAAAGCCTAAGACCCTCGATCTGCACGAGTACCGTTCGCCGGCCGTCGACAGGTGGAGCGAACCAAGCACAAACATCGCATTGGTGGAAGCAACTGCTTTCCACCAAAGCTCCGGATGGTTTCCCACTCGTTCGACCGAGTATGGCGAAGACGTAAGAGCGAGGCTGGAAATGGGCGTGGAAATTCGCGCGACCGACTACATCGCGGCACTCGCAAAGCGTCCGATGGCTTGGATTTCGCTCTTCGATCACCGCTCTGGCTTCGTTGGATTGCCCGACGTAATCGCCGCGCCGACTACCCCTTTCTCCGCCACCAAAATCGGTGTCGAAGAAGTCGCTGTCAATGGTGAAAACGAAAAGGTCAGAGCTGCTCTCCTGCGGCTGAATCGTCCAGCGAATTTCGCGGAACTTCCAGCCATCTCGGTGCCCTGTGGTTTCACTACCTCCGGCTTGCCGGTCGGCCTCCAAATCATCGGCCACGCATGGCAGGAAAAATCCCTCCTCCAGATTGCATGTGCCTTTGAGCGCGCCCACCCCCGAGCGGTACCTCAGCCAAGCTTTCGAACTACACCCAGCCAAGCGTAATCTCCATAAGCGCAAACACTAGCCACCCTTCCACCTCGACAACGCCTTCTTCGCCGCATGATAGCCGCACATGCCGTGCACTCCCCCTCCCGGCGGCGTGGACGCGGAGCAAATGTAAATTTCGCGCGCCGACGTCCCATACTGTCTCCACGTCGGCCGAAACAAAAACTGCCGCATATCCAAGGCCCCGCCTGCGATATCCCCTCCCACGAGGTTCGCGTCCATGCCCTCAAGGCTCTCGGGAGAAAAGACGCGTCGCGCCAAAACGCACTCGCGAAAGCCTGGAGCGAATCGCTCTATCTGATTCTCGAGTCTCTCCAGCATGTTTTCCTGCGATCCGTTGGGCACATGGCAATAAGCCCAGGCGGTGTGCTTGTCTGCTGGGGCGCGCGAGCTATCGAAGAGACTAGGCTGAGCCAGCAGAACGAAAGGGTGCTCGGGGTGATTTCCGATTCGCACGGCCTTTTCCGAAGCGGCAATCTCCTCAAAGCATCCGCCCAGATGTACCGTTGCTGCTCCGAGGCATTCAGAAGCTTTCCACGGAATCGGCCCGTTCAGCGCATAATCCACCTTGAAGACCCCGGAGCCGTAGCGGTAGACCTCCAATCGGCGTTTGTAATTCTCAGATAATCTTTGCTCCCCAATCCTGGCCAGCTTCCGCGGACTCAGGTCGCAGAGGAGCAGATCATAACCATTCAGTGCCGCCAAACTCTGGACCCGCGAAGAAGTGTTCACCTTGCTTCCGAAAGTCGAAAGGATCCCGCAGAGTGCGTTTGTGAGCGACTGCGCGCCGCCGCGAGGAATCGGCCAGCCAACCGCATGTGCTGGCACGGCCATTAGCATCCCGAACGCCCCACTCAACGGTTCGTCCAGACTGAGGAACGAGTGCGCCGCCAATCCTGCGAACAGCGCCCTCGTTCGCTCGTCACGAAACCGCCCCGCGATACCTTTGGCCGACTGCAGCGCGACCATTCCGAACCGCGCCATCAACCACGGATGTCTGGGGATCATGGAGACTGGACGCAATACCTCGGGAGCAAATTCCGCCCAGCGCTCGACAAACGGACGCATGAGGTTGTCCCACGCCCGTCCATCGGTCCCAAGCGATTCTCGCGCCGCGCCCAAGTCGCGTTCCAATATCACTGCCGTGCCATCGTCGAGGGGATGCGCTAGTGGCGCGGGCGAGTGAATCCACTCTAAGCCGTGGTCGGCCAGCGGCAGCGATGAGAAAAATGGCGATCCCGCGCCCAGCGGATAGACCGCTGCTCCGAAGTCATGTCGAAAGCCCGGCAGGGTTAACTCCAGCGTGCGCACAGCCCCGCCCGGCGTCGATTCCGCCTCCAGCACGTCCACCTGGAGCCCCGCCTGCGCCAAAACGATAGCTGCCGCCAGTCCATTCGGGCCAGCTCCGATTACGCATGCTTTAAGGCTCATCGTGAATCACAGCGAAGCTAACTCCCAGAAGTTCTCTCCCCGCTCAGCGGTTGAAGGGATATTCCTGAATCCAGTGAAACCCGCGGCTGACAAGCAAGAACTTGTTGAGGTCCACAAGGGTGAGCTGCATGTGAATCCTGTGGCTATCCATGTTCCCATCGAGCATCAACTCATTCTCTCCCACGCGCTCGAACGTGAAGTTGGCTTTCCAGTTCTTGTCATTATCTTTGGTAAGCGCGATGGTCTTGTCTTTGCCATTGATCGCAGCCCCGTAGCGCGCGAACGAATCGTCCATCCGCTGAAAGGCCACTCGGTCCGGAACGTCAAAAACGGCGCGATGCCAGCGATCGTAATCGGTAAGCAGCGGCGAGCGGAATTGGCCGTCGACGGAAAGCTCAGACACATCCCAGATCCCGTAGAGCGGCGACTTAGGGCGCCCGCCGCCGAAGGTGTGCCAGCCCTCCCAACCGTTATAGGCGTTATTTCCTATCACCCAGATGCCCAGTATGATTTGTGCGGCGAGCGCGATCCGGTTTGCGCGCCGCGTGCGGAAAAGCCCCCCTTGTGTCGAAGGTCCGACCGTGCGATTGCGAAAAAAGAAATCAGTCATTCGCCGGAACTCTGGCGCGAGAAGGAACAAGGCCATTAGCAGCAGGTGGAACGAAAAAAGTTTCACCGGGACGTCATACGTCATATTGAGCATGAAGATCTGCGTCAGATCGGCCAGTGAAACAAGCGCGCCAAGCATTGTCGTCCTGGGGAAGATGAGCAGGATCCCACCCAGCATCTCTGCGCAGCCAGCGAAAGTTTCATAGGCCGGAGAAGCCCCAATCGAATACCAGAGAACTCCCATCGGAGAAAAGTCATGGAATGGCTCGAGCAATCTGGTTAGAGACGGGAAGGGCATTTGCAACGGAATGACTTTATCCATGCCATACAGAATCATTTCTGTGGCAAGCGCAAAGCGAAGGAAGAGCCGGAACCATTTGTACAGCGTGACGTAGTTCTCGCGTTTGCGGTCCAGAAAAGACCAGATACAAGCAGCCGCAATAGCGAAGACGAGCAGACAGAATGCTAATATCCAGTCGAAAGTCTTGTCCCCGCTGCCGCTGTCCTTGTAAACCAGCGGCTGCGTGAGCCGGAAGATGTGCGCGGCGGTCCAAAAGACGATTTGCCGCATCGGCCAGAGCGTGGCTAGATCCGGAAAATCCACTTTGGGGATGGGAAACAAACCAGCGAGAATCTGTTCGTTAAGACAGAACAGTCCCAAATACACGAAGCAGAAGCGAAACGCCACGCGACGCGTAACGCTCCATTGCTCGACAGACGCTTCCTCTGGAATTTGCCTGATCGGGACCTCAACGCCCATCCGAGCCCTCCGGCAGCGCTAGAGTCTACCTCAGACCCCGTCCCGTTTCAGCGCCTTTCCCCCTCGGCCCTGGTAGCACTCCGTACCGGCAACCTCCCGGACTGCGGCAAATTCCACCGGCCTGATAAGTTAATCCGGACTTTACCCGACCTGAAGAATCTGAAATAAGATAGCCGCATGAAACCATGCCTGATTACGTCGACGTTGGTATTCGCAATTTGGGGATGGTTGGGAGGTTGTACACCCTCCGGAACCGGAGGCTCTGGCCATTCGGGTCCCCCCGCTGCCGTCACGTTAGATCGAGACCCTCACTTCCATATGCTATTTGAAAATTCGCTTGCCCGCGCCTGGCTGCTGGAATTAAAACCAGGAGAAAGCACCTATCTAGACAACCATCACAATGATTTTCTGCAGATTCCGATCCAGAGCGCTTGGTTGGCTCATACGAGCGAGCGTGCTCAACCGGTGCCCTTTTGGCCGGAACCTAACGCGCGATTCGTCCGCGGAGGGTTCAGAGATGTGCTCAAAAACACCGATCCCAAGACGGTCGTCCGAATTGTTGAGGTGGAGTTCTTTGAAAATGTAGGGACTGAGCGCTGTGGCCCCGAAGCTCAGACGGCGTGTTCTTGTTGGGGGGATATTAGCGGAATTGTTCATAAAATTGGTTGTGATGTACTCCAAACGGACAGCCTGCGGGTCAGCCAACTGGAGAGCGGCACCGGACTTTCGGGTTTGCCAACCCTCGTCGTTGCCATCACGAGCGCCAAAATTGTCGACAAGGCTTCTTCTCCTGTCCGCACGATTGTTCTGAATCCAGGCGAGAGTGCTTGGGTCGATATGAAAGAGCAATGGATTGCTGGTCCTGATGAACACACAGATCCCAAAACTGTCGCGATCGAGTTCAAAGTCACCCGGTAGTCTGCGAGTCCAGATTGTTGGTCCCGCCGCACAGCAAACGCTCACTTTTCCGCTTACCGCCAAATCAGAGTCGAAAATAACCACGCCCGCGCTAGGCTGGCTTGAGGAATCGGTCCATTTTCATAAGGTTTCGCGGGCCGATGGCCCTAAAAGGACAGATGGGATGAGAAGGCCGGTCTCCGCGGGATGCGTTAAGCTCCCAAGGATCGACGCGCTCGTGGCGCAAAGAAAAGGAGACCGGCTATGAAAAAGACTAGCACTGTTTGGATAAATGGAAAACGTGATTTTTGAAGGACACAAGCTCACGATTGGTCTGGACCTCGGCGATCGCTGGTCGAACTACTGCGTTTTGGATGAAGCGGGCAAATCATCTTGATCAACCGGACGTGCGAGGGCCAGTATAGAATCATCGAAGACGCGACTGAGGGGGGACTGCTCGCAAGATGATCCGCCCATTTAGTTTGGAGACGTCCTGGCAGGATGTCCGCTACGGCGTGCGCATGCTTCGCAAATCTCCGGGATTCACTGCCGTTGCCGTCCTGACACTGGCTCTCGGCATTGGAGCCAACACGGCAATATTTTCGGTGATCGATTCAGTTCTCCTCCGCCCGTTGCCTTACGCCGACCCTGCGAGTTTAGTGATGGTCTGGGAAAGCGATTCCCAGCATCCGAATCCTCACAACACCGTATCGCCACCGGATTATTTCGATTGGAAGGGTCAAACAGATATTTTTTCTGGCATGGCCGCCATCTTTGACCAGCGTGCGAACCTCACCGGCAGCGGATTGCCCGAGGAGGTTGTCCTCCAGAATGTCACTGTAGATTTCTTTTCGGTGCTTGGGGTGAATCCGATTCTGGGTCCGGGCTTCATTCCTGAAAACGGCCACAAGGGCCACGATGACGTCGTGATTCTAAGCTATGGATACTGGAAGGAACGCTTCGGTGGCGATCCGAACATCATTGGAAAATCGGTCACGCTCAACGGCCATCCGCAAACCATTGTCGGCGTTGCTCCGCAGAATTTCGATTGGTTCATCAAAGACGGTTCGTTAACCGGTGCGAAACCGCAGATGTGGACCCCTTTCGTCTTCCCCGCTGAATTTTCCGAACGCAAAAACGTGGGACGATTTCTGACCGTCGTCGCACGACTCAGGCGTGGCGCCTCACCTGCGCAAGCGCAAGGTCGGATGACCGCAGCGGCCGCTCGCATTGCCGAGCAGTATCCCGATTTCAACGCCTATTGGGGCGCGAACGTAGTGCCACTGCGAGAACAACTTTCCGGCTATCTGCGTCCCGCATTGCTCGTGCTATTTGGCGCCGTGACGTTCGTCTTGCTGATTGCCTGCGCGAATGTCTCCAGCTTGCTGCTCGCACGTGCCGCCCATCGCGAAAGGGAACTCGCAGTGCGGACCGCCATCGGTGCAAGTCCCTGGCAAATCGCACGGCAACTGCTCACGGAAAGTATCCTCCTTGCCGTGATCGGGGGCACTTTCGGCGTTGGTCTGGCATTGTGGGCCATGAACGTGCTGCTTGCGGCGAGCCCGGCGAATCTTCTGGACCTGCGTTCCGCTTCAATCGACTGGCGCGTACTTGCATGCGCCGCTGGAGCTACTGTCTCAGCGGGCCTGATCTTCGGCTTCCTGCCCTCTTACATTTCCGCACATGCGGGAACTTCAGAAACACTCAAGGAAGGCGGACGTGGTTCTTCCTCTTCGCGGCGGCGCAGTTACGCACGAAGCGCCTTCGTGGTCGTGCAGATGTGCCTCGCGCTCGTTCTGCTGGCAGGTTCCGGCCTTTTGATGCGCAGTTTCGCCCGGCTCGTTGGAGTTGATCCAGGCTTTGATGCGACCCACCTGCTGACCTTCAAGGTCTCGTTGCCTGACACCAAATACAAAGATGACTCGGCCCGCGTCGCTTTCTTCAAGGACCTTCTTACCCGAATCTCGAAAATTCCAGGCGTCCGCGCCGTCAGCATGAACAGCTCCCCGCCATTCTCTGGCCTCGGTGCGGCTACCGACGTGCATATCCTCAGCCAGCCACCACGAGCACTGAAGGATCTACCCGAAGCCGCCGTTCGTGTCGTCGGCGCGAATTATTTTTCCACCATGCAAATTCCGCTGCGCGCCGGTCGTGATTTCAGCCCGGAGGAATTGGCGCAAAAGCGCGACGTGGTCATCATCAATCAGGCGTTCGCCGACAAATATCTTTCCGGTGTGAATCCCCTCGGGGAAAAAGCTGTCATTTTTATGGAGAGTCTCGAAGAAAGTAAGAACCCAACTTCGGAAATCATTGGCGTCGTCGGTGACGTCCGCCAAATGAGTCTGGACACCGCCGGAGAACCTACCGTTTATTGGCCGCATCCGGAACTGGTTTATGACCAGATGACCGTTCTTGTGCGTACCGCCAAGGATCCGCTGGCTTCCGTCTCTGCCGTGCGCAATGAACTCCGGCAAATGGATTCTGACTTGCCGATGGCCGCCATTTCCACGATGGATCAGCTCGTTGCAGATTCGGTTTCGCGATCGCGCTTCACGATGTTGCTTCTGGGGATTTTTGCGGGCATCGCGGTGTTACTCGCTTCGGTGGGAATCTACGGCGTTATTGCCTACACCGTTTCTCAACGCACGCAAGAGTTCGGCTTGCGCATGGCCCTCGGGGCAAACCGCGGCGACGTTTTGCGCTTGGTGCTGTCGCACGGCGCCCGGCTAATGGCCGTTGGCATTGGCTTGGGCCTTGTTGCGTCGTTTGGACTGACGCGGCTCATGGCCACGCTGCTTTATGGCACGAGCCCCACGGATCCAGTGACCTTAATGGCCGTCGCTCTGTTGCTCGCCCTGATCGCCCTGGCGGCGTGTTACTTCCCAGCTCGCCGGGCCATGCGTGTCGATCCCATGGTCGCGCTGCGCCACGAATAGTTTTGGTCCCATTTATGCTTGTTCCTCCCCCTTTTACCATACGATTCCATTTGCCTGGTAAGCGGTAATCGTACATCAAGTGGATTCACGCACCCGGCAAAGCGAATAATCGAATTGTCGTACCGGTGCGTTCGGAAGAGGAAGTGCAGCAAGAAGCGCCTATCGATGGTGGAGCCACAAGAAAAATCCGCAGACGCAGCCCAAAGGAACAGTGAGTTCGAGAAACAAGCGTACTTCCGGTAAGCCCACAAAACCCATAAGAAGCAGACCAACCACAATTACCAGTCCAATTGGATGGCCAGTCCAAAGTCCTGCTCCGTAACGGCCGAAAGGAATGACTTCGGTGGGATTAGGCAAGAGGTCGTGCGAGGTTCTCGGAGCAGTGCGGCGATGAATATCCATAGAAACTAATCCTAAGTAACCTATACGCCTCGGAAGCGTCCGCGGCAAGCTTTTGTACTCTGGCGGGTAAGATCGACGCCAGCTTCTGGTAAATGCAGCGTTAATCGGGACTTAGGCGATTACTTCTGGTCTGCCGACAACCCCTCGACAACCAGGGTTTCACCGTGAGCGGACTTCGTTAGGAGATATCTGAGCGCAACTTGACCGGCCCGCGCATCGGCTTGATACCATGTTGAATTAGTCGCGGTTCGAGATATTCGCTTTTCATCACAGAAAAGAAAGGCCGCTTGTGCGCAAGATTGTTTTTCTTGTCCTATTGTCGGCCTGCGGAATCACAGGTTCGGCTTTGGCTCAATCTCTCCCTGGCGATTGGATCGGCCAGATGAATGGGGGATTCAAGGTCCGCATACACTTCGAAGCGAGCGACTCTGGCTTCAGCGGAAAGCTGATCAATCCCAGCGGCAACGAAACGGTTCTCGATCAGATCACGTCCGACGGGACACATCTGCATTTTGCCGTGAACAAGCTCAACTTGAGCTACGACGGTGTGTGGCACGAGGATGAAAAGGTCTGGAAAGGCAATCTGACATTTCAGCAGGTCTATCCGCTGGTCCTGAGGCGCGCCACCGCTGAGGACATGGGCACCGTCGTCCACAAGCGCCCGCAAGAAGACGCGATTAGTGCCGGACCAGTACCTTATGTGGAGCGGGAAATCCAGTTCGCAAATACTACCGCCCATAACCAGATCGCGGGCACGTTAAGCCTGCCGACTGGAGACGGACCATTTCCGGCTGTTGTGTTGATCTCGGGAACTGGACACAACACGAGAGACGAAGACGTTTGGGGCCATAAGGTATTTCTGATTCTGACCGACACATTGACCAGGAAAGGTTTCGCTGTTCTCCGCTACGACAAGCGTGGCGTTGGCGGCTCTTCTGGCGATTACGACGCTGCAACGACGGCCGACTTCACTTCCGACGCCCAAGCGGCCGTTGGTTGGCTGAAGACGCAGCCTCGCATTGACGGCAGCCGTGTTGGCGTGATCGGTCATTCGGAAGGCGGCATCATAGCGTCCGCTGTTGCCGCCTCGGACAAAGGCGTGGCCTTTGTCATCATGATTGCCGGTCCTTGCATTCGAGGGGACAAATTGTTTGTCTTGCAATCGGCAATGACCGCGAAAGCTTACGGCGCCCCTGACGATTACATCCTAAAGCGCAAGGTTTTCGACGAGGAACTCTACAACGCTATTATTTCGGCACCATCGGAATCGGCCGCGCTCGACCGCGCTAAAGCAATGATCACTCATGGTGTAGCCGACAAAATCATTGATGCAAATGAGGCAGAATCGTTAGCCAAAGACCTCACAACACCGTGGGAGCGGTACTTCCTCGCCTACGATCCCGCACCCACTTTGGCGCGTATTACAGTGCCGGTTCTGGTTCTAAGTGGCTCACTGGATGTACAGGTGCCAGCGAAGGAAAATCTCGCCGCTGCCCGCCAAGCTTTGAAAAACAACTCGAACGCAACTGTCGTTGAGTTGCCGGGCATGAACCATCTCCTTCAGGACGCCAAGACTGGGGCTCCAAACGAATACGACGAAATCGAAGAGACCATGTCGCCCACCGCTCTCAAAACAATCACTGACTGGCTGAGCATGAACGTTCTCGCACGTCGCCGAAAAAAAATAGTTGTGCGAACGCCTGTCCCCTTTCCTGCGCGAGTCCCTGAATTGGCTGCCTGCATTCCGGGCGAATCAAACGCGGTTACCGTCCATATTTCCTCGCGCGACCCTGCGGCTGACTTATTCTGTTACGCGAATGAATTCCCGCCAGGACGTCTTGTCGTTAATGAGCAGATCGACGCGGTAGATTCCTGGGGTAAGCTGCGCCAACGGAAAATCCCAAGTAGTGGACGCGTATTTACCCGGCGCAAGAGAAACTTCCTGCTGTTTGGATGAGCCGATCACTTTGTTATCGGCGCTGAAGAAACGCAGGCCACATATCACTTTTTCTTTCGTGATGGTTTGCCAATTCACGTAAACCGACGCTTTGGTTTCGCGCCTGGAAAAAATCTGTTTTGAATTTCTTGGAAGCGGAATATTTCCGGAGTCTTTGCCAACCGCGTTGGTCACCATCATGTACTGAACCGAGTTGGATTTCATGAGGAGAGGAGCAAATTCTCCGCGAGTCGAGAGTTCCGCAAGTGAAGTTGGAGCCGCACTCAAGGGGAGGTCCGGTAGCAGAGACAACGGGACCGCGAGCCCGGTCGTGTCAAAGTCGGGTGTGCTGTTAGGATTGCCAGAGTCGTTCAGGAGATACAGAATGCGAATCGGATTCGCAGAGGGTACGATGCTTCCCCCAATCACACCGACATAATTACCGAATTCGTCTAAGAGGGCCCCCCCGATGGATTGAGAAGTGACGCCAGAAGCCACCAACAACCTTGGGCCCGCGCGAGGGAAAGAATTGATGCCAGTGATCGAGCCGTCCGTCAGCTTGGAGCCAACTGCGCTCCATTCCAGAAAAGAACAGCGATCGCCAACATTTGGCCCGGGATTGGCGGTCTTTTTCAGAAACGACTTTGGGCTGGCATCAACCTTCAATACAGCCCAGTCCTGCCAACGATTCCACGCAATCACCTGATTGGTGGTGACCTGTCCACCGGAAGGCAGAGAAATGCGCAAAGAAGCCGCGCCGTCGATGCTCTCAAATGCAGTAAGGACTTGTCCATCGGCGATCCAGAAACCGCTGGACTTGTCTACAGGCGCTCCATCCTGGGTCAGTTTTTCAACCCTCACCATGGCGTCCATCGCTTTTCGATAGAGATCGGCAAGGGTCAAAGGCTGAGGAGGGAGCGGTGCGTGCGCGACAGGCGATCCTGTGATGACAAAGCTGAGAGTGCCCGCAGGTTCTCCATCAATACGAGCTTCCAGATTCCATTCGCCGGAAGGAGTTCCCTCTGAAAGAAGCATCGTCCAATAGCCGGAATAACGAGGAGTCTTTGCTTCGTAACGAAAGTCGGAAATTAAGACAATCTTTCCTTCAGGGCTTTTCCAGAGACCTTCGAAATGATGCGGGCCAAGGGGGCCTTCCCACTCGAAATATACGATCACTTTGGAGTCTTTGCCCGCATTGAAGAGGCTTCGAGGATCGTCCATTACGAGCTTGTTGTTGTCTTCATGACCAGCGGCACCGGCGATGGAACGGATGACGCGATAGGGAGTTCCGCTGCTAGCTGCCGTCGGTGCGCCGGTCGATTGTCCCGATGCTGGGCGGAGTGCCATCGAGGTGAGAAGCAGCAAAATGGCAACACACCGAGCGCGACAGAGTGGGGAATCCAAGGTGATCCTCTCTGAAACGGGAACGCCGCAATCTTAACGAATCACCAACCAGTAGGGAAGGGCCACACCCGCTCGCCTTGTTCTTTAAGCCGTGTTTGTTACCGCATTTCGGCGTTCGCTCTAAACAGCTTCGCAGTAGGTCTGATAAGCGCGGTAACCGGAGAAGTGAAAATCGACCCGACCCTCAATCTCCGAACTAATCAGATGGAGTTGACCTTGGGTTCCTGAAAGCATAATTTTATCGAACATATCGTCGCCCAGGCATAACTCTTTTAGAAGGAGATTCGGGATGAAATTCCTTTCCCTCGTCATCGCATGTGGCGTTGTAGGATTCACTGCACAAATGCCTGTAGCTAAGACACAAAACCCGCCGAAAGTGTCCGATGCCATTCACCAATTGTTCATAGAGGACGGGGAAGATGTTACGCATGGGATTTCCAAGTTCTCGGAGGAACAGCTCGACGCGCGCGGAAACGCTCGTCGAGAGAAGGTGAAGGCCTTGCTGGCGGCCGGTGAACTAAAAACAGGCGAAGACTTCCACGAAGCGGCCTTCATTTTTCAGCACGGGAACAACACGGACGACTGCCTGTTTGCACACGTCCTTGCGATGGAGGCGGTGCTGAAGGGAAACGACGAAGCAAAGTGGATTGAGGCCGCGACACTGGACAGATACCTGCAGTCGATTGGGCAGCCCCAGGTCTTTGGGACGCAATATCCCCTGGACCCAAATCTGCCTCATGAGGCACATCCCCCAGTTGGTTCCCAAGCGGCGTTCCGAACAGGAAGAACGCTAGCGCCTTACAACGAGCAGTTCCTGCCGGATTCCGCGCGATTCGACTTTTGCGTTCCGGCGCTGGCACAGCAAAAGAAGAACCTGGCGATGTTCAACGCGGGTGAGCGTCCGAAAGACACCATGAGAGCACCGGGCTGCTCGCGCTAGGTACAGGACTGTCCCGCGCCTAATGATCGCCACCTTCCGTCACTCAAAATGAGTCACTACCAGCGACTCTTGCGGGTATCCGACAATTGGGGGAATCGCAAAGTCCTGGTTAACCGCCCACGTGGAGTCCTGGTACGGCACTTTTCCGGTAACAAATCAGGACTTGAGAATCTTTTCGTCTTAATTCTGCTCCAAGGTATGCTTCGTTTGGTCCCGTCGAATGACTCACCCACACAAACTTCTATTTCTATTGGTTGTACCCGCAACCTGGTCCCTTCTCTTCTTGGGCGTTCGTTTCGGTGGGCTCACTGTCGAAAAATTGCGACCGTGGGGAAACATTTTCGCTGTTGCCAGCCTCGCCGTATGGACAGTGCTTGTCGCCCTCGACAGCCCTTATGCGGATGTAGCGATGTTGTTGTTGCTTTCGTTTACGCTATCCATCGAGTGGATAGCCTGGTTTGAACGTCGCGCGAAGCGAGCGATTTGAGCTTGTCCAATCGAGTTTCGCTCAACTGGTAAACACGGTTACCGGTAAAGTCCAGTACTAGGAGCCAAGTTACCGGTAACGCGACAAATCAGGACTTGGCCAGCAATTTGCTAGCCTCAAGCTTCCGCAATAGCTGCGATCGAGACTCTCATGCCGGGGATTCTAACGGGTAATCTCGCGCCCTGCCGGGCAGGTGGGTCCGTCGGAAACCATTTAATCCATTCTTCATTCATCCCGGCGAAGTCTGCTTCCTCAAGAAGAATCACTGTGACACTCACGACTCGTTCGAGCGAGCTTCCTCCGGCTTCGAGTACGGCAGATAAATTCTGCAAGCACTGTCTGGTCTGCTCTTGAATCGTATCCCCGACAATCTTTCCGGTTACCGGGTCTTGCGGACCGGTGCCTGAGACGAACACAAATCCTGCTGCCCGAACCGCTTGGCTATATGTCGTCGATGACGGAGCATTAGGTGTGCGAATGATTTCCCTTGCCATAAGGTCCTCCATTACGTCTGGAACGCGGGACACAGCGCAATCTACACGAAACAAACTTACAGGGCACAGATGTCCGGTAGTGCGTGCTTACCAGGATTTTGCTTGCGAATTGTGGGCGGCAGGGAAAAAAGCTAGACTGCAGATACCTCTATGGCACCAGAGCCCCGCGTACTTCCGTTCCGCTGGATTTTCCCCCTTGCTCAACTCTTCTTGTGCGCAGTGATCCTCTGGCCGATGCGCTCGATGTTGGTCGGTCAGATACGAGCCTCGTTGCGGGAGTATGGCATCTCACACGATACGACCCCGAGAAATCCCGTCACTCCCCGATTACGTCCGTTCAACCTCGACCTGTCAGACCCTGATGTGCAACGCAGGATAAGAATTTCAGAAGCGAGGGAGTGGGCCGTTGCAGAACTGAATATGCCGGGCGGCTTGCCCGACATGACGTACGCAATTCTTAGCCCGGCCCATAGCGAATGGATTCCGAGGGGCATGTTCATGTGGGCGTGGCGCGACCTAAGTTGGCCGATCGTCGGCATATTCTTCTGGTGGCTGGCGGGTCGTAGCATTGAGGCTTTGCTCTTCTCAAGACACAAGATTCTGCTGCCGAAGATCAGATGGTGGGAGGTAGTAGTTTCCCTTCCCGTGTTGGCCTTCGGCGCAATCTTGGCAGTCGGTCTGTGTATCAGTCAAAGTGCACGCGTAGAGTTCCCCTTCTGGATGCTTCTGTCCGTATTAGGGAGCACGTGGTTGGTACTCGGCGCATCCACCTCGCTGGCATATTTCGTCCAGTGGCGATTGCGAAGGCGACTCGCATCTAGCACCGCTCAGCAACCCCGATTGCTGACATCTACCAGAGGTAAACTCGGTCTCGAACTGAATCGGAAAGAGAGCATCTTGCCGGTATACACCGTGGAGCGCATCGAGCGTCCGACCGCGAACTGACGCCCGAAGCCAAGCGAATCTTCAAAGAGCTATGCAAGGTGCTGAGCCAGCGGCGCGCGCTGACGCCTGGCGAAGCTTCATCGCATCTCGCGATCTCAGCAGCCAGCCGCCGATCACGTAACCAAGCGTCCCGGTGACCACGCCACCGAAGATGTCCGCTACATAATGATAGCGTCCCCAAACCGTCGATACGCACATGCACGCCACCAGCGGCAGCATCACCCAGAAGAGCCATCTCCGGTGGCGCCAAGCTCCCCAAGTCGCCGCCACTGCCCCGGCTACATGCTCCGACGGAAACGCAGCTCCCCGCACCCGCCCATATTGTTCGATAAAATTGATCACCGAAGTCGCCGCGCCACCCTGCAACGGTCCATGCCATGCGCCGGCCATCGAAAACCACGGGCTCTCGATCGGAAAGAAAATCGCAATCACATAACCGATCGCGTAACCCGCCGCAGAATACGTCATCACCGACCAATAGCCGCGCCAATCGCGCCGGTAATACAAAATGCCGCCGACCACGAGCAAATACGTAAAGTAAGTCAAATAAACAAACTGCATGAAATCGTTCCGCGCTGGAGTAGCGAATTGCTCCAGCCACACGGTTGGGTGCACCCCCGTCAGCCAATGATCGAACGCAATCAATTTCGCATCCTGCCACCCCGGCTGCACCAGATGCACTAGCCGCCCCAACTCCTCAAAGCAAAACAAAAAGTACAAATGCGGATACCAATGCCGCCAAAAATGCCAAAATCTTTGCGTGAAAGTGGGACAGACATTCCTGTCTGTCTCTCTGCCTTCCACATCGTCCAAAAGTGCACGCCCGGAGACGCGAGCCTCAGTTATGCACAAAACCAGAATCAGCGCCGCAACCAAGACCTGCATCCCAATCAGCCGGGCCGGATGCGTCAAATTCTCCGCAAACAAAACGATCAACGCGCTCGAAACTCCCAAGTAACCGAATGCGACAAACTCAAAGATCCCGCAAGTGGCCCACGCCGCCGCCAACTCGCACCCCAAGAGCGCGCCAAGACTCGGCGTCGCCAATGCAACAACCGCAGCGCTCTCGCCTTTCTCAAGCGCTGCGTCACGCCACGCGATCGCATACTCACTGCCTTTGTATTCATTCCTCTCAATGTTTCTCATGCCCGGTATCCCGCCTTAGCCCGAACTGCCTCCAACTTGTGGTTGCTCTCCCCTGCTCTCTGCGTCCTCTGTGCCCTCTGTGTAAATGTTTTTTCTTTCCCCCAACGCAGCACCGCCCAGTCATTCCTCCGGGCGATGCGCCCCAAATCGTTCGAGGGATTTACAGCCGCCGGTTTTCCCACCGCCTCTAGCATCCATCTGTCACTCGAGCTGTCTCCATACGCAAAACATCTCTGCAAATCCAAATCTTCCGCCGCTGCAATCAGCCGAACAGCCCGCGCCTTCGCCTCGCCAAACATAGCCTCTCCCACAATCCGCCCCGTCCATCTTTCGTTTTTCTCTTCCAGACGCGTCGCCGAAACCCGGATCGCGCGGACCAACCCGCGCGCCCCTAAGTGGGCTTCTAGCGCCCGCGCCGCTCGCTCCGCCAAGAACTCCAGCGTGCCGCTCACAATCACAATCAAGTGCGCGCGTTCCGCATGCCACGCCACTCGCTCGATCGCCTCCCGATAAAACGACTGCGCTTTCAATGAATCCTTTTCGTCAACAGAAATGCCACGCAAATACATCTTGTTCCTATGCATGATCTGATTGATCCCGCGAGGCAACAGCCGGACCGCCTCCAAAATCGACAAAACATAGTTCCGAACCTCAATCAAATTCCGATATCGCAGCATCGAGAAAAATCTTCTCTCCAAGGACGGCAAGCGCATCAGCGTTCCGTCCAAATCAAAAAACGCCGCGACGCCAGCGTTCTTCTCCGCCATGTCCTCTGCTTCCCTCGGCTCCATCACATTGCCCCTTGCGCGATTCTCTTCACGCGGCGAACCTGCCCGACTCCAGATACAAACCGCCATCCCTCCGCCAACACCGGCAACCCACGCAACAAGCAAAACGCCGCCGTCATCCAAGTCAGCACGTGGGCGCCGACACGCACCAACCCGTGCACATCCGCGGTCATTCCGCCAAGCAACGCAACGGGCCCGCGTGTCAACGCCAACTCCAGTCCGAGGTAGCAAAAGCACAGGCATTTCATCGCCGCATACAAACCGCGGCTCCAGCGCGACGCTACCAGCGCGCGTCCCCACCAAGTCTTCAGCATGGCGTTCGCCCCCCAACCGGAGTGCCCCGCGCGCAGCGCCAGCCCGCGCAGAAAATCCGTCGCCGCTCCTCGCGCGAAAAAGAAAACCGGCAGCCACAGCGACACCATGCCCACCACCGCGAAGTACGTGAAGTACACATTTTCGATCATGCGGTCGCCGAGAATGTCGAGCTGCGCGCCGACCGGCGTCGCAAGATTCTTCCGCCGCGCGATGTGCCCATCGAGAGCATCCAGCGCGATCGTCGTCACCGTTAGCCCGACCGCGGCGAGATTCGCCCATGGTCCGCGCCCAAACAGGCTCACCGCGGCAAACCCCACCGCCACGCGTAGCGCCGTCACTTTGTTCGGTGTCCACTGCATAGCCGCCTGCTCCAGCCTGCCGGGCGATCAAAAAGCGCCCGGGTTGTCAGTTGGCAACCGCTCTGCCAATCAGGCTCCGAGCAACACCTTAGGGCTCAGTGACTTACGCGCATACTGACGAACCTACACATCACCGCGCGTCGGCCAAACCTTTCATCTGTCGCCCGTTTCCTTCCGTAAGTATCTATTGCCGCTCGCCTGCGTCTAACAGAGTTGCCGCAGGCAGTCCTTCGACTAACGCGTGGCGCGCTTTTCCCGTCTTTGTGGGAGAATTAGAGAAGTCCAAGCAAGAAACGAATCAGCTGCTCAATCTGGAATAACCGCGTCGCACGGTTGGTCTAGTGCCAGTAACACAATTCAAGATCGGAACTTACGACTGGCTCGAGTTCACAAAAATTAGGTTCAAAAAAAGATGACGGACGTTTCTCTAGCAGCAGCGTTTATCGCCGGGTTGGTTTCTTTCCTCTCGCCCTGCGTGCTTCCTCTCGTTCCAGGCTACATCTCGATGCTCTCGGGCATCGGCATGGAGCAATTGCGGCAGGGCCAGCAGCCGCGAGGCGGACTTTTCGCTTCCGCGCTTTCCTTTGTTGTCGGTTTTTCCGTCGTTTTCATTTCGTTCGGCGCTTCGGCGAGCGCTGTCGGCACTTTTCTTCTGAAAAACCGAGGAATGCTCGCACCCATTGCCGGCGCGCTGATTTTGCTGTTTGGCCTGCACCTGGTCGGTGTGTTGGTGAAGCTCACTTTCCGCACCGGCTTGATTGTGGGATCGCTCCTTGTGGTTTTGGGCATCGCCGCGATACTCCACCACGGGCCGCTCTTCTTCGGCCTCGGCTGGGTTCACTTTTTTTCGCTCTCGCTCATCGGCTTTTTTGGTCCGGCCCTCGCAAAGTGGCTCAATCGCGACGTGCACCTGCGCAGCACCAGCACGAAGCCGGGCCTCTTCAGCGGCTTCTTTCTTGGGTTCGCATTCGCCTTTGGCTGGACTCCGTGTATCGGGCCGATTCTTGCCACGGTGCTTGCGCTCGCTGCCGCCAGCGATACGATTGCGCGCGGGATACTGCTTCTTGCGGTTTACTCGGCAGGTTTGGCCGTGCCTTTTTTGCTGACGGCGCTTGGCATCGGGCAATTTCTCAAGTTTTATCAGCGCTTCCGAAAGTATCTCCACGCCGTCGAACTGCTTAGCGGCGCCTTGCTGCTCTTCGTGGGGGGGCTCGTCTTCGTGAACAAGCTAACTTGGCTGGCGGGCAAGCTCAGCTTCTTGAACGATGCTGTTTTGTGGCTTGAGAAATCTCTGACGGGCGTGAAATAAGCAGCCGGATCGTCACGCAAATTGGAGGAGGCCGTCTTTGGGTATAATTGATATTGAGGAATGGAATAATGAAAACGCTTTTGGTCATTGCTACTGTGCTGGCTCTGGTTGCCGGCACCTACTTTGCGGATAAGGCGACACGCGTCAAAGCAAAGACTGCGGTCCCAGCCGATACGGTTATGAAGGGCGATAATCCGAACACCGGCGAGGCGAAGATCGGTTTGCCGGAGCCTGAACTAACGCTTAAAGACCTCGACGGAAAAGATGTTTCCCTGAGCGAATACAAAGGCAAGGTTGTCCTGGTGAATTTCTGGGCCACCTGGTGTGAACCATGCCAAGTAGAGATTCCGTGGCTCATCGAAATGCAGGAAAAGTACGGCCCGAAGGGGTTCGTCATATTAGGGATCGCCCTGGATGAAGAAGGCAAAAGCGTTGTCGCTCCCTATGTCGCCAAAGAGCGTTTCGAGGTAAACGGCCAAAAGCTCCCCATGAGCTACAAAATCCTGATCGGAAACGACGATGCTGCGGATAAATTCGGCGGGCTATTCGGCTATCCCACCAGCATTCTCATCTCGCGCGATGGGAAGCAGATCAAGCGCGTCACGGGCATGATCAGCGAAGATGAAATGAACAAAGCCGTGGAGTCGCAACTCTGATACGCTGAATCCATGCTGGAAGAAAAAGATTTTCAGAGAAAAGCGGACGCGGCCTTTGAAGAGCTCAAGAAACGACTGCTTGTCGTTGCGGATGAGCACAGCTTTGACGTGGAAGGCGAGAGTGGCAAACTTGAGGTGATCTTCGAAGAGCCCGAGGAAGTGAAGTTCGTGGTTTCACCGAATACGCCGATACGCGAGATTTGGATTTCGGCGTTATCCACTTCCTTCAAGCTGGGCTGGTCGGAAGCAAAGAACGCTTTTGTACTTGAAAAAACGGGCGAAGATCTTTTTCAAGTTATGAATCGGGTCGTGTCCCAGCAGCTCGGGACTCAAGTCCATATATGAAATACTTAGCGGCCATTTTCGCTAGTGTCCTGCTTCTAGCCGGCATTTCTGCTCTGCCCTCCGCGCCGCCGCAGGTTCCTTCGCCGAAGGATGTCGTTGCCCCCACAATCTATGCTTCTTTCGACCCAGTTGGCCGCGGCAGCCAGTTTCAGCTTGCGGTGGTCTTGAAAATCCGCCCTGGCTTCCATATCAACGCGCGCGAAAAATCCGAAGACTATTTGATCGCCACCGACCTTCGCGCTGATGTTCCCGCTGGATTTCAATGGGGAGATGTCTCCTATCCCAAAGGCGCGCTGCACTCCTTTTCTTTCTCGAAGAAGCCGCTGAACGTCTACGAGGACACCATCACGCTCCGCGTTCCGGTTACGGCGCTCCCGAGCGCTCCTCTTGGCGCACAGCACATCCCGCTGAAACTTCGCTACCAGGCTTGCAGCACGGAAATTTGCTTGCCTCCGGTCACTCTTTCCCTGGACGCCGCCTTCGACGTTGCGGCTTCCGCCGGCAAACCGGCGCACGCTGAGATTTTTCCACCGAAATAAGCTCTCACTCGATAACTGCTGTCGCATAGCTGCGGCCCGCCTTCACCGCTCAGCCAATGCTTCCTGCCGGCGTCCAGCATGAACTTCATACTGTCTTTCCCCGAGTGCATGCACTGGCCAACTTTGGGACAATGTCCGGATGACGGACGCTCGGGGCGCTTCGCGAAACTGGTTGATCGTTCTTGGAGCTTTCTTGTTGGTGTTGCTCGCAGCTGGTGGGGTGCTCGCCTGGCGTGTGCGGCACATGGATAACGCTATCCGCCTCTGGGTGATTCGCTCGCTCAGCGATCATTTCCAAAGCCGCGTTGAACTCGCGACCCTCCGCGTCACCGGATTTCCTGACCTTGGTGTTTCCGGCGAAGACCTGACGATTTATTTCCACGATCGCACGGACGCTCCGCCGATCATTCATATCGATAAATTCTCGTTTGACCTCGGTGCGCTCGCTATCCTTCGGCTGCCACGGCGTGTCTCCACCGCGCTAATCGAAAACATGACCGTCACCATTCCGCCTCGCGGAGAAAAAAAGAATCCGAGTGCAAGCGGCTCCGGAAAAACAAATAACATGCTGACTTCTCTGATCGTCGATGAAGTCATCTGCAAAAACACCATTCTGATCACCCTCCCCCGGAAACCCGATCCGGGAAAACCCGCAAAAGAGCCGCTCGAATGGGACATTCACGACCTCGACTTACGTTCCGCAAGCGTAGACAAGCCCTTCCACTTCCACGGAATACTCACGAACGCCAAACCCAGGGGCGAAATCGACACTAGCGGCGAGTTCGGTCCTTGGGTGGTCGACGATCCAGGCTCCAGTCCTGTCTCCGGCTCCTACAAATTTACCGACGCTGATCTTGGTCCCTTCCCCGGCATTGCCGGAATCTTATCCTCGAACGGCAAATTCACTGGAAAACTTGCGGAGCTGGAAGTCGATGGCGAAACGGACACGCCCGATTTCTCTCTCGACAAGGTTGGAAAGCCCGCTCCGCTCCACACCGAGTACTCGGCCACGGTGGACGGCACCAATGGAGATACGGTTCTGCATCCCGTGCGCGCTACCCTTATTCGCTCGCTCATCATTGCGGAAGGCAGCGTCATCAATGAACCGGATCATGTAGGCCACAGGATCGTCCTCGACGTTGGCGCTCCCAACGCCCGGATTCAAGACATTCTCAGTCTTGCGATAAATTCCGATAAGCCCATCTTGACTGGCCCGGCAAAGATCAAGGCGAAACTACTCCTGCCACCCGGCAAGGAAAAGGTTCTCGACAAGATGATTCTCGACGGCCAGATAGGTATCGACGACGCGCAGTGGTCAAGTCCGGAAGTCCGTAAAGCGCTAGAGTCGCTCAGCCGCCGCGCCGAGGGCAAACCTCAAGACGATGATGCTGGAAGCGCGGTTTCCGATCTGCGCGGGAATTTTCACGTGGAAAAAGGAATCGTGCGCTTTTCCAGTCTGACTTTTGGCATCCCCGGCGCCGTGATCGATCTCGCCGGCACTTACCAGATCATTGGCGGCCAGATCGATCTCCAAGGACACCTGCGTCTTCAGGCAAAGCTCTCGCAGACCGTCACGGGGACGAAATCCTTCTTTCTGAAAGCGCTTGACCCATTTTTCGAGAAAAACGGGGCTGGAACGGTGATTCCTATTTCCGTCACTGGCACTCGCGAAAACCCAACGGTCGGGGTCTCTATCTTTCACAAGAAAATTGAGAAACAAATCGGCAATCCCAAATCCCCGCCTAAGTAATCGTAAGAAGAGGCTGGGCCTTCTTTTAAGAGAACTGGGTCACGCGGTGCTCGTGGCGCACGTGCAAAAGGTGCAATTGATCAGCAAGAGCAATCGAAAAGATGATCGACACGATGCGCGGGCTCTGGACACTGGCACGGCTGGCAAGAATGCTATTTCCAATTGTCGGGTCTAGATTCTGCCCAAAACTAAATCTCCAGGTGGACTTAAAATACCGGGGCCGGCCAGGGCGAGGTAAAGAAAATCCCCCACCGTTCGCGAGGAGTCGCGAAGGGTGGGGGATTACGTACCGAACGAAACGTCGGAACGCCTCGAAGCCGAGCTAGTTATTGGTTGTTATTGTGACCATCTCGGTTGTTACCACCCCAACTGGGCCCACCGTGGCAGTAGCCAACGCCCTTGTCGCTGAAGGTGGGCGGACCGGTTGGCTGTGCAGGGTCCTTCAGTGCCGACTCGAAATCCCACGCGTAGCCGTTCTGATTGAGCGTCAGGCCCATCACGCCCCAGAACTGCCCGGTTGCCGCTTCGAGATTCTCTGCATTGAAGTTCGGGTTGCCGCTAGGATCGGCGGTTGTTGTGTCGGTTGTGACGACCGCATCGAGTGTCTCGCCGCCGGTGCCCACGATGAATTCCCGTATGCCCTTCTTTGGATCGTAATTCCCGGAAGGGTCAAGTGGGCGGTAGCGGGCATAGAGGTGGTCGTGTCCGTTCAGCACCAAGTCGGCTCCGTACTCGTAGAGCAGTTGCCAAAAGGCCTGAGCAGTCGGGCCTTCGGGTACGGCGATGCTGTTGGCAGCGCTGAACGTGGGCTGGTGCCAGTAGGCGGCTGTGCACGCGGAATGATTCGCGGCGAGATCGTTTTTCAGCCATGCGAGTTCGGAAGCAAACCAGGAGCCCGTGCAGCCGCCCGGCTGTGTTTCGCACTCTATATTGAGCGAGATAAGGTGCCACGCGCCCAGATTATAGGAATACCAGCCATCTCCGACCCCGACTGTGCCACCCGCCGGTACTGTGTTTCCGAGTCCGCCCGACTGCTCGAAGTGCCCCGCCTGTCCATCCGAATACGGCACGGGTTGGGTGAAGGTACCGCCGGTGTCAGGGTTGTTGGCGATCGTAGCCGTCATCATGGTTCCATCGGCATTGTGCTGGACGCCGTTGAAGTAGGAGAAGTAGCCGTAGCCGGCAACGCCGATCGCGCCGTGCTCGGTATAAAACTCGTGGTTGCCAGGCGCGGGCCGCGTGATAAATTTGAAAGCGCCGTACGTCAATTCGTACGAGTTCTCAAAGTCCGAATATTGGCCTACCTGATATTGCTCATCTCCGACAAGCGCGATGAGGTCAGGCTTCATACTCTCAATCAGATTCGCAGTGGCCGCCTGCGATGCGTACAGATTCTGAGCGGTGTCCCCGACGCAGTTTTCACCCTTCTTCTCACCACTCGGCTCCGTCTCGCCTGGCTGGCAGGCGACGTCGCCAACCACCGCCAGCACGGGCGAGCGCCCCGTCTTTGCGTAAGGCCACGTATTGTCGTTCGAATGTGGATCCCCATTGCGGCTGGAGTTTTGATTCTGTGCCCGTGTCCCAGCTGCGAATGCCAGCGCCAAGGCAGCCGCGCCAATGAGCGCTGCCGCTCGGAACCTTCTCCCGATCGTCTTCATGCGATTCCTCCCGTTTGGACCTCTTTTCGGACAGTTGCCAAACGGTGATTCTCATCTCTTCAATATTTCGTGTGTATCTCTAATGTGTAAAAAGCTCGTGACTGCTATTCTTTGCACGTCATCAGTAAGGCTTTCGCAAAAAGTTGCCGTCCCCGCAGCGGGTTCATTCCGTGTTCATTTTCAGAGGCACGGCATCGCCGTTTTGCACGCGATGCCGTGCTCAGGCGTAGCGAAATAGCGCCATGAAACCAAAGTCCATATGCTGCTGGATATGGCAGTGAAAGAGAGTCAGGCCCGGCTGGTCGGCGACCAGATCCACCGTGACGCGTCCAAATGCGGGAACGATCACCGTATCCTTCTTGATGCCGGCAGTGGGCTTGCCATTGAGCTCGACGAGCTCGAACAGGTGCCGGTGCATGTGTAGCGGGTGAGAATCGTCGCTGCGATTGTGAAACACCAGCCGGTAGCGGCCTCCCTGCCGGAACACGAATTCCCGTTCATGCGGATATTCCTTGCCGTTGACGAGCCAGTGATTGATCCCGTGGGGCCCGCCGGGCACCTTTTCAAAGACCATGTCGATGGTATGGTCTGGCGCGGGGTGCGGCGCGGTTTTGCCAAAGATTGTGTAGTCCCAGCGCGCCTTTTTAGGGGGAAGCCATTGCGCGCGCTGCTGCTGATTGGCGTACTCCACCACCATACCCATACCGGATCGCCGCGCGACATCGCGCAGCTCCCCTAAAATCCAGACGCCGGGCTGATTCATCTCCACGATGGCGTCCACGCGCTCGCCCGGGGCGATCTCAATGACCTCAACCGGCTGAGGCGCGGGCACGGGATTGCCGTCGAGAGCGATCACCTGAAAACGGTGACCGGAAAAAGCTATGCGATGAATTTGCGAGGCGCTGGCGTTGAGCAGGTGCATCAGGATGCGCTGACCCGATTGCACGCGTAGGGGATCCCCCGCGCCGAGCATTTTATCGTTGATCGAATAGAGAGGAGCGCTGACCTCGAGCCCGTTGGGACGCGGGTCTGGAGTGGCGGGTTTTTCGGGCATCGGGTCGTTAGGATCCGCCGACGCCTCGTCCTGATCCGTCGTGGTCAGATAAGGCTCCCATTCACGCAGCGCCAGAAAGACCTCTTGGTCGAACAGTCCAGGGTCATTCGTGGAATCGATCATGAAAAAACCGAACTGGCCGGTGTAGGCACCCCGTCGCAGATCCATCATGGCAGCGGTGTGCGAGTGGTACCATCGTGAGCCCGCCGGCTTGGCCACGAATTGATAGCGCCGCCGGCCGTGGGGCGGGACCGGGGGCGTGCCTTCTTCCTCCGCCCCATCCACTTCCGACGGAACGAATAGGCCATGCCAATGCACGAACTCGGGAACGTCTGTATCATTCACAACGTCGACGGTGACGGGCTGGCCCTCGCGCATCCTCATGAGAGGACCGGGAACCTTATTGTTGTAGCCGATCGTGCTGATGACAACCTGTGCGGCCAGCTCAACCATTGTGGGCGCGATTCGCAGGGTGAAATCCGCCGCGCGTCCGGTGGCCTTCGCTTCCGACATCGCCTTCTGCGGATGCTGTGGCGGCGCCGGAACGTGCCGGAGCGCTAGCGACTCCGCGAATGCGGGCCGCAGCTTTCCTGCCCTCGCTCCGATCACGGTGGCCCATCCAAGCCGCACAAAATCCCTTCGGTTCATCTGATCCTCATCCCGCCCGCAATGCTTCGCAGGAAGAGCTGACGTACCTCCAAAGGCTTACCTTCCATTTCGGCCTTCATGCCATCTGCACACAGCTTGACAACCGGCTTCTTCGCATCCATCTTCGCAGTATATGTTCTCCCTGGTAGGATCAAAACTAACAAGATCGAAGGGGCTTGATGTCTGGGATCGTGAACCGAGAGACGCGGGCTGAAGTAGCGAGCCGAATGATCCACTGCTTGGTAGAACAGCGGTAACCGTCCATCAAGTGAAGCATTACTTTCACATCTCCGACAGCGTTAATCATCAAGTGCCGCGACGGTTTGATTCGATTACTTCCTCGAACGCGGTTTTGCGATAGCGGTTCAAAAGGATTAAACGTCGTATAATCTCGTGCGCGCAACTGGGGAGCAGAACATTTGAACGTACAAGAACAAATCAAGAAGTATATTACCAGCCAACCGGAGCCAAAACGCAGTGACATGCGAGAGTTGCATCGGCTCACACTTCAAGTGTCACCAGAATGCAAATTATGGTTCTTCGATGGTAAAGACAGCAAAAATCATACTGTTTCCAACCCTACGATTGGATATGGATTTCACACAATAAAATATGCCAATGGAAAAAGTAGAGAGTTTTTTCAAATTGGTGTGAGCGGAAACAAAACCGGAATCTCTGTCTATATTCTTGGTCTCAAAGATAAGAAGTACTTAGCCAAAACGTATGGAAAAAAACTAGGCAAGGCGAGCGTGACCGGATATTGCATTCGGTTTAAAGCTCTAAAGGATATAAACATCGAT
>Ga0210395_10000036_pt1 | contig 151031 bp, 135 predicted proteins | sample IncBWH4OmetaG_FD_150861 | JGI IMG/M metagenome (GOLD analysis project Ga0210395, IMG submission 150861) | Forest soil microbial communities from Barre Woods Harvard Forest LTER site, Petersham, Massachusetts, United States - Inc-BW-H-4-O ... | reverse complement strand
GATCCTGTTGCAACGGCTCGGCATGCGGCTGCCCACAGCGTTAGAACGGGCACAAATGTAGTGGAAACTTTCTGGCACTCACATTGATTCCAAAGACTTTACTCACGTAACTGCGGAAGTTGGGCTAACTGTGGCCGAAGACAACCGGGACGTCATCCTAAGGTACCAAGACCCTATCTGCAATTCGGCACAACGGATTTAGGAGCGCCCGCTAGCTGGAAATCTTTCTGCTGGCACTCCCCTGCCTGACTCCGTCCAGTAGACACCGACGAGTGCGAGCGCGCCGCCAAGGAGTTGCGTCCACGAGCCCTTCTCTCCGAGCGTCAGAATTCCTAGAATGGACGCCAGCACAGGCAACAAGTACGTGAAGGCGCCCAACTGCGACGCTTCGAGATACCGCAGCAGCCAGTAATACAACAGATACGCTACCGCCGACCCGAACAGTGCCATATAGAAAATGGATGCCCAAGCCTGCCACGGCACGGCTCGCCAATTCCCTTCCGCCTGCAACAACCACGCCTGATGAATCCCCAGAGGCAGCACGATCAGCGCCCCGGCAAAATGGTTGTAAGCGGTCATTGTCAACGCGTCGTACTCCTCGGCCACCCGCTTCCCCAGCACCGCATAGGTAGCAAACCCGACCGACCCCGTCATCGTAATCGCATCTCCAAGCAGCGATGGCGAATGCGGCGAAATCCCATGTTCCGAAGCCAGCACGGCGATCCCCGTAAACGCAATCGCCATCCCCACAGCCTTATGCCAGGTCGCGCGCTCCAACCGCAGCACCACTGCAAGCACAAGGGTGTAAATCGGTCCCATCCCCACGATGATCGCCGAATGGCTCACCGACGTGTAATGCAACCCCAGCGTGAAGCAAAACTGGTTCACGCTAACGCCGAAAAATCCCAAGTAAAGAAACGTCCAGGCATCCCGACGCGTAAATCCGCGCCCTACCGCTCTTTCGGTTTTGGCAAACGCCGCCAGCCCTAGCCGCCTCACGCCCAAGTAGAAAGGAATCATTACAAGTCCCGCAGCGCAAACGCGAAACGAAGCCATCGTCAAAGGAGGGAAAGACCGCATACCAATCTTCGCGGTTATAAAATTAACCGCCCAAATCACAACCACAACGCCAATCAGCAATGCAATGACGAGGCGGTTAGGCGCGCGCCCCTTCGGGGACTCCACCAGCACGGCCTCAGACCAGCCGTTCTTTCCGCACTGTAAGCTTCTCGATCCGCTCGCGACGCGGCTCAAAACCAATCCCCGGCCCTGACGGCACGCGAATAGTCCCTTGCGCCGACACCGTCACTTCCGGCTCGATGATGTCTTCGTCCCAATAACGCCGGCTCGCCGCCACATCGCCCGGCAAAGTAAAATTCGGCAGTGCCGAAAGCGCAATATTGTGCGCGCGCCCGATTCCCGATTCCAGCATCCCCCCGCACCATACCGGCATTCCATTGTGCTGGCACAAATCATGAATGCGCCGCGCCACTGAATGTCCGCCAACGCGCCCCATTTTGATATTGATAATCTTGCAGGCACCCAGTGCGATTGCCGCCTGCGCGTGCTCCTCCGAATGAATGCATTCATCTAAACAAATCGGCGTAGCCAGCTTCTTCTGCATCTCCACATGCCCGTACAAATCGTCCCACCCCAGCGGCTGCTCAATCATCATCAAATAAAAGCTCTCCAGCTCCTTTAGCAACCGCCAATCCTCCATCCGGTATGCCGAGTTCGCGTCCACCATCAGCTTGATCCCCGGAAATTCCTCGCGCAATCGTTTGACTTGCGGCAACTCTTTCCCCGGCTTAATCTTAATTTTGATTCGTTGATAGCCCGCAGCCAGTTCCTTCCGCACCGCGGCCGCCAATTCGTCCAGCGACTCTTTAATACCAATCGAAACGCCGCTGGAAATCTCCTCGCGCGTTCCTCCCAGCAATTTCCCGAGCGGTACGCCCTTCTGCTTGGCCTCCGCATCCCAAATCGCCGCTTCCAGCGCAGCCTTAGCCATGTTGTGCCCGCGTACATGTTCGACCAAGCCACACACATCGGCCGCGGCAGCAATTTCCCTTCCCTTGATCATCGGCCAAAGAAAATCACGCATCACCATCCAAGCGGTGTCGGTCGTCTCGGGGCTATAAAAAGGATGCTCTCCTGCCACGCATTCTCCCCAACCAACCGCCTCGTCCGTAACGACCTCCGTCAAAATGATGCGTCGCTCGACTGTCCGCTCCGCGCTCGTCTCGAACGGAGTAACCAGCTTCATCCGTAATTCCCGCAAAGTAACTTCCCGTATCTTCATCGTCCCCCACCAAAACTTGAAGGGGAGGGCCTTGCCCCTCCCACCGAGCCCAATAAAGAATCGCTCCAAGGAGCCAACAAATAATCCATGCCGGTCGGCGATTTCCTCACTCCGATCGCCGCATACCCGCGCGCAAACCAAGACTTGAATTCTCCCCGAATTCTTGTCTGCACGGCTGCAACGCGAGCGGTATCGCTCTGCTTCCAAAGATCGGCCTCGGCCGGCAAGGCAACTGTCGCGACACTGGAAGACACGACTGGCTCCTTCATCAAATCCGAAACCGCCGACACCACCCGAGCCGAATCCAACCACCACTCCGCCCACAACCGATCCGTCGCTAAACCGAAATGCAACGGGCTCGTCGTCACTCCATAAAGATTCGGCAAATACTTCCGCGCGATCGCCCCAAGCCGGTTCAGATTGAAATGTGCATTCCGCGTTTCTAAAGGATCAAACGTCCAAACGATCCGCCGTATTCCCCGCTCGAGGGCCTCTTCACGCTGAAAGAGTTTCAAAGCCCGCCCAACCCCCCGGTCGCGATACTCCTCCAGCACTCCCGTCATGTGCGAATGCAGAAATAGCGTTCCCTCCGTAAATCCCACCAGCGCCAGTGTGTAACCGACCAGCCGCTCCGCGTCGAACGCGCCCAGGACCTGCCCCCCGGTTTCCGCCGCCACCACAAACAACGTCGTAGGCTCAACTTCCAGATCTTCTTCGCCCCAAATCTCTCTTTGTAGTTCAACGCAGCGATGAAACTCCTCGATGCCCGCGCATTTTCGGACGACAATCCCTTCGCTCATCAGGCTTTGCCCGCCTCCGCCGTCTTCTGCGAGCCGCCTTTCTCCGCGCGTTTCGCCGTCTCCCAAAACTCCTCCATCTTCTCACGCGGAACTTCCCCCAGCCCCTTGCCGCTTTTCGCGGCCAATTCCTCCATCTTCCGGAATCGTGCGGAAAACTTTACATTGGCCTTCTTCAGCGCGATTTCAGGATCGACATGCAGGAAACGCGCCAAATTCACCGCCGCAAAAAGCAAGTCTCCCATCTCCTCCTCGGTTCGCCTCCTATCCTTGGCGCTCACCGCCTGGCGCAGCTCGCCGCTCTCTTCGCTCATTTTTTCGAACACGCCTTCGACATTGTCCCAATCAAATCCAATCCGCGCGGCGCGCCGCGTCAGTTGAAGTCCCTCCAGCGCTGCCGGCAAAGCCTTCGACACGCCATCGAGCAAAGACGCCGTCTTCTGTTCTCTGTTCGAACCCTCGGCACTCTTTTTCCCTGCCGCAATCCGCTCCTCTTTTTTAATCTGTTCCCAATTCTTCAAAACCTCCGCCGAATCCTTCGCGCGCTTTTCGCCAAAAACGTGCGGATGCCGCCGCACCATCTTGTCATGCACCTCGCGAATCACATCCGAAACGTCGAACCGCCCCTCTTCCCTCGCAATCTCCGAATGAAACACGATCTGCAACAACAAATCCCCCATCTCTTCCGCAAACTTCAGGTCGTCTCCGCTTTCCAGCGCCTCCAGAACCTCGTAGGCCTCTTCAATCAAGTACGTCCGCAAAGACGCGTGCGTCTGCTCGCGATCCCACGGGCAGCCATCGGGAGCCCTCAGCCGCGCTTGCACTGCCGCCAGCTTCTCGAACCACTCCCCCGCCGTAAGGCGCTTTGAATTCGCGTCCGCTCTCCGCGGCGCACCAGCCTTGCCCGTTCTTCGCGCCTTTTTCTTTTTGATAGCCATCGCCTGTCAACGAATCGAAGCCCGCAACAAACGTTCCACTTTACGGTGCGCCGCAGGCTTTCGCAAGCGCACTTACTTGGGGAATTAGCTTCTGAAGTGCGCAACAAACTACAGGTTTAAGCTCAACTGAAAATGGAAACACCCCGTGCAAGACGGGGTGTTTAGGAACGGATCATTGTTTTAGCGTGGCTGCTGCCTAGCGGTGCGGATGCGGGTGCTCTTCCACGTGCGCGCGCCCTTCGCGCCATGCATTCCGCTCGTGTTGACTGCGCTGTACCAACGCATGCCCTTCCACACGGTGCGGGCCTTCCCAGCGGCGAACTCCAGGACCATAGGCATGCACATACGTGAATCGATTGCCCCAATTACGGCCCCAAGGCCGGTTATAGATGTAGAACCCATGTGCGCGCCAGTCAAACCGACTGTAGCCCCACCCCCATGGACGGAAGAAGGTTCCAATCGTCACGCCGAATCCAAAGCCGATTGCGGCGCCAACCACGAAGCCGGGCCGCGGCGCGGCATAAACGACGAGCGGGTCGTAGAACGGAACGACAACGAATGCCGGATTTACGGGCGCGATCTCGATGTACGGACCGCCGCTCACCACAATCTGTCCATTCGTCCGCAGATAGCCAAAATCCTTGGCCTTCTGCCGCATTCTCTGCACCGCATCCATCACGTCTTGCTGCTCGGCCAGAAAGGCGTTGCCCAAGTCTGTCGTCCAATTCATATCCGAAGCCATCATGTCCATTACGGATGGGAAGGGCAGCATCGCCTGCACGGCGGGATCCCAGGGCAAGTGGTCTTCCGAAATGGCCGTCGCCAGTTGGTCGCCCGTTAGGTAGTGGTGCTCATCCGACCATTTTGCGGCATCGGGAATCTGGTCGGGAAAAGTCGCGGCCGCCAAAAGTTGCGCCAGCAGCGGGTCCGGATACAGCGCGATACGTGACACGAGTTTGTCCAGTTGGTCTGGCGAAAAAGAGGGCGGAGGTGCACCCTGGTCCTGCGCCAGGCTCGCCGTGGGCAGCCAGCCCGCCAGCAGCGCCACCGTCAGAACAGTTGACAGGATTTTCGTCATGAGCTTTGAAACTCGCATTTTGCTTGCCCCCCTATCGTTCAATTTTGACTGCCCTTTGGGAAATCTTAACCTATTTCATTTAACCCATCTTTTCCTATTTAGTTCCGTTGTATCCAATCCGCTCCCAACTGCGCCGCTTCCGAATTCTCTGACCCGTGTTAAACTTATCCAGACAAATACTATAGAGGAATGTCCCCTTGACCGATCACAAGCAAGAAGAATCTTTCCGAGTTATCGACCGCCGCCCCTTTACCGCCGATGGTGAGCCCCGCAAGGAAGCGATGGAAGAAAAGGAACGCGAGGCCAAGCGCGAGGAAAAGCTGCATCCTGTCGCCGAAGCTCCCAAGCCTGTCGCGCCGCAACCTCCCGCCGAAATTCCCAAGCGCTCCCAGCCATTCGAAAATCTAGTACGCATGCTCGGCAGCAATGCGGCGATGGTCCTGGGTGCTTATGCCGATCCTCGCACCGGTCAGCCCGTCATTGACCCGGAAGCCGCACATGAATTGATCGACATGCTCGACTCCCTTCACGAGAAAACCAAGGGAAACCTCGCGCCGGAGGAAGACAACATCCTCCTCGATCTTCTTGGCAAATTGAAGATAACCTATTTGGAAGTCAATCAAGCGATTGCGGCGCAAGCCGCCACGCAGGCAAAAGCCAAGATGCGGCCTTAGGAATCAGTCTTTTTGAAATAGGGCTCGGCCCTGCTTTCACACGAGTTTCAGCAATCTCGGCATGCCCCAGGCTCCGCTAAAAATCACCGTACTCGGCTCCGGCACGTCCATGGGCGTTCCCTCGCTCGGATGCCACTGCCGCGTCTGCAGCTCTCAAGACCCGCATGACAACCGGTTGCGCCCTTCCCTGCTCCTCTCGCGCAACGGCCAGAACGTCGTCATTGACACCACCCCGGATTTTCGCCAGCAAGGCCTGCGCGCCGGCGTCGATCGCCTCGATGCGGTCCTCCTCACCCACGGCCACGCCGATCACATCATGGGTTTTGACGACATCCGCCCTTATAATCTCCGTCAGCAAACCGCTCTCCCCGTTTACTCCAACGCGGAAACCTTCGATATCATCCGCCGTGCCTTCGCGTACGTTTTCGACGGCAAGCCCAAGCTCAGTTCCATTCCAAGTGTCACCCTTCGGGAAGCCAAGGAACCGTTCGAACTCCTGGGCATCACATTCACTCCCATTCCGCTCCTCCACGGCGACATGGAAGTCCTGGGCTTCCGGTTCGGGCGTGCAGCTTATCTGACCGATTTCAGCTCTCTCCTCGATTCCTCGCTCGCTCTCTTAGACGGCCTCGATGAGTTGATCATCGATGCCTTGCGCGACATCCCTCACCCCATGCATCAAACCGTCGATCAAGCCCTGGCGCTGATCAAAAAGCTCAACCCACGCCGCGCCTGGTTCACCCACATCGCACACGATTTGTCCCACGCCGAAACCAATGAACGCCTGAGCAATCTCGGCTATTCGAATGTCCATCTCGCCTACGATGGCCTCGAAATCGAAGTGAACGTGGACGAATCTGCCGGTCAGCTTCCGGTCTCAAGATCAGCCACAACTCGGTCTGCTCCGCTCGAAATCTTTTCAACGCCGCTGGTTTGGTCGATTCGTTATGCGGCTTCGAAGGGCGGCAGCACTCTCGCCATCGGCAATTTTGACGGCATTCACCTGGGCCACCAGGCCATCCTTCGTGCCTCGGTCGAACGCGCCCAGGAGATCCAGGCAGTGCCCACGGCCCTGACGTTCGATCCGCTTCCTCAAAAAGTTCTTCGCCCGGAGTCGGCTCCGTTGCGCGTCACCACCACCGAGCAGCGGCTGCGCTGCTTCGCTGAACTCGGCATCGAAGCCGCCCTCGTCCTCCCGTTCACTCACGACCTCGCAAAACTCACACCCGAGGAATTTGTTGACCAAATCCTCGTCCGCGATCTTAAAGTGCGCGCCGTTTTTGTCGGCGAGAATTTCCGCTTCGGCCACAAACAGGCCGGCAACGCCCGAATGCTTCTTCTGCTTGGCGCCGAGCGTAGCTTCGACGTCGTGATCATCCCACACGTCGTCTACAAGGATGAAGTCGTCTCCAGCACCATCATCCGCCGCGAGATTGCCTCGGGCGATGTCTCTCACGCAGGACGCCTTCTCGGCCGCCCGTTCGTGCTCACCGGCAAGGTCGTCCCAGGGACTGGCACTGGCCGCCGCTTCACCTTTCCAACGTTGAATCTCGCACCGGAACAGGAGCTGCTCCCCGCCCGAGGCGTCTACGTCACGCGCACACTCCTCGAAGGCGAATCACGCACTCACCGCTCGGTCACGAACATTGGCGTGCGTCCCACCTTCAACGGTTCAACGCTCAGTGTCGAGACGCATGTCCTCGAACCTCTCCCCGAAATTTCACCGGGCCGCATCGAGGTCCACTTCTGGAAGCGTCTTCGTGAAGAAAAAAAGTTCAGCAGCCCCGAAGAATTGCGCGCCCAAATCGCCCTCGACATCGCCAGCGCCGACAAATTCTTCAGCCGCCTGCGCCGCTTCCGCTCTTCCCACGTCCCCGTTTGATTCTCGCTCCGCTAGCCGCCATATCAGAGTGGCAGAATGAGGGCGAAGCTTCGTATCTAACCAGTTGGTTGAATATGAAGCCTTTCTTGAAGCAATTGCGCCTGAGAAGCGGAAGATGATTGGGAGACCTTACTGTCCCTGGATCCCCCAGTAGTCGGCGAAAGCCGCGTATCTAGCCAAATTGAAATGGTTTAGGAGGGATTCTTGGCGAGGCAATCTTCGCAGTACCCGCCGACTTCGGTCCGGGAAACCGTCACCTTCATCTTGAAGTCTCTCGCAATCTGCTGTTTAAGTTGCTCGTAAAGCCGGCTCTCAAACTCCCGCACCTTGCCACACCCGAGGCACGCCACGTGAATGTGGTCTCGAGGGCCGTGGCTCTCGTAGTAGTGCCGGTCGCCGCGCAGGTGCAAAAGGTCAAGCTCGTCGATAAGTCCTTGTTTTTTAAGAAGATCGATCGTGCGGTAGACGGTGACAAGATGCACGCCCGCGTCGATTTTTCGCGCTCGTTCCAAAATCTGATCCACATCCAGGTGCTGTTCGGCCGCGTCCATCACTTCAAGGATGACGCGCCTCTGCCGCGTGAGCCGAATCCCGCGCTCCCGTATGGCCTGCTGCAGTTTCCCTGTTGTCTCTGAAGTGTTGAGGCGCTCGCCTGTCGAAACACGGTGGCCCGGCGATACAGACATGTGTCGCCCTCCTGGCGCGCGGCGCACTCCGGGCTAAGAGTGACTCGAAATCCGCCGTAGAATGTCATGATACATAACGATGGCGAAGATGACCAAGAGGAACACCAGCCCAACCTGAACGAAACGCTCCTTGAAACTCAAGCTCAAATCGCGCCGCATGATTCCTTCAATCGCCAGCAGCAGGATATTTCCACCATCGAGAATTGGAATTGGCAAGAGATTCAGGATTCCCAAGTTGATGCTGATCACAACCATCAGGGTTATCACGTAAGGCGGTCCCTTTCGGACGGCCTCCCCGGCCATATGGGAAATTCCGACAGGCCCTTGAAGCTGTTTGATTGACACGCGCCCGCTGAAGAGCTTGCCGACAACCTCCACGGTCTGCGCGATGGTGTCTTTGGTTTCGAGTCCGGCAATCTTCACGCTCTCGCTGAAAGCCACGCGCTTGTAGGCGGTATCTTCGCGAGGACCGATACCAATCTGATAAACGTTTTCTCCGGTTCCCGCTGCGCCTTTCTCCGGCGTCACCACCAAATGCACCTGCTGTCCCTTGCGAAGAAGGTCCAATGTCATGGGTTGGCCATTCGAGGATCGGGTCAACTGCTGGAACTGCTCCCAGAAGTCGATATGGTTTCCGTTCACGGCCGTGATTAAATCCCCTTCTTGCAAACCCGCGCGGTCGGCGGGAGCGCCCTGTCCGATCTGGTCAATGATGGGACGAATCGGCAAATATCCAAAGACTCGGCTCGGGTCAGTCTTATCGCTTACCGGCACCTCGATCGTTCGCCGCGTTCCTCCATCCTCCACTTCCATCTTGATAGAGGTCCCTGGCACAACCTGCTTGAGCGCCTGGAAGGCCTGCTCCCACGTCGGGGTCGCCGTCCCATTGATCGAAAGCACCGTGTCGCCTGGTTTCAACGGGCTCGGAGCAGTGTCAGAATTCGGCGGCAATCCTGCCACGCGCGCGGGCTCATCCAGATAGGCTGGGTAAGGCACGCCGGCAAACGCAAACAGTCCGGTGAGAAGAAATATCGGCAAGATCAGGTTCACAGCCGGGCCCGCGAATGAGATCAGCGCCCGCTGCCACCTCGGCTTGCTCATTAACTCATCCGGAGCGCCAGTCGGCGGCTTATCTCCCGAATCCACTTCGGAAAGATCCTGCCCAGCCATGCGCACATAGCCGCCCAGCGGCAGGGCGCTAACCCGATAGTCCGTCGGCCCTTTCTTCCATCCAAAGAGCCGCGGACCGAACCCGATGGAAAACACGTCCACGCGCACGCCACACATCCGCGCGACGACGAAGTGTCCCCATTCATGAACGAGGACCATTACGCCGAGCACAAGAACAACGCCTACGATGAGGTAAACCGCTCCCATATCTCCGTCTTTCCCCTCTTATGAGCCCTATGATACTGCTACGGCTCTTGCCGATAAACGTTCTACTTCTTCTTTCGCCGTTCGCCGCGCTTCGGCGTCGGCGGCCAGCACGTCGTCCATCTTTTCGAAGCGAACCCGCGGCGTCCTTGCCAGCACGCGCTCGATCACTTCCGCGATGCCCCGGAATGGCAGTCTCCGCTCAAGAAACGCTGCCACGGCAACTTCGTCCGCTGCGTTCAGAGCGCAAGGCATGGCCCCGCCCTTCTTCATCGCTTCGCGCGCCAGACGAAGGCAGGGGAAACGCCGTGTAGAGACTTTTGCGAAATCCAAACGCCGCAACTTGCGCCAATCCAAGGCTACCTGGTTAGACGCTACTCTCTCCGGATAGGTTAACGCATATTGGATAGGCATTCGCATGTCCGTTGGCCCAAGTTGCGCCAGAATCGAACCATCCACGAACTCGACCATGGAATGAATGGTGGACTGCGGGTGAATCACGACATCGATCTGGTCAGGCCGCACGCCGAAGAGCCAGCGCGCCTCGATCACTTCAAAACCCTTGTTCATCATCGTGGCGGAATCAATGGTGATGCGATTACCCATCTTCCAGTTTGGATGTGCCAACGCTTGTTCTGGCGACACGTTCTCGAGGTCGGCGAGTGGCGTTTTGCGAAAAGGGCCGCCGCTCGCCGTCAGCACTAGCCGCCGCACTTCGCCTTGCGCGCCACCGCGCAAGCATTGGTGGACGGCGTTGTGTTCGCTGTCCACGGGCAGCAATTCGCGTCCTGCTTTTTTTACAGCGGCCATGACCAATTCGCCCGCGGCTACTAGGACTTCCTTGTTCGAGAGCGCGACGGCTTTTCCCAGCTTGATCGCTTCGTAGGTAGCTTCGAGCCCGACAACTCCGACCGCGGCGGAAACGACAATTTCGGCTTCGCCGTGCGTTCCGACGGCCAGGATTCCTTCCCGTCCATGATGAATGGCAGGCGGCGGAGAGATTCCTTTTCTTCGTAGCGCGGACGCCAACTCATCGGCCCTCTTTGCGTCGCCGACAGAAACCAATTCAGGCCGGTGCCTCTCAATCTGGCCGGTCAATTCTTCCATGTTGCTGCCAGCCGCCAGCGCGACGACACCAAAGCGCTCCGGCAGTGTTTCCACAACGGAAAGGCACTGCCGCCCAATCGAACCTGTAGAACCCAAAATGGATAGCTGCTTCAAGGACGAATTTCTTCTCCGCTTAACGCTGACTTAGTGGGACAGACTTTCCAGTCTGTCTCCCCCGACCAATCCACAGATACTTCCACTTACGGGGCAGCCGATGGACAAATCGACAGACCAGAATGTCTGTCCTACCTGCTGGGCAAGTAAATCCAAATCCAATAGTACCAGACAACCGGGATTGCCAATATCAACGCATCGATCCGGTCAAGAACGCCACCGTGCCCCGGCAGCAGCGAGCCCGAATCTTTGACTCCAGCGCTGCGCTTGTAGGCGGATTCCAGCAAATCGCCGGCTTGTCCTGCGACGTTACCCACGACACCCATTGCCAGCAAGTGCGGCAACGGCACGACGAGCCATCGCGCAAACACGACGGCGACGAGCAGTGCTCCGAAAATGCTGGCAATGGTTCCTTCCCAAGTTTTCTTGGGGCTCAGGACAGAAGCGAGCTTATGTTTGCCGATGGCTCTGCCGACGAAGTACGCAGCAGTATCACCGACCCAGGTGATGACCAGCACAAACATCAGCAGTTTCGGGCCGTCGGCTTCCGCTCCATGAAGCCGAATCGCGTAGGTCAATGGAAGAGCCACAAGAATCAGCCCGCTTGAGGTGATCCCCGCTGCCGGCAAGGCTTCGACCATCGGACGTTTCGTCCAAAGCGTCAGTACGGTCACACCAAGTAGAAAAATAAAGAAAACATCTCCGATCGTAGGGATCCTAAGAAAAGCTTTGCCAATCAAGACAAAATATTGAGTTCCCCGAGGCGGCCCGGCTGCGTTGGCAGTGGATGCCATCCATTGCACAAATACCAGACCGAGCGCGCAGGTGGCGGTCCAAAAGCGATACGCGCGGTGGCCGATTGCATCGCCGAGGGCGAAAAACTCAAACAGCGCAATTAAAACAACTAGCGCCGTGCCAATCGCGACGAATGCAGTCGAACCCCACAATACCAGGCCGACTACACACGGGATTAGAACGGCGGCTGTCGCGATGCGCTTCCAGGTCATTGAGAAGGAATCCCCTGACGAATTGCTGACTCCATCTCAACACATCGAGGGGAATAAATCACGGGGGAGAATCACCTAAGTAGGGAGATATGTATCCGGGAGAGCGTTTTTCTGCGAGAAATATTCACTCACCGACAACGCGCGCTGATTTTTCCGTGACCGGATGCCCTTCACGGATCCCACCATAGCGGCGCTCACGCTTTTGGAATTCCACTAAGGCCTCCAGCAGGCGGGCGCGGTTGAAATCGGGCCAAAGCGTTTCCGTCACGAAAATCTCCGCATAGGCAATCTGCCAGAGCAGAAAGTTGCTCACACGCATTTCGCCGCTCGTGCGGATCAGCAAATCGGGGTCCGGCAGTCCGCTCGTGTACATGTGCCGGGCCAGGCTCTCTTCCGTGATGGGGGCGCGTCCCGCATGACCGTTCTGCTCAGCCAAAATCGCATTCATGGCATCCACAATCTCCGCGCGGCCGCCATAGTTGAGTGCCACGCATAGCACCATACCCTTATTTCCCGCCGTTCGTTCCGTGGCGTCGCGCACATCGTCCTGCACGCCTTTGGGAAGCTCGTCGGTGCGCCCCAAAAACTTCATGCGTATATTATTTTTCTGAAGCAAAGGCATCTCTCTGCGCAGATATTCGCGCAGCAATTGCATCAGAAAGTCGATTTCCGTTTTTGGGCGCCGCCAGTTCTCCACCGAGAACGCGTAAAGCGTAAGCGCTTCAATTTTCAGCCGCGCACACGTTTCAATGGTCGATCGCGCCGTCTTTGTGCCCGAACGGTGGCCCGCCACGCGCGGCAGGTGCCGCTGCTGCGCCCAGCGCCCGTTGCCGTCCATAATGACGGCCACATGTCGCGGCAAGCGGCCCAAATCCAGCTTTTCGAACAGGAGCGCTTCTTCGGGTGTCAACGGCCCCAGCGTGCCGGAGGCGGAAACTTGCAGCGTCGTGTGTGAATTAGCGTGCGGCACGGGTTTTCTGAGGTTTCTTCTTTACGCCGCAAAGTTAACATACGATTTGGCAGCGGCGCAATCCCAGGTTGACGTGTCGGGCATCTCCTGTTCGGGCACAGCCGTTCCGGGCATCAGCCCGCCGGCGGCGGCGTTTGGAAGAGCGAGGTGTACATCACCACAACAGTAAGAATGATCATAGCAATGGCCGTGACCCAGGCGACGATGTTAAATGTGAGCGTATTCACGTGCTCGCCCATCAGATCACGCCGGTTGACGAGAAGCAGGATAAAAATAATCACTATGGGCAGCCAGACGCCGTTTCCTACCTGCGAGAAAATCAAAATCTTCCAGATCGGAACGTGTGGGATCAGGATGATCCCAGCGCCGACCGCAATCAAAACCGTGTAGAGTCCATAAAAGATTTTGGCTTCCTTGAATTTGTGGTCGATCCCAGCTTCAAACCCCAGTCCCTCACAGATCACATGCGCGGTAGAGAGCGGCAAAATCGAAGCGGCAAAGAGCGACGCATTCAGCAAGCCGAACGCAAAGGTAAATCCTGCCCATTTGCCAGCCAACGGGATCAACGCCTTGGCCGCCTGCACGGCATCGGTGATGTCTCGCTGGCCGGAAACCCACAAGGTCGCAGCCGTGGCCACGATGATGAAAAACACGATGACCATGCAACTGATGCTGCCGATTAACACATCGGCGCGCGCTTGAGGATAGTTGCGGGGGCCGACTTTCTTTTCGACGAACCCGGCCTGGAGGTAGAAAAACTGCCACGGCGCAATGGTGGTGCCGATCAGCGCCGTCAGCGTCAGTAAATAGCCAGAATTAAATTGAAGGTTTGGAATGACGACATGCTTGGCAGCCTCGAGCCAATCTGGTTTGGCTAGAACTGCGGAAATGATGTACGTGACATAAAATCCACAAGCAACCAGAAAGATGACCTCGACTTGGCGATAGGTTCCTCGAAGCACCAGAATCCAAACCAGTAGTGCTGCGATGGGAACAGCGATGTATCTGCTGACGTGAAACATCTCCATCGAAGCGGCCACGCCCGCAAATTCCGCTACGACGTTTGCTAGGTCCACGAAGAAGCCCGTGACCATCACAAAGAACGTGGAACGAAAGCCGAACTCTTCGCGAATGAGGTCGGACAAGCCCTTGCCGGTTATGACGCCCATGCGCGCGCACATTTCTTCCGTAACGTAGAGCGCGATGGTCATGGGGATCAGCGCCCAGAGCATGGCGTAGCCATACTGCGCGCCCGCTTGCGAATACGTCGCGATGCCGCCAGCGTCGTTGTCTACGTTCGAGGTGATCAGCCCCGGCCCGACAACGGCGAGCAGCAACGTCAGGCGGCGGCGCAAGCCGCGAATCTTCTGTTGCAGATTCGTGCCGCGCGTCTGCAGCCCCTCCAAGCTCGATTTGAGAATTTCCCAATTCATCCGCTTCTTCCGCAAACTCCCTTTTTATTTTTTCACAAGGCGCGAAACCACGTCGTCCACGGTGACCGTCCCGATGGGGCGCTTCTCCTCATCGACCACTGTGAGCATCCGCAGATTGTATTTGTCGAACAGCTCAAAAACATCTTTCTCATCTGCGTCGGCGCCAATGCTCAAAAGAGGCTCGCTGCGCAGTTCGAACATCTTCTGTTCCGGAGAGGCAAGCAGCAGGCGCGCGACGGACACCGTGCCGGAATACTCCGCCTTGCCGTCGAGCAACACGATGGTGTCCAACTGGTCAAGGTTCAATTCCAGACTGCGGACCCATGCGAGCACCTCTTCCCGGCGTGAACCCTCGCCAACAAACACAAATTCCGTATTCATCATTCCGCCGGCGGTCGAAGGATCGAACGAGAGCAGCTCGCGAACTTCATCGGCTTCTTGACCGGGCATCTCTTCGAGCAATTCGTCCGACGTTTCCTTAGGAAGGTCGGCCAAAAGGTCAGCGGCGGCATCGGGCGCCATCTCCTCGAGAATGTCGGCGGCCTTTTCGGGGTCCAGCTTCTCGACGATCTGCGTGGTCAGCCGCTCGTCGAGCTCGGCCAGGACAGCGGCGGCGGTCTCTTCGTCGAGCGAGGCGATAATTCCCTGCCGCTCGGCGGCGGAGAGATCTTCCATGATTTCGGCCAGGTCCGCCGGGTGCAGGTCTTCCAGTTTTTCGTGCGTGATGCGCAGCTTGACGCGGCGCAGCGGGTCGGATTCGATCAAGTTCACGAATTCCCACCGTATCGCGCTTTGCGGCAGCTTGCTTTGCAGCTTGCGTATCACGCCTGGCGAAACTACTCCCTGCAGCAACCTGCGCACGGCGCCAGGCAGTCCCACGTCGACCTGCGTGACCCGCAATTCGACGTTTCCATTGGACTTCATCTCCGTCAGATCAACGTCATTCACTCGGACAACCTTGCGGCCGCGCGTATCGATGATCTGCTGGTCCATCAAATCTTTGCGCACTGCCAGCAAGGACTCGTTCGGTTCATAAAGCTGCAGTGCGCGCTCGCTGACGTTCAGCCGCATCGTTCCCGGCGCAAACGTCGCAACCTGGTCGTGCCGAGCAATCAGCGGTTGGAATCGTCCGCGCGAAAGAAGGAAATGGGATAGCCGATTTGTCGCTTGCGCAGGTTCAATGAAAAATTCGCGGACCCGCCCAACGAAGTTGCCCTGCACGTCGTAGGCTTGCGCGCCCATCAGTTCTGTAGCGTAAAGTTCCATGATCTTGCCTCTTGACTGCTGCCCTGCGGCTTCAATTCAGCCACGGGCCGGCCAGCCCGGTCCGTTACGAATCTGCTGCCAGGCAGCATCCACAAAAAAACCCGCATACCGGAACGACCTCGGCTGCGGGCAAGTGCCTCATAAAAATGGACTTACCTTTAGCCAGACGCGAACCCTCCCCACCCTAGCGCCTGCGGGAGACTCTGCGCCTCGCGCGACGTTGTCCAATCGCCCTTCCCAAGCCTCGGCCCAACACGCCGCCTCACGCCGAAGCGACTAGGGCCAGGTTCGAGTTCGTTGGACGCACTCATCGGAAGAGAATCCACTCCTGCATGCCAGCCATTCAGCTGCCACGCGCTTGCGAACTGCGATGATGGAGCAATTGAATCACCAAATTGCAGTCGCACGTGCAGTGATAAGCCTGGCTCGTTTCAAAGTCAAGCAAAGAATGACTTTGCGAGCGATTTTTTTTGATTTTTTCTTTTGAGGTGGCTATTTCTTGGCTGCAAAGACCATGTCTCGAGGTTCCTGGCCGAGCCGCCGGCACTCTTCGACGTATAGGGCTAGGTAGCTCTTCAAGATGTAGTCGTGCCGGGAGTGGCCAAGCTCTTGAGCGGCACGGTCAATTGCGGCGGAGGGCCCTTCCAGTTCGGCAAAGGTTCCAATGGGGGTTTCATCCAGTTCGATCAGCAGACCTTTCGCCCAGCTTTCAGAGGTCGGCAGACAAAATGTCGTGCGGTATTTTTCATACTGGAACCAGCCGCGCATCCCAAGGCCTTCGAAGATCTTGGCGAGTGCGCTGGCATCGGCTACCTCCAGCTCGATCTCTTCGCGCACTTTGTGGTGATGGTTCGCTTGTGAGCCGCCTGAACGGGCCGTCGCTTGGACGAGCGGCCTTTTGAAGGTGAGCATAATCCGCTTCGCGGGCCCTCGATGGCCTTTTTTGGACTTCGCTTCCGCGGTTTCTGTTCGAATCCGGAGCAGCTGGCCATGTTTGGCAAGTCCGCCGTCGGGCGTATCGAAAATGACGTTCCATTCGCGCACGCGGCCTGATCCCCGACCAACCGCCCGCGCCTCCAGGCGCTTCAACGCACGCTTGAATGCTTTGGCATCGCTGATCCTCAGCTTGACTTCGGTTTCCTGCGCCATTTCTTTCCTTGCCTCGCGACGCGGCTTTCCGCCGCCGCGGACTTCCGTTAGTATAACGGACGAACGCATTTCATCTTTGCTCAGCGTGACCCCGGCTAAATCAGGCGCAAGGCCCGGCGCCCGCCTTGCCGAGCGCAACAGATCAAGAGAGCGATGGACTCGGACGCGAAAGCAGTAGTGCCAGTATTTTCGAACCAGACGAACGGCGCCACGCCGCCTTCGCCGCCGCTTGCACGCCGCGAGCCCGTGGAGACGATTGTGCACGGTGACCGCCGCGTCGATCATTACGCCTGGCTGCGCCACAAAGAGAATCCCGAGGTGATTGCCTATCTGGAAGCGGAAAACGCGTACGCTGACGCCATCCTGGGGCCTACCGAGCCTTTTCAAGAAGCGCTCTACCAGGAAATGCTTGGCCGGATACTCCAAACGGATTTGACCGTTCCCTACCGCCTGCGCGGGTATCTCTATTTCTCATGCACCGAGGAGGGTAAACAGTATCCGGTGCATTGCCGCCGCGTCGACACTGGCGGTTCACTGGACGAGATGCTTCTCGACCTGAATCGTCTGGCGGAGGGGCATTCTTTTCTGGGACTCGGCGCATTCGCCGTGAGCAATGATAATCAGCTGCTGGCGTACGCGCTGGATACGACTGGGTTCCGGCAGTACACCCTGCACATTAAGAATTTGTGGAGCGGCAGAGATTTTCCCGAAGCGATCGAGCGCGTGACCAGCGCGGCCTGGGCGGCAGACAACCGCACGCTCTTTTACACGGTTGAAGACCGAACGACCAAACGTTCTCACCGGCTTTACCGGCACGTCGTCGGCTCGGCGGAAGCGGCCACGCTGATTTATGAGGAAACCGACGAGCGCTTTCGCATCGAGATCGAACGCACTCGCAGCGGCGCGTTTCTGCTGCTCGTGATTGCGAGCCACACAGCGAGCGAAGTGCGCTTTCTGCCTGCTGCGCAGGCGTATGGCGAGTTTCGGGTGATTGCGGCGCGCGAGGCAGATCATGAGTATTACGTGGACCATCATCCGAATCCTCTGACGCGCGAAAACCGAGGCATGCGTCCCGATGACACGGGCGGGTACTTTTTCATCCGCACCAACTCGGGAGGCCGGACGTTTCGGCTCGTCTGCGCACCCGTCAGAGAGCCGCCGCGTGCTTCGTGGCGCGAAATCGCACCAAATCGTCCGGACGTGATGCTCGCGGCCGTTGATGTCTTTCGCTCCCACATCGTTCTCACGGAGCGGGAAGGCGGGTTGCCGTATCTTCGCATTGTGGACCTTGAAGTCGAAACAGCGAATGCACTAGCGGCCTCGCACCGCATCGAATTCACGGAGCCGGCCTACAGCGTCTCCCTTGGAAGCAATCCTGAATTCGACGCATCTTTTGTGCGCTATCAGTATGAATCGTTCGTCACGCCTCGTTCCGTGTTCGACTACGACGTACGAACACGTGAGCGCGTGCTCCGCAAAGAGCAGCCTGTGCTTGGCGGCTACGACGCCGCTGAATATGTCAGCGAGCGGCTTCATGCAACCGCTGAGGACGGCGCGCGAGTGCCCATTTCGCTCGTCTATCGACGGGACACTCCGCTCGACGGCTCCGCTCCTCTTTTGCTTTACGGTTACGGCAGCTACGGTCATTCCATCGCAGTGACTTTCAGCTCGAACCGCGTGACCCTTCTTGATCGCGGCGTGATCTATGCTGTCGCGCACATTCGCGGCGGCGGCGAACTGGGCAAGCCGTGGCATGACGCGGGCCGTTTGCGCCAGAAGCGCAACACGTTTACGGATTTCATCGCCGCGGCCGAGCATCTCATCGCTGGGCGCTACACCGCATCGCAAAATCTCATTATGGAAGGCGGCAGTGCTGGCGGCCTGCTGATGGGAGCCGTTGCGAATATGCGGCCTGAACTTTTCCGCGCGGTAATCAATCACGTGCCGTTCGTCGATGTGCTCAATACCATGCTCGATGCTTCGTTGCCGCTTACCGTCGGAGAATACGAGGAATGGGGCGACCCGCGCATCGCGGAAGACTATTTCTATATGAAGGGCTATTGCCCATACACGAATCTTGCAGCCAAGGCTTATCCCACGATGCTGGTAAAAACCGGGCTGAACGATAGCCAGGTTATGTATTGGGAGCCAGCAAAGTATGTGGCCAAGCTGCGTACGTTGAAAACCGATGCGAATAGGCTGCTATTGAAAACGAATCTAGGCGCGGGACATGGCGGGGCCTCGGGGCGCTACGATTATTTGCGCGAGATCGCGCTGGATTACGCGTTTCTTCTAACCGAGTTGGGAATCCGCGCATGAAGTGCGTTCGCGCCTCGAGATCGGCGCCGTTCGTGCCCGGACGGGCATGGCATGCCGTGCCCCTACAAGCAAGGATCGAACTCAGGCGCTCGAGTGTATTTTCATGCGCGCGGAGCAACGTTGGCTGAGCGATGAGCGAACCCACCTCACCTTTGATGCAGCAGTATCACGCGATCAAGACTCGCTATCCTCACGCGCTGTTGCTTTTCCGCTTGGGCGATTTTTATGAGCTGTTTTATGAAGACGCGATCCTGGCTTCACGTGAACTCCAAATCACGTTGACCTCGCGTAACCGTGAAAAGGGCCAGCCTATCCCGATGTGCGGCGTGCCGTATCATGCCGCGGATGGTTACATCGCGCGGCTCATTCGCGGAGGCTTCAAAATCGCGATATGCGATCAGATGGAGCTGCCTGGTCCGGGCAAAAAACTGGTGCGGCGCGAAGTCGTACGCGTCATCACGCCTGGCACGGCTACGGACGTATCCGTTCTCGACACACGCGAAAATAATTACTTAGCCGCGGTCGCAAAACATTCTTCCGGTTCGCCGGTGGGCCTGGCGTTCGTGGACCTTTCGACCGGCGAATTTCAATCGACGGAATTTTCTGGCGCCGATGCGGACGAGGCTGTTCGCGATGAACTGCAGCTTCTTCACCCGCGCGAAACGCTGCTTCCGCGTCCACAACAGCTTTTTGAAACCGCCAAAACCTCGCTGCTCGAAGGCGCCGGCGGCGTCGAAAGCCGTCTCGAAGACTGGATTTTCCAGCGCGGTTACGCCGAGCGGATTTTGCGCGAGCAATTTGGTGTGGCGGAGCTCACGGGATTCGGCCTCGACGATCATCCGCAAGCGCTCTCGGCTGCCGGCGCCATCGTTCATTACTTACGGGAAAACGCCGCTCGCGGGCCAGATACCGGCGTGGGCTCGACGAGCACGCAACCACCGAGTGTTGAGGCTCTGCAGCATTTGGATCGTGTGCGTTACTACGAGCAGCGCGAGACTCTTGTTCTCGACCCCGTTTCCGTCCGCAACCTCGAGCTGCTTGCACCCATCTTTACGGAGGAGTCCTCCCGCAGCGGGCCCGTCACTCTCGTCGCCGCGCTCGACGCAACCGTCACAGGCATGGGCGCGCGTCTTTTGCGTTCGTGGATTCTCCGACCGCTGATCGATCGTGACGCCGTCGAAGCGCGCCTTGAATCCGTCGCCCACCTGGTGCAGCAAACCGTGGTGCGCGGCGAAATCCGTAAAGAGTTGCGCGGCATTCAGGACCTCGAGCGCCTTACCAGCCGAATCACTCTCGGCTTGGCATCGCCTCGAGAGATTGTTGCGCTCCGCAAATCGCTTGTACAACTTCCAGTATTGAAAAATTTCCTGACGCCGCCTCCGGTCGGCGGCAGCGCTTTGCTCCGGCATCTGCACGGCGAGATTGATGAACTCACCGACGTCCGCGAGCGCCTCGAACGCGCCCTTGCCGACGAGCCGCCGGCTTTGGCCACCGATCCGGGCATCATTCGCAGCGGCTATGACGGCGAGCTTGACGAGCTTCGCAACCTAAGCCAGCATAGCAAGCAAATTATCGCCGCGATGGAAGAGCGCGAGCGCACGCGTACCGGCATCGCCTCGCTGAAGATTCGCTTCAATTCGATTTTTGGCTACTACATGGAGATTTCTAAACCCAATCTCCATCTCGCGCCCCCCGACTACGAACGCAAGCAAACGCTGGTGAACGCCGAGCGCTTTACTTCTCCCGAGCTGAAAGAATACGAGCGGAAGATTCTTGCCGCGGATGAACGAATTCTGGAAATCGAGCGCCAGCTTTTCGTCGAAATTCGCACCGGCATTGCCGCTCAGGCGACACGTCTTCGCCGCACGGCAGGCGCGGTCGCGCAGTTGGATGCGCTAACCTCGTTTGCGAAGCTGGCTGCCGATCGCGGCTATGTCCGCCCCGAATTCAATTCGACCGGCGAGTTGCTCATCGTTGGCGGACGCCATCCCGTCATCGAAGAACTTTTGCGGCAACGCGGCGAGCGCTTCGTTCCTAACGACCTTTGCTTCGATCCTGGCCGCCAGCAGCTTTTGCTTATTACCGGACCGAACATGGGTGGCAAGTCCACTTATCTTCGACAGGCTGCCCTGATTGTGTTGATGGCGCAGATGGGCTCGTTCGTTCCGGCTCGCCAAGCCAAGCTGCCGATTACGGACCGCATTTTCACGCGCATCGGCGCCAGCGACAATCTGGCGCGCGGCCGCTCCACGTTCCTTGTGGAGATGAGCGAGGTGGCCGCCATCTTGCATCACGCCACTCCGTCGAGTCTCGTGCTTCTTGATGAAGTCGGCCGCGGCACCGCGACGTTTGACGGCCTTTCGATCGCCTGGGCTGTCGTCGAGCATCTGCAGAAGCACACGCGCGCGCGTACCCTCTTCGCCACGCACTACCACGAACTCACCGAGCTTGCCGATCTCCTAACTGGCGTGCAAAATGTCCACGTCTCGGTAAAAGAGACGCCCAACGAAATCATTTTTCTGCGCCGCGTCGAACCGGGCAGCGCCGATAAAAGCTACGGCATCGAGGTCGCCCGCCTGGCAGGCCTTCCCCGCAGCGTCATCGAGCGCGCGCGCGAAGTCCTCAAAAAACACGAGCAGAGCGAGCACGCGCTCAGCGAAACCCTCTCTCCTGGCGCCGTCGATGATCCATCCACAAATTCTACCGGTGCAATCGCAAGCGCCACAGCCTCTCCCGGCCACCGCCGCAACGGCCATCAGGAAGTCCTATTCACCGCCCTCGACCGCGCCGTCCTCGACAAACTCCGCGGTGCCGACCTCGACCAGCTCAAGCCCCTCGACGCCCTCAACCTCCTCGCCGAACTAAAAAAGCAAATCTCCTGAACTTCGTGGCATGGCCAATCCCGTCTGTGCCGCTGGCAGTTCCTCGCCAGCGTTCACCCGAGTTCACTCTTTATCCCCGTCCTGCGCTGTCCGCTCTGTGTTCTCTGTGTCCTCTGTGTTTAAATCCAATCACAGACGATGGCAACCAAACCGATGCTCGTTCTCGGCCTCATGTCCGGCACTTCCGCGGACGGGATCGACGTCGCGCTCGCGCGCATCTCCGGCGCACCGCCCCGTCTCCACGCAAAACTCCTCGGGCACACGTCGAGTAAGTTTCCCCCGCCGCTGCGCAAGGAAATTCTTCGCGTTGCCGAGCAACATCCCATCACCGCCGGCGAACTCAGCCAGCTGAATTTTCGCCTGGGAGAAGTTTTCGCCGAAGCCGCGCTCGCCGCGTGCCGCGCGTTTCGCGTTTCACCAAAGCGCATTGCGCTGATTGGAAGCCACGGCCAAACAATTTTTCACCAGGGAAAGCCCGCGCCCTACCTCGGCCGCCGCACAGCCTCGACATTGCAAATCGGCGAGCCCTCCGTCATCGCCGCTCGCACCGGCATAAACACGGCCGGCGATTTTCGTCCCGCCGATATAGCACTCGGCGGCCAAGGCGCGCCGCTGGTCCCTTACGCCGACTTTCTTCTATATCGCCACGACAAACTCGGCCGCGTCTCGCTCAACCTCGGCGGCATTGCGAACATCACCGTCGTTCCTGCAGCGGCAAAGCCGGAACAAATCTTCGCCTTCGATAACGGCCCCGCCAACATGCTCATCGACGGGCTCGTTTCTCACTTCACCCGCGGCCGTCAGCGCTTCGACAAAGACGCTCGCATCGCTCAAGCGGGCAGATCTATCCCCACGATTCTTGACGAGTTGATGCACGATCCCTATCTAAAGCTCGCCCCCCCCAAATCCACGGGGCGCGAATACTACGGCCACGCTTACCTAAAAGAAGTTCTCGCGCTTGGCAAAAAACATCGCGCCAAGCCCGCCGATCTCATCCGGGCAGCCACAATTTTCACGGCGCTCTCGGTCGTCGATGCGCTAAACCGTTTCGTGCTTCCCAGAACAGAAATCCGTCAACTCATCGTGTCCGGTGGCGGAGCGCGAAACCCGCTCATTCTCGCGCAACTCACCGCCGCTCTCGATCCCATCGAACTTGTTCCCTCTTCGCGCCTCGGCGTCCCAGAAGACGCCAAGGAAGCCTTCGCCTTCGCTCTGCTCGCCTATGAAACTTTCCATCGCCGCCCCGGCAATCTCCCGAGCGCCACCGGAGCGAACGCGCCAGCTATTCTCGGTAAAATCTCCTATGCCCTGCCGCGATAACGCCCAGGCCTCTCCGCGAACTCTGCGTCGACTCTGTGCCCTCTGTGTTAAATCTTTTCTCCTTCTTTTTCTTTTGGCCGGCTGCGGCCGCGGCAATGCAGTCGATCCCAGTTCCCTGACTTTTCTAATCGAATCCAACCCCGCCAATCTCGACCCCCGCTTCTCCACCGACTCTCAATCCCAAAAAATCGACGGCCTGCTTTTCAGCAGTCTTCTCGAACGCGACGATCAAATGAATTTCCAAGGCGACCTCGCCGAATCCTGGAGCGCGTCCGACCCGCTCACCTACATTTTCCATCTACGCCCAGGCGTTCATTTCCACGACGGCCGCGCGCTCACCTCCGCCGACGTCAAATACACGTTCGATTCCATCCTCAATCCTGCAACCCATTCTCCGAAGCGCGGCGCATTCCGGATGGTCGCATCGATCGAAACTCCAGACGCCGCCACGGTCGTCTTTCATCTCACCGAGCCATACGCCTCGTTTCTCTGGAATCTCGCGCGCCCCGCCGTTGGGATCATCCCGCGCCAAGCTGGCTCCGATTTTTCGCTCCACTCCATCGGCTCAGGCCCGTTTCGCTTCGTTTCGCAGTCGCAGGACGAAGAAGTGATCGTCGAACGCAATCCAGATTACTTTCGCGGCGCGCCGCAAATCGCGCGCATCCGTTTTCGCGTCGTTCCTGACGCCGTCGTGCGCGCGCTCGAATTGCGAAAAGGCTCCGCTGACCTAGAAATGAGCTCTCTTTCGCCGGACTTGATCCCCGTGCTCGCACGCCAGCCCGCTATGGCCGTCACGCAACGGCCCGGCACAAATTTTGGTTATCTTGGCTTTAATCTCGAAGATCCCGTCCTCGCCAAGCGCGAAGTTCGCCAAGCTCTCGCTTTCGCTACCGACCGCGAAGCGCTTATTCGTTATCTGCTTCACGGCGAAGCGCGCATCGCCAGCGGCATACTTCCGCCCAATCATTGGGCTTATGAACCAAACGTCACACAGTACGCCCTCGACCCCGCCCACGCCGAAAAAATACTCGACGCTGCCGGTTTCCCACGCAAGCAAAACAGCACGCGTTTCCATCTCACACTTAAAACTTCAACGGAAGAGCAGGCCCGTCTCCTCGGCGCAGTCCTGCAAGAACAGTGGCGCCGCGTCGGCGTCGACCTCGAACTCCGGCCGCTGGAGCTCGCCACACTTCTTTCCGACGCCGCACGCGGCAATTTCCAGCTCACCTATTCGCGATGGGTCGGCGCCAACAACGATCCCGACGTCTTCGAATTTGTTTTTTCCTCGAAGCGCTTCCCGCCCGACGGCGCCAACCGCGGACACTATCGCAACCCGCGCATCGACGCGCTGGTCGACCAAATTCGCACGGAAACGGATCGCGAAAAAAGGAAGGCGCTCTGCAGCGAAGTTCAAAAAATCCTTGCCGACGACCTGCCCTACTTGCCGCTCTGGTTTACGGACGTCGTCTCCGTCCATCGCCGCTCCCTCGGCGAACTCCAACTTTCCCCCACCGGCGACTACGACTTTCTTTCTTCTACAACGGTCCACAATAGATGAGGCTGATCAAACCGGAAAAGAGCAGATGCCTCGGCATATTTCGGAACCGCTAGTGGCATCCCTACTTTAGGGCCTTCTCAATCTCGGCGACGGGAATCGCGCCTTCGCGAATAATCTTCCACGCGCCTCCATGAACATGAACGATGGTCGATCCTAGCAAAGCGCCCGTTTCACCACCGTCCAAAATCAGCGGCAGGCGCCCGCCGAGCTGTTTCATCAGCTGGTCCGCGTTCGAACACGACGGAAATCCGGAAATGTTCGCGCTGGTTCCCGTGATCGGCCCGTCAAACTCCTCGATCAATCTGCGCGCCACGTCGCTCTTTGGCCAGCGCAACGCCACTTTCCCCGTGTTGGCGGTGACTTTCAGCGGCAGCCGGTTCGCCGCGTCCACAACGAGGGTCAGCGCTCCCGGCCAAAACTCCTGCGCCAGCCGCAGGAAATTCTGCGGCACCTCGCGCGCCAATTGCATGGCCTGCTCGAGCGAACGCACCAAAATGGGCAGTGCGCGCGTCTCCGGCCGTCCCTTCACGCGATAAATTTCATCCACTGCGGAGAGATTAAACGGGTCGGCAGCCAGCCCGTAAAACGTGTCGGTCGGGATAGCGACAACACCTCCTCGGCTCAGAAAGCTAGCCGCGTAGCGCAGCACTTCTGCTTCCGGGTTTTGCGCATTCACGCGCAACAGTTCTGCCGGCAACTTTTTCGCCTTTGGCGAAGCAGCAATCCCGCGCTCTGGCGCTTCGCCCGAGAGTTCGTTCAACGCGGCGACGCTACCATAGCCATCCACAGCATGCAATAAGAGCCTGCGGTAGGGCCACATCGTCCACGCGGCACTGCCTCAAGCGTTCGTTAAAATCGATGTCCGTAACGTCGCCACAAAGAGCCGCATCCAAGACGTGTGATTCCTTTCTCGATTCTCGACCTGTCTCCGATTCCTCAAGGCGCAACCGCTCGGGACGCCTTCTGCAATTCTCTCGACCTCGCGCAACACGCGGAAGCTTGGGGCTACCATCGCTTCTGGCTGGCCGAACATCACAACATGCCCGGCATCGCCAGCGCCGCCACTTCGGTCGTCATCGGCCACGTTGCCGGTGGAACCAAGACGATCCGCGTCGGCTCCGGCGGCATCATGCTGCCGAATCATTCGCCGCTCGTCATCGCCGAACAATTCGGCACGCTCGCCTCGCTTTACCCCGACCGCATCGATCTCGGCCTTGGCCGCGCTCCCGGCACCGATCAACCCACCATGCGCGCTTTACGCCGCCACATAGCTTCCGCTTCCGACAATTTCCCGAAGGATGTCGAGGAGCTACAATCCTATTTCGAGCCGCCCGCGCCAAATCAGAAAATTAGCGCGATTCCTGGCGCGGGCTTGCGCGTACCGATCTGGCTGCTCGGCTCGAGTCTCTTCAGCGCGCAGCTTGCCGCCGAGCTCGGCTTGCCGTTTGCATTTGCATCGCATTTCGCACCCGCCGACATGATGCAGGCCATCGAACTCTATCGGGCGAACTTCAGACCGTCCCGGCAACTTGGTCATTCGTACGCCATGCTCGGCTTGAACGTCATCGTCGCCGAAACCGATGCCCAGGCACGCTACCTTTTCAGCTCAGTGCAGCAAGCCTTCACGAATCTTCGCCGCGGCACTCCCGGCCAAATTCCCCCGCCCGTCGACGACATCGACTCCTACTGGTCGCCCCAAGAAAAAGCCTCCGCCAGCATGACCCTCCTCTGCTCGGCCGTGGGCTCTCCCGAAACCGTCGAGCGCGGCGTGCTTAAATTCATCGAAGTCACGCAACCCGATGAAATCATCACGACAGCGCACATTTACGATCACCGTGCGCGCCTCCGTTCGTTCGAACTGCTCACGGAGATCCGTGCCCGCCTCACTTCGGCGGATACTCGAAACCCTGCACTCCTCGCTTCTACTGCAAAGCCGGTGTAGGGGTCCGCTTTTTTTGAAGCGAGGCGCTCCCGTCCTCCGCGGTTAGCCTCCCGCCCCCAAAATTTGCTACGCTCGCTGCCATGGCCACCCCCGGCAAATCCGCCCGCAACGCTGCCAGTGCCCCCTCAGCCGCGTCCGGAGTACTGACCAGCCGCGACAATCGCTGGCTCAAGGGATTTCGCATGGCGCTTCGCGGCGGCCTGCCAACGGAATCCGGCGCCGTGGGCGTCGAAGGCGTGCGCCTCGTCGAGGAAGCACTTCGCTCCGGCTCGAGCGTCGAAGCCGTGCTGTTCAGCGAATCCGGCGAGCGCCATCAGGATCGTCTTGCTCCTCTCATTAGCCGACCGGAAGTCGCGTTTCCCACTCTTCACACCACCGACCGCCTTTTCGAGGGCCTCGCCGACACCGAACATCCACAAGGAGTCGCGGCGCTCGTACAGCCACGCTCGGCCACTCTCGACGAGTTGCTCCGTTCGTCTGCTTCCGCTTGCTCGCCGCTTCTCGTAGTTCTTGCTGGCGTACAAGACCCCGGCAATGTCGGAACCATCCTGCGCACGGCAGCCGCCTTCGGCGCCACCGGAGCGGTCACGGCCGCCTCCGGCCAGTCCGGCACCGCCAGCCCGTTTTCGCCAAAGGCTCTTCGCGCCTCCGCTGGCGCAGCCTTCCATCTACCGATTCTTCCCGGTATGTCGCTTGCGATTCTGCTCACGCAACTTAAGATAGCGAATGTTCGCACGCTAGCATCCAGTGTTCGCGAGCCGCACGAGGGCGAACCGCGCGTCCTCTCCCCGTGGGAAGTCGATTGGTGCGAACCGGTCGCGCTTCTCGTCGGTAACGAGGGCGCAGGCCTCCCCGAGGAAGTCGAACAGAGCGCCGACGCCCGCATACGTATCCCCATGGCCAGCGGCATCGAATCCCTCAACGCCGCCGCCGCGGCGGCCGTCCTGTTTTACGAAGCCGCCCGCCAGCGCAACTCTTTGTTGGGAAAAAACGGGGCGAAAACGTGAGCCTCTTCTCCAAGCTCCCTCAGCCCGGCATCGAAGACTCCGCGCACCAGCCGCTCGCCGAGCGCATGCGCCCGCGCACACTCGATGAATTCATCGGCCAGGAAAAACTCCTCGGCCCTGGCAAACCGCTCCGCCAGCAAATCGAAAATGACGAAATCACCTCGATGTTGCTGTGGGGTCCGCCGGGATGCGGCAAAACCACACTCGCCCGCCTGATTGCCCGGCTCACGCGCTCCGAATTCGTCGCCTTTAGCGCGGTCCTTGCCGGCATCAAGGAAATCAAGGAAGTCATGGCGGCCTCGGAACGCAAATCCCACGGCGGCCAGCGCACCATCGTGTTCGTTGACGAAGTCCATCGCTTCAACAAAGCCCAGCAGGACGCTTTCCTCCCCTACGTCGAGGCCGGCCACATCACCTTCATCGGCGCAACCACGGAAAATCCCTCGTTCGAGGTCATCTCGCCGCTTCTCTCGCGCACGAAAGTCTACGTTCTCGATCCACTCACCACGCCTCAAATCGTTGACCTCCTAAAGCGCGCCATCGCCGACAAACAGCGCGGCCTCGGCAACGAAAACGTCGAAGCCACCGACGACGTTCTCTTCCGCATCGCTTCCTACGCCAACGGCGATGCCCGCTCCGCCTACAACACGGTCGACCTCGCCGCGCGCAGCGCCAAGCCCGGCGCGTCCGGCGCGCGCACCATCACGCGAGAGCTCCTAGAGGACGTCCTTCAGCGCAAGCTTCTTCGCTACGACAAAGCCGGCGAAGAGCACTACAACCTCATCTCCGCGCTCCATAAATCCGTGCGCAATTCGGACCCCGACGCGGCGCTCTACTGGCTCACGCGCATGCTTGAATCCGGCGAAGACCCGCTCTATCTCGCCCGCCGCCTCGTCCGCATGGCCAGTGAAGACATCGGCCTCGCCGAGCCCGGTGCGCTCGCGTTCACTCTCGCCGCCAAAGAGGCCTTCGATTTTCTCGGGGTGCCGGAAGGTAATCTCGCCCTCGCCCAAGCCGCCGTCTATCTGGCCCTCGCGCCAAAATCCAATGCCGTTTACACTGCCTATGGCGAAGTCCTCGACGACGTGCATAAAACCGAAGCCGATCCCGTCCCGCTGCATCTCCGCAACGCCGTCACCGGCCTCATGAAAAATGTCGGCTACGGCCAGGGCTACAAATACGCCCATGACCACGAAGACAAGCTCACCGACATGACCTGCCTCCCCGACAACCTCGCCAACCGCACCTACTACAAGCCCACCGACCAGGGCTTCGAACAGCGCCTTCGCGCTCGCCTGGAAGAAATTCGCAAGGTAAAATCTCGTTCGGCAACTAATCTCTGAGGTCATCGCATGAAAAGGATCGTCCTGCTATCCGCGTGTTTGCTCCTCTGTCTCACGGCCGTGGCCAAGAAAAAGCCGCCGAAACGCCCGCACATCCTCGGCATTGCCGGCGTCACCATTCTCGTTTCGGACATAACCGAGGCGCGCAAGTTCTATCTAAAACTCATCGATCCGGACCACTCCTGCGACTACTGTCAGTTGGCTCCCCCCCCCTACTTGTTTTTGCCTAACGGGCAGCGCATCACCTTCCAAAAAGCGCCGGTGCCTGCCCCTGCAAATCTTCTCGCTGAAGTGTCCTTTCTTACCGAAGACCTTGAGGCATTCAAAAGATATTTCGACTTCAATAAAGTTGATTTTAATGAGGTCAGGAAGAAGCACGGTAAAGAGATCATTCGTCTAGAGCTCACGGATTTCGAAGGGCATCACGTTTCGATTACGGACTCCTATCACTTGGCTAACGCCGAGGACGTGAATGCCGGCTTACCTCCGTCGAATCCCTCGAATCCGGTTCGCATTATTCATGCCGGCTTCGTCGTGAAGAATCGCGAGGCTGTCGATCGTTTGTTCGTCAATGAATTCGGCTTCCATCCCTATTGGCACGGCGGCATGACGGAAGAGAGAGACGACTGGGTCGCCATGCAGGTCCCCGAAGGCACCGACTGGGTCGAGTACATGCTCAATATTTCGCCCACCGCCGACAAACATACTCTCGGCGTAATGAACCATATTTCTCTGGGGGTTCCCGATATTCACGCCATATCTGACGCCGTAACGAAAGCCGGCATCAAACTAACGGAACAGCCCAAGATCGGCCGCGACGGCAAATGGCAGCTCAACATCTACGACGCCGACCAAACCCGGGTCGAATTCATGGAATTCAAGCCAGTCCAAAGACCCTGCTGCTCCGAGTTCACCGGCCCGCACCCCGGCCCGAAGCAGTGACCCATTTCCCAAACAATCCCGCCTCATGTCAAAATTCAGAGTTATGCGGATGAACCAAATCGCCGCCGTCCTCGTAGCCTCTTTGATCGGCTCCTCTCTCGCCGCGCAGGGCAAGCCAACTCGCCCGCGCATTACCGGCATTGATCACGTCCGCTTTTACGTCACTGACCTCGACAACGCCCGCTCGTTCTACACCAAGATTCTTGGCCTCCCCTCCGACGGTGGTGGTTGTGTCGGCGTCCTGCGGCCGTGCTTTCCGGTCAGCTGGTGTCAACAAATCGAACTGGAAAAAGCACCCTCGCCGGCTCCTAAGAATTGGCTCGCCGAATTGGCCTTCTCCACCGATGATGTGGCGCAAATGCGCCGTTACCTTCGGGCGCACGGCGTCGACGCGGCAAGAATCTTCGAAGACACAAACGGTGCTCAACATTTCGAACTACACGACCCCGAAGGCAATCCGATTGCATTTGTTCAGCGGCGGCCCGAACTCGCCGACTACGAAATTTCTCCAAAGCAGCTCAGCGCACGCCTCATCCACGCGGGCTTCGTTGTGAAGGATCTGGCCACAGAAAACCACTTCTATGTGGATCTCCTCGGCTTTCGCCTTTACTGGCACGGTGGTTTCAAGGATCGAGACACCGATTGGTACGAAATCCAAGTTCCCGATGGCGACAACTGGACCGAATACATGCTCAATATTCCCGCCAACGCGGACCACAAAGAACTCGGAGTTGAAAACCATTTCTCTCTCGGCGTGAAAGATGCACAGGCTGCGGCGGCTCAATTGCGCAAAAACGGGTTGCGAGAGTTCGACGGTCCCGAAATCGGCCGCGACGGAAAAAACAGCCTGGATGCTTACGATCCCGACGGCACGCGCGTCGAAATAATGGAATTCGCGCCCGCTCAAAAACCCTGTTGCCATCCCTATACCGCGGAACATCCCAAGCCATGACCTCTCTCCGCCTTCCAGGCCGAATCCTAAATTTCAAGCGTCTCTTGGCACTGATTCTTTTTGTAAGCAGCTGTGTTTTCATTCCAACCGCACGGGCTCAGGATCTCGACAAGCCCATCCAGAACATCGACGAAGAAATCACCGCCTTCTCTTTCGCCACCGATGGCCGCATCGCCTACTCCGTCCGGCACAACATCAAGACCAAAAAATACGATCTGCAACACGACGACATCTGGATCCAGGACACCAACGGCAAGCGCCGCCGCCTCCTCCAAGGCGACAAATTCACGCGCGGTGACCAACCTTTCTCATACGCCGTCGATTCCTTCCACTGGTCCCCCAACGGCCGCTTGCTGCTTGCGCAACTGTTCACCGCCAGCGTCGACGAGGGCGGCCGCACCGAAGACTCCTTTACCGCACTTGCATTCGAAGAGAGCGGCAAAGAAATCCACTTCGGCAAAGGCGAAAACCTGATCAAGGACTGCTTCAACCCCACCTGGCTCCAGGACAATTCCACCATCGTCTATCTGACCGAAGAGATTAAGCCCCGCATGCTCTTTTCCTTCCACTACTCCAATATCGCAACCGGCCCCGCAGGCCCCGCCTTCGAGGGCCGCACGTTCATCGACTCCTATCGAATTCCCCGCACCAACGCTGCCATCGCCATCGAACAAGACCGCACGCAATCCGGCCCACCTCGCCTCCAGCGACTCGAACTGCTTGCGCAGGACGACAAGGAGATCGCCACGCTCGATGGCTACGCCGGCGGTCTCTCCGTTTCACCGAGCGGCGAGAAAGTTGCTTACTTCATCGACCGCGAAGTTCTCGAAGTCCGCAATCTCGCCCTGCCGAATTACTTCGTCCGCCTCCGGGTCGGCCTCGGCGTTTTCCATTGGTCTCCGGACGAAAATCGCATCATGTTGAAACGCTCCGTCGAACGCAAATCTGGCGACCTCGTCTGGATCACGATTCCCGCGCTTACAGCTCAAAAATCCGGAAAGGATATCCCCGTCCTCACGCCCACGCCGCAGCCCATCTTCCACGGCCTCTCGTTCCGCGAATTCGCCATCTCCCCGGACGGCCGCTTTCTCGCCGTGGTCCTCCCTGGCAAGCGCAATCTCGAAATCTTTCCCTTGCCGATCTAGTGGGACAGACGCTCTTGTCTGCCGCCTTTCTCATCTGTCACATTTCGCGCGTGCTTTCTCTTTGCAGGGGCGCAACCTGTTGCTCCCCACCTCGGCAACACCGTTCCACCGCGCTCGGTTTTTTTTCACCAAAATAAAAAGCCCGCGTAGCAAATTCGCGCGGGCCGCCCATCCTTCCAATTTTGCGGTACCTCATGCCAACTGCTTCGCCCTCCTCCGATGCTCCACCAAAATGCACGCATCCTCCACCACGATCAACCCCGCCGCCCGCGCCCGCTCCGCCGCCTCCCGATTTTCAATCCCCAACTGCATCCATAAGACTTTCGCGCCAATCTTTATCGCACTCTCCACGACCGGGGGCACATCTTCGGCACGCCGAAACACATCCACAATCTCAATCTTCTCCGGCACATCCTCCAGCCGGGCGTAACTCTTCTCGCCCAACACCACTGTCTCGTTCGGATTCACCGGAATAATTTTGTATCCCACACCCTGCATGTACTCCGCCACGCCATAACTCGGCCGCGAAGGATTCCGAGACAGTCCCACCACTGCCATCGTTTTATGAGTTTTCAGGATTTCGGTAAATGGATCAACCGAAGCGCCAACGCCGTCGGGCAACAGCACTCTCATCGCGCCGCCAACTCACCCTTTCCTGCGCGCTTCGCTAGAATCTCCGCCATCGCTGCCAGGCACTTTCCATTTTCTACCGCCGCCCCCACCGAAATGCGGATGGCTTCCGGAAATCCCATCCATCCCAGTGGCCGCACGATCACTCCCAAATGCAGCAATTCGTCGCAAATCTCTTTCGCCTCCGGCCCCACTTCCATGAAGATAAAATTCGTTTCGCTGGGCACTGGCCGCAATCCCAGCCCGCTCAAGCCCTCGCTCAGTCTTTTCCGCTCGGCCGCATTTGTCTCGATGCACCGCTTGACGTGCTCGCGATCATCGATCGCCGCCAGCGCCGCCGCCTGCGCCACTCCCGATGTATTAAACGGCGTCTTTAATTTGTTCATTGCGGCTAGCAATTCCGGCCGCCCGATTGCAAACCCAATGCGCATCCCCGCCAAACCATACACTTTCGAGAACGTCCGCAAAATCAGCAAATTCCCGCACCGTCGAAAAATTTCTTCCGTCTTCCGCCGGTTCAAGCTCGGCGCGTAATGAACGTAAGCCTCATCCAGCACCACCAGCACACTCTCCGGCACGCGCCCAAGAAATTCCTCCAGCTCCGCCAAACTAAACGCCGTCCCCGTAGGATTGTTAGGATTTGCCAGGTAGATCACGCGCGTCTTCGGTGTAATCGCTCGGGCAATCGCCTCTAAATCGAATGAAAATTGCTTCTGTGGCACGAGAACCAACTCCGCCCCGCTAGCTCGAATCGCCACTGAAAACGGCGCGTAGCTCCCGTGCGAAGTCATCCCCTGCAGTCCCTCACGCAAAAGCACACGCGAAGCCAAGTCAATAATCTCGCTCGACCCCAACCCCACAAAAATCTCTTCCGCCACGAGGCCCGTCCGCGCCGCGAGCGTCTCGCGCAACAAATGCGATCCGCCATCCGGATATCGATTCGCGCTAGCCAGCTCCAGCTTCGCCGCTTCCACCGCCTTCGGCGAAGGCCCCAGCGGATTCTCATTCGAAGCCAGCTTCACCGCCTGAATCTTCAGCTCGCGCTCCACTTCCTCAATCGGCCGACCCGGCACATACACCGGCAGTCCTCGAATGTAATCCGGTATCAACTCTTCAATCGTCCGTGTCATCGAATCCTATCCGCCCCTAGGGTGCCCAAGCCTCTAACCTTGCTCCGTTCTATTCTCGCATCTCCGACGCACTCTCCGCTGTGTCCTCCATGCTCTCCGTGCTCTCTGTGTAAAATCCTTTCCTTTCTTCTTTATTCCCCGCCAGCCGCTTTCTTCAACAGCTCGATTTCCTTGCCGGTTAATGGACGAAATCTCCCCGGCTCCAAATCCAAGATCAACGGCCCCATCCGCACCCGCCGAATCTTCTCCACCAAATGCCCCACCTTCTCGAACATTCGCCGTATCTGCCTGTTCCGCCCCTCGATCAAAACCACCTCGTACCACGGATTCTCTCCATCCTCGAATAATCGTATCTTGGCCGGCGAAGTCTTCACCTTCCGCCCATCCTCCAACTCAATCACAATTCCCGCGCGCAACCGCGCAATCCTCTTCTCATCCGGCTTCCCGCTCACTTTCACCAAATATGTCTTCGGCATATGCGACCCGGCCTTCATCATCCGCTCGGCCAAGGCGCCGTCATTGGTCAACAACAGCAATCCTTCGCTCGCATAATCCAGCCGCCCCACCGGATAAACTCGCCCCACGCTCTTCCCCAAAATCTGAATCACCGTCGGCCGCCCCTCCGGGTCGCTCACCGTCGTCACATACCCCTTTGGCTTGTTCAACATGAAATAAAGCAGCTTCGCCGGCCGCGCGATCGCCGCGCCATCCACACAAATCACATCCTTCTCTATATTCGCCTTCGTCCCCAATTCGCGCACAACCGTACCATTCAGGGTCACGCGGCCTGCCAAAATAATTTCCTCCGCCTTCCGCCGCGACGCCACCCCGCAAGCTGCCATGATTTTCTGCAATCTCTCAAGAGCCATCAGCGCGATTGTTCCCGAAATTCCGTGCCAGCTATCCGGTAGGATCGATCTCTAACGCGGCGTCTTTCCTTCTCTTCTCCGTGAACTCCGTGTTCTCTCTGAACTCTGTGTAAATGTTTTTCTTCTTTCGCCGCCCAGCCCCTCATCCTTCTTCCCCGACGCACTCTTCCGTAAAGCCTCCACTTCCTTCTCCGGAAGCAATCTATATCTCCCCCGCGGCAATCCCTCCACCGTCAGCGATCCCAACCCAATCCGCATCAACTTCTCCACCGGATGCATTTCCTTCATCAACAGCCGCCGCAATTCATCCTTCTTCGAGTCCCGCATCCGCACTTCATACCAAAAATTCGCCGCCCGCCCCCGCGAAGCGTCCGGCTGCCGCACGGTTTTCATCTTCAAACCAATTTCTTTCCCAATCCGGTCCAAATCCGCCAAAGTCAGCATCCCCTTCACTTTGACGTGATACACCTGCTCGATCTGCGCCCAGTTCTTCAACATCTCCGCCGCCAAATCCCCGTCATTCGTCAAGAACACCAGCCCTGACGCCGCATACTCCAAATTCCCCACCGGAAACACGCGCTCCGGCAACCCGCGCAAACAATTTCGCAAAGTCTTCCGTCCCTCCGGATCAGCCATGGCCGAAACCACTTCCGGCGGCTTGTGCAAAGCCAAATAAATATTCCTCTGCGCCGCCGTCCCGAGTCCCACCGTGCGCCCTGCGGCCTCAATCCTATCGGTAGCAGGATCAGCCTTCGTTCCCAACTCGCGCACCACAACACCGTTCACCCGCACCTGTCCACTCAATATCAACTGCTCCGCATGCCGCCGCGAAGCAATCCCCGCCCGTCCAATAATCTTCTGCAATCGTTCCTGCATACTCCCTTTCCGAACCACTGATTAGAATGGCGTCGCCTCAATGAGTGGACAGGTTTTCAGCCGCGTAGCGCGATCAAAAGGGGCTCTCAGCTCTTCTTCAACTCAATCCCGCCATTCGTCGTCGCTACTTTCAATTCACGCCCGCCTCCGCCCACGGTCCCGGAAAGTTCCTTCGAGTTGAAACGCCCCTGCACGCTAATTGGAAAGTCCGTGCTAATCCCGCCATTGGTTGTCGCCGCATCCACTTTGAATTCCGCGGAAGCTGGAAGCGTGACATCCACACTGCCATTCGTAGTCGCTTCCTCCAACTCGCCACTCCATTTCGCGTTGCCCATGGACACCCGGACTCCGCCATTGGTCGTTTTCGCCGAAGCCCATTCGCTCGTCGATACTTCCACGTCGCCGTTCGTCGTCTCCGCCTGCACCACGCTGTCCAACTTAAGGCAATGCACGCCCCCATTCGTCGTCATCGCATGGAGGCGCACGCCGCGTGGCACCTGCACGTCGAAGTTGATCTTCGCGTGATGCCCGCCCCATTTCCAGTTGTTGGACTCCGACGAAACGCCGCCACGGTGGCACCGTCCAGGCGTTTTATCCTTCGCATACACCGCGCAAATCGTAACACCATCCGTGTACTCGACGACCTCGATAAACAATTCCCGGTCGTCATCGGTCCCTTTCCTCATGCCTTCTACACGCCCCGCATCTCCGGAAGCCTTGCTCGCTCCAATCTCTCCATTCCGATTGATCACTTCCAGCGTCTGCCCAGCCTTCAAGTTCCCTTGCCAATGAAAATCGCCCTCCGCAAAAACCGTCCGCTTTTCCCCCTGCGCCCGCGCGGGCACTCCAGCCAGCAGCAAAATCGCCGCCACACAAACCGCCCCAGGTATCCAGCCCCGTACGAACTTTTTTATCTTCTCCATGATTCCTCCCTCCCTATCTCTTGTCTGTTTCTTGAGCGGCCTCCCGCCCTCATTCAGTACGGAGCCCGACCCACTTTGGTTCCCATGAGTTATGCGCACCGGGCAGCCATGTTTTCGAAAGCGGGTGTCGGCCCCGCGGTTTTCAGGGTGCGGATTCTGCCCTTCCTCCGGCCCACGTTCCGTCGATGGATAGCCCAGATCGTGCCAGCTGGCCGCGAGGCAAGTTCGGTGTTACGACAAGATAGAAGTAAGTCGGAGGCTTCCCCAGGTTCACATTCTCCGAACCTTGGTCTTGCTCTTGCTTTCTCTCCTGACGCTGTCGGTTTCTATTCCCCCGCCGCGGTCGACTTCACGACCGGCGGAGGCGGATCCTCATCGAGCTGCCCCGAAGGCATCCCCCCGGCCGTTGCAAGCGCCTCATGCTCACGAAACGCTTCCGCCTCTTCAAGTTCCTCCTGCACGTGCGCGATCGCCTCGGACGCACTGCCGTGCGCATGCTTCCCGGGCGCCGCAACTCCAGATCCATCCTCGTTCGCCCCCTGGCCCTCGCCCGGCACCCGCCACTCGCCACTCGCCTCTTCCCCACCCGAAGGAGCCACTCCTTCATCACTCCCCAACGCCTCGCGCGCCAGCGCCTCAAACTCCTTCAAGCTAGGCAACTCCTCCAAATCGCTCAACCCAAACCGCATCAAAAATTCTTTCGAGGTCTTATAAAGGATCGGTCGGCCAATCACTTCTTTCCGCCCGGCGGTCGTAATCAACCGCTTGTCCAAAAGCGTGCTGATTACCCCCGAAGTATTCACGCCGCGAATCTCCGAAATCTCCGGCGAGGTAACCGGCTGTTTGTACGCAATCACCGCCAAAGTCTCCAGCGCCGGCATCGTCAACCGCAGCGGCGGCCGCAAACTCTTAATAAATCTCCGCACCACATCATGCTGCTGCGGTTTGGTGTATAGCTTATACCCGCCGGCCACCGCCCGAATCTCAATCCCACGCTCCTCGACGGCGTAGCTGGCCACCAATTCATCCAGCGAAGCCTGCACCACAAGCTTGTCTTCTCCGAGCGCTTTGGCAAGCTGCTCAATAGTCGCCGGCTCGTCTGCCGCATAAATAACCGCTTCCAGTGCCGCTTTTCTCTCTTCATTCGTCATGCTGAACTCTCTCTTCCCTGCGGTTCCCTAGGTCTCTTCTTTTCCTTATTCTTCTCTCGGAAACCTCTGTTGACTCTGCGCTCTCTTTGTAAATTCCGAATCTTTTTCTTTCGACTTTAAACTGTCGACTGTCAACATGTTCTACTTATACTCCTCGTCGATCTGCTTTATCCCGCCCGCTTCATCGAAAATCACATCAAACGCTTTCCCCTTCTTCACCACAATCTCCCCAAACTGCTTCTCCTGCGCCAATCCGACCGCCTGCAACTTCACCATTTCCAAAACCGCCAGAAACGCCACAATCATCGCGTGCCGCGAAGGACAAGCCTCAAAAAACTGAATCAAATTCACGACGCTGTCCGCGCTGGCCAAAATCTGAGCCCGCAAAGCCGCAATCATCTGCGCCACGGTAAACTGCTCGTGCTGTAACTCAATCCGCGAAACTTCCTTTCGCCGCTCCAAAACCTGCTGAAACACCTTCACCAAATCCACAAGCGAAACCACAAGCTCGCCTTCGGTGCCCTCATCGTTATAAAGCGACTTGTCCGGCTTCGACCAGACGTTCTCTTCAATCTGCTGCTTCTGATACAAAAGCTGCGCCGCATTCTTAAACTTCTCGTGCTCCACCAACCGCTGCACTAGCTCCGCCCGCGGATCGGTCTCGACGCCCTCTTCCGCCGCCAGCGGATCGGGCGGCAAAAGCATCTTCGACTTGATGTAAATCAAAGTCGCCGCCATATAAATAAAATCCGCCGACACATCCACATTCAACTCTTCCAGCTTGTGCAAATATTCCAGGTACTGCGCGGTGATCAGCGAAATCTGAATATCATGAATATTCATCTCCTGCTTCTTGATCAAATCGAGCAGCAGATCCAGCGGCCCCTCATACAAAGGTATGTTCACCTTGTAAGCCGCATCCCGCGTCAATTTATTCCCGGGCGTCGCCATTCTGATTTCTCTTCCTGCTCCGAATCCGCCACATCAAATCGAGCGCATCGAAGAATCTGGTTTTTCTTCTCTGCGTCCTCTGGGTCCCGGCGTTTGGCTTTCTTCTTCTTTTCTCGCCACTAGCCACTAGCCACTCGTCACTTCTTTTCAGTAACTAAAACTTCCTGCTTCTTCTTCCCCCACCCAAAAACCGCTTCTCTAACCCGCTCCATCGTCCTCTTAGCCTCCACCCGCGCCCGCTTCGATCCCTCATCAATCATTTCCAAAACCCGTCCCGGCCGCTCTTCATACTCCACACGCCGTTCCCGCACCGGCGCAATCCACTTAATCAAATTCTCCGCCATCGCGCTCTTGCACTCGATGCACCCAATCCCCGCCGTAGTGCACCCGTTCCGCACCCACTCCAACCGCCCCGGCTCTCCCGCAGAGAACAGTTTATGCCAGTCGAACACTGGACACACGTCCGGATTTCCCGGATCCGTCCGCCTCTTGCGAGCCGGGTCCGTCACCATCACCTTCGTCTTCTTCCGTATCTCCTCATCCGGCTCGCTCAACGTAATCGCATTCCCATAGCTCTTCGACATCTTCCGCCCATCAAGCCCAGGAATCCGCGGCGTCTTCGTCAGCATCGCGTCTGGCTCGGAGAGGAATGCGCGGTAGATAAAAAACCGACGGCGTTCGCCCATTAATTCAAGAAAATTCCGGATGCCAATGTCTCGAACAACCGTCCTAATCCTGGCACGATGACCCGCGATCTCTGCTTGTGTTGCGCTCCTCGGGGGAGACGGCTCAATCTGTCCCTTCGATTCAATTGGAGCGATGGCCTTCAAGACAAACTCCAAATGCGGCCAGTTATCGAATGCGAACAAGTCCTGTCGTACCTCAAATTCGTAGTAAAACCCATTGAATCGCCGCACAATCTCCCGGCTCAACTCCACATGCGAAACCTGATCCTCACCCACCGGCACGTAAAGCTGTACTCCGTCTTCGCTGTAAATCACAATGTCCGCGGTCTGCAAACACGGGTACCCCAAAAACCCATAATTGTGCAGGTCCTTATCCTTAACCTGCTCCAACGCCTCCTTATACGTCGGCACCCTCTCGAGCCAACTCAACGGCGTCACCATCGACACCAACAAATGCAACTCCGCATGCTCTGGCACCAAAGACTGCTGGAAAATCACGCTCTTAGCCGGATCCAGCCCCGCCGCCAAGTAATCCGTCATGATCTCAATCGTGTTCTGGGCCACCCCGGACGTATCCGCATAATCGCTGGTCAAAGCATGCCAGTCCGCAATAAAATAAAAACACTCATACCCCGGGTCATTCTGTAACCGCACCCAATTCTCAAGCGCCCCAAAGTAATGCCCAATATGCAGCCTACCCGTAGGCCGCATCCCGCTAACCACCCGACTTCTCTTCTTCCCCTCGGCCCCTGTCGTCAATCCCAGCTCCTCTTCGTTCGGTCTTTCATCCGTTGGTCTGCTTTGTGCCAACCTTTGAATCCCCGTCTTCAATGGGCATGATCAAATAGCATATGCGATGGTTAACTAAACGCGACTCCCCGAGGGGCCGAGCAGCTCTCTCGCAATGATCGTCCTCTGTATCTCGCTTGTCCCTTCGTAAATCGAAATCACCCGCGCGTCCCGGTACATCCGCTCCACATCCGACTCCCGCGAGTACCCCGAGCTTCCATGAATCTGCACCGCTTTCGCCACCACCCGGTTGACCATCTCGCTGGCATACAACTTGGCCTTGGACGACGCCGCTCCCAGCTTCCCCGGGTGCGCATCCTTGAGCCAAGCCGCGTGATAGACCAGCCCGCGCGCCGCCTCGATCTCCGTCTGCATGTCCGCCAGCATCCACTGGATCGCCTGAAACTCGCCAATCGCCCTCCCAAACGCGCGCCGCGCCTTGGCGTGCTTCACGGACTCGTCCAAAGCCCCCTGCGCCAAGCCAAGCGCCTGCGCTGCAATTCCGATCCGCCCGCCGTCCAAAGCGCTAAGCGCAATCTTCAACCCCTGCCCTTCTTCGCCCAACCGGTTCTCGCGCGGCACTTCGCAGTCGTTCAGCAAAATCTCGACGGCCGGGGTGCTGCGCTGCCCCATCTTGTCTTCGTGCCGCCCCACCTTGAAACCCGGAAACCCCGGCTCGACGAGAAACGCGGTGATTCCCTTTCCGCCGGCTTCCGGGTCGGTTTTAGCAAACACGATGAACAACCCAGCGACATGCCCGTTCGAGACCCAAGTCTTGGTTCCATTCAACCGATAGACATCTCCCTTCGGCGTGCCGAGCGGCGCCCCACCCCAAGCAGCGCCGGCGCCGGGAGTCAGACCCGGAGGCGCCGACGTCCTGGCACCAAGCCCCGACCCAGCGCGCTCGATGGCTACTGCGCGCGCCTGAATCCCCGCCGCGTCTGAACCAGCCGCTGGCTCCGTCAAACAAAACGAACCAAGAATTTCTCCGGTCGCCAGCCGCCGCAAATATTTTTTCTTCTGGTCTTCGGTCCCAAATTTCACCAGCGGCACTTGCGCTGCCGAATTCGTCACGCTCAGCGAAGTGGCCATCGCTGCATCCACGCGCGCCACTTCTTCGAGCATCAGCACATAGGAAAGCGTATCAAGCCCCGGGCCGCCCCACTCCTCGGGAATCATCATCCCGCAGCAGCCCAGCTCGGCCAGCTTCTTGATCTCTTCGGTAGGAAAACGCTCTTCGCGGTCGCGCTGCTTCACCGAAGGCCGCACTTCCGCCTCCATGAATTGGCGAACCGTATCCCGTATCAGTTTTTGGTGGTCGTTAAGCGAAAAATCCATCGTCTCGGTTGTACGCGCGGTACGCAGAATGCTAACACATCTTGTCGTCAGCTCACCCGCGTGAGGGTGCGGAAACTATAGTTTGAATAATTCGCGGAGGCGCTTGGCTTGTACGCGGCTAACCGGGACCTCGGTGGATTTCTTGTCGTTCATTTTCAGGATGAAGGTGGAGTTGAACCAGGGGACGACTTCCTTGATGTGCTGTGTGTTCACGAGAAAGGAGCGGTGCGGGCGCCAGAAGGACTCGGAATCGAGCGTGGCGTTCAGTTCTTCGAGCGTGCGGTAGTTCGACGAGCCTTCTACTTCGCGCGTCACCACGACAATCGCGCTGCCGTCGGTCGTCGCAAAAATAATGTCTTCGCCGTTCACGAGCAGCAGCCGCTGCTGCGATTGCACCAGCACTTTCACCTTTTGCGGCGCACTCTTCGCGGCGCCGAGCTGGTTCACGAGCTGCTCGAGGCGCTCAGTGGCCGACGTCTGCGTATCCAGCATTTTTCGCGCGCGCTGAATAGCCTTCGCGATGCGCGCCTTGTCGAACGGTTTCAGCACATAATCCACGGCGTTCACGTCGAACGCCTGCACCGCGTACTGGTCGAACGCCGTCGCAAATACCACGTGCGGCATTTTCATCTTTCGTTCGACAATCTTTTTTAGCACACCAAAACCGTCGAGACCCGGCATTTGCACATCGAGAAAAACGAGATCGGGTGAGTGCTCCTTGATCAGCGCCACGGCTTCCACGCCGTTCTTCCCTTGCCCGATTATGTTGACTTCGGGAAATGCCTTCAGCAGGAACGCGAGTTCCTCCCGCGCCGGCTTCTCGTCGTCCACGATGATGGTATTGATGGGCATGCTCTCGGGATCCAGAAGTGCCGGGCTGAAGCCCGGCCTCTACAGTGTATGATAACGGCGGAGAAAACGTACGGACTATGCCGCCCAAAGCAACCAGCCGCACTACCGCTAAAGTCCTTCGCAGCAAGATGATTTACAAAGGCCCGGTCTTCGGCCTGCGCCGCGATGACATCATCGAGCCGAGCGGTCTGCGCGTCACCCGCGAAGTCATCACGCATCCCGGCTCCGTCGTCGTTCTCCCCGCACTGCCCGATGGACGCATTGTCCTGATTCGCCAGTATCGACATGCCACGCGGCAGTTCCTTTGGGAATTAGTTGCGGGCCGCATCGACAACGGCGAAAATCCGCGACGCGCCGCGGCCCGCGAACTGATCGAAGAGACGGGCTACCGCGCCAAACGTTTCCACGTTTTCTTGGATATTTTTCCCACGCCCGGTTTTCTCGAAGAACGCATGTACATTCTTCTCGCCGAAGATCTGACGCCGGGCGAGGCGGAGCCGGAAGAAGACGAGAAGATTATCTGCAAGGCTTTCACGCATGGCGAAATCGAACAGATGATTCGCCGGAACAAAATTCGCGACGCCAAATCCGTCGCTGGAATACTGTACTACCTGCGCTTCCTGGTACGTTCCTGATTCCGCGCCAAGTATGCACAGTTCTGCTGATAGGCCCGACTCTTTTCCTCGATCGCACCGGCTTTTGTTTGCAGTGACGATTTTTCTCGGAGCCTTTCTTCTCTTTCTGGTCGAACCGCTCTTCGCCAAACGAATTCTTCCCTGGTTCGGAGGTTCCGCCGCCGTCTGGGCAACCTGTCTGGTCTTTTTTCAATCGGCGCTTCTTCTCGGCTATCTCTACGCCGACGCCACAATTCGTCGCCTCGTGCCGAAGCGCCAGTCCGTCCTCCACTTGGGGCTTCTTCTCGTCAGCATGATGTGGTTACCGATCGCGCCCGAAATATTCTGGCGCTCGCACGTGCAAATTGATCCAGCCTGGCGCATCCTCGGCTTGCTTACATTTTCGATCGGACTTCCATTTGTCCTGCTGAGCGCCACAAGCCCGCTGCTGCAAACATGGTACGCGCGCCGCGCTTCCGGGCGCTCGCCATACCATCTTTTCGCGCTGTCCAACCTCGCTTCCCTGCTCGCGCTGCTCAGCTTTCCATTTCTGATCGAGCCGCGTCTTTCTTCTCGTCAGCAATCCATCCTCTGGTCCTCACTATATGGCGCCTTCGTGATCTGCTGCTCCGTCTCGGCTTGGCTGAGCCGCAGCAAGAGCGCGAAGTCGATCGACGCGAACAACTCTGTTGAAGAAGCAAGCGAAAATACTCCGCCCGCATTTGGCGTAAGGCTCTTGTGGCTGAGCCTGTCCGCGTGCGGTTCGATGATGCTTCTCGCCGCGACGAATCATCTTTCGCAAAATGTCGCGCCGGTACCGCTCTTGTGGGTCCTGCCGCTCTCGCTCTACCTCTTCTCTTTCGCGCTGGTGTTTGCCAAACGCCAGTTTTATTCGCGATGGTTTGGGACCAGGCTTCTCGCCGTCGCACTGGGCTGTGCCGGTTACGCCATCCACGATTCTTCCATCACACACGCCATTCAGATCAGCGTGCCACTTTTCTGCGGCATGCTTTTTGTCGCTTGTCTGTTTTGTCATGGCGAACTCGTTCAGCTAAAGCCTCCCGTTCGCTACCTCACGTCGTTTTATCTGACCACCGCGCTCGGAGGCGCTCTTGGCGCGGTCTGCGTCGGCTTGATTGCGCCGCACGTTTTCTCCGGGGTTTACGAATTACCGGTCGTTCTGCTGCTGACCGCTGTTTTAGGAGCCGTAGTGCTCTGGCGCGAAGGCTGGTCGGTACGAATTTTCTGGTCTGGTATATCGATCGCTATGGGAGCCGTGCTGGTCTTGAACATTCGAGCGACCCGGGAAGACACCATCGCGATGATGCGCAATTTCTATGGAGCGCTCCGCATTCAAGAATTCACAATCGGCCTCCAGTTGCCGTACCGGAGTCTGGTTCACGGAACGATCCAGCATGGGGCGCAATATCTTTCCTTCCCGGAAAATCGCAACCCCACGACTTACTATGGACGAAGGTCGGGCGTTGGCCTGGCTTTGCGATTTTGCTGCGACGGGTCAAAGCGAGTAGGAGTGATTGGTCTGGGAACGGGAACGCTTGCCGCCTACGGAAAACCCGGCGACTCGTTCCGCTTCTACGAGATCAATCCGCAGGTCATCTCGGTAGCGAATGACTGGTTTACGTTCCTCAAACAAAGCCCGGCAAAGTCCGAAATCATTCTGGGAGATGCACGATTATCGCTTGAAAGCGAATCGTCACAACAATTTGATGTACTAGCCGTCGATGCCTTTTCGGGTGACGCCATCCCCGTGCACTTGCTGACCAAAGAGGCTTTTGCGGTTTACTACCGGCACTTGAAGCCGGACGGCATTCTCGCTGTGCACACTTCGAACACGTTTCTGAACCTCGCGCCCGTGGTGAAATTGCTGGCCGAGGACGCGGATTACGCGACACGGCTGATTGCTAGCGATGAAGAGGTGTCCCAGATGCTTTCGTCGGCCGATTGGGTGCTGGTTACGCGAAACCAAGAGTTCTTGAACAGGCCCGAGACTTTTGCGGGCAGCCAAACCATCGAAGTCCCCACCGGTCTTCGCCTTTGGACCGACGACTACAATAATCTTTACGAAATCCTTAGGCCGGTCAGCTACTCCTCACGCTCTTCGGGTGGTTCCTGAAACGAATTTGCTCGCAAAGTCACTCGCGCGCAACAAATGATGCACAATGTGAAACTCGAATACGCAAACCCTGTGTTCGCTTGGACTTGCAGGATCTCCCGGGCAGTAAGCCGCAGAAAAAACTGGCTACTTTTCACTGAATCGTTTTTATAAAGGCAAAACCGTTCACTTTTTGCCAAATGAAAACGATTGCTCTCTTGACTGAAGGCATCTTTCTGGTACACTCCGCGCAATTTATTGAAAGTAGCGGCTGCTTTCGTCCCGAATTAGCCGCTGGGAGGAACATCCAGGTCTCCATCAGGAGGAGCACATAAGTGCAAGGAACCGTAAAATGGTTTAATAACTCAAAAGGGTATGGCTTCATAGGGCGCGACGATGGTCCAGACGTTTTTGTTCATTATTCCGCTATAGTGGGTGATGGCTACCGCACCTTGCAGGAAGGAGATACGGTAGAGTTCGAGATTGTCCAGGGACCTAAAGGCCCCCAGGCAGCGAACGTTCAAAAGCCAGCGTAACTAATCAAGGACTCATTCGGCCGGCAGAGAGCGCCCCTCTGCCGGCCTTTTTTATTTAGAGAGGAATTGAGGAGCGTGTAGTGAGTAAATGACCTAGCTGCGCTTCAATGACCTCTTCTTCTCCGTGTCCTCTGTGACCTCGGCGCCCTTTGTCTAGAACCTTTTTCCCTCCGTTTGTCCTCCGCCCCTGGTTCGCCGCAACGACTCACTACCTACTACTCGCCATTCACTACTCGCAATTCACCTTCCAGGCGCGGCTAGGCGGCCGACTTGGAGGCGGAAGAAGGCGTCGGCGTCGGAATGCATGCAAACTTGGGCGTTGGGAGGGCCAGGCTCGCGTCGAGTAAAGCCTTTATCGTCGACGCGGATGTGCATGGGTTCGACGGGGCAAATTTTTGGATCGAGGATAAAAGCGACGGTCACGGGGTCGAAGAGCGTGGGGGTTTGCTGGCCCCACTCGTGATAGAGCAGCGTTAGAGAGTCCGTGAGCGGAGCTCCCTGCTTGAAGAGATAAGCGCGTTTGGTCTCGTCGAGCTTCAACTGGGTCGAGTCAAGCGGCATCACGTACAGCTGCACCCCGGAAAGAAAGAGTTTTTTGGCGGAGGGAATGTCATTGATGATGTTCCACTCCGCGTCGGGGCCGCGTTGGGGGCAGAACCACAACTCGCCGTAGCCACATTCGATGGAGCCGCCCATAATGACCACGCGTTTGAGTTTGAGGAAAGTTGCAGGGTCTTTGTCGATCAGCGCGCCAACATTCATCAGCGGGCCGATGGCGATCAGCGTGATTTGGCCGGGATAACGGCGAATCTGCTCGAAGATGAAATCCGCGGCGCTGGGATGAGAGGCCCTGGCGAAGTGACCACCCTCGCCATAGCGGCGTTGATTCATCACATTGGTGGTGTGAGTGGGTGTACCGGCGAGGACCGGAATGTCGATGCGGCCGGCTTCGCCGAGGAGCCGGTCGACGATTTTGGCTCTGGCTTCGGTGTCTCCGAAGGTGGTGGAAATGCCGAGAATCTCGAGCTCAGGACTTTTGAGAGCGAGGGCGATCGCAAAGGCGTCGTCGATATCGTCACCGATGTCCGTGTCGATGATGACTTTCTCAGCCATCCCGGCTGACCGCGCGGGGTTCTGTGTTTGCGCATGGGCGCTAGGAACCACGACCATTGTGAACAAAGTCGTGAGGATCGAAAGACGCACTCTGCCTCCCAAGAAATCTATCTAGGCGACGCGCACCGGGCTGCAAGATTTTCTGTGCAGCGTTTTCCGCCCAGTGAGTCTATCGCAGAGCGCGCATCGGGAAAGCTCGATTCTGGCAGATTCTTCTTCTGGCTAAACTGCCGGAAGGATTATGCTGCGCGCGCGGAGCCGAAATATTGGGAATCCGGCGGAGTGAAGAGGAAATACGCGACGGCGATCAATAGAAGGAGGTGCGGCACGGACGCGATAAGCGAGTTAAGCCCGCTGGAAATGACGTGAAACGCTATCCAAGCCAGCAACAGCCAGCGCGCCCAATTGCGCCCCTGGAGCAGGAAGATTCCTGCCAGAACCGCGACGAGCTCAAAAAGAACAATCGTAACCATCCAAAAATCCAGCGTGCCTTTGATCAGGTGATAGAGGAGAGCCGCCAGGCCCACAAAAATGAATAGCCAACCGAGGAATGCGACTGCAAAGGGGCGTTTCATGGCTTTGAGCGGCTCACAGGCAGCCGGGAAGCAGTCTAATCAAAAACCAGCTAAAAGATAACTCTCGAGGAAGGCGCGAATTGGAAACGGCTGGGTGAGCAATGAGCGAAATTCGCGAGCGTGTTTTTCGCTGGACTCTGGCCTTATAATCTCCCGCATGGACAACAAACAGATCGCCCGCATCCTGCGCGAAACTGCGCAACTCCTGGAAATTGACGGCGCCATTATTGGCCGCTACCGCAGCTATGAAAAGGCCGCCGAGTTGATCGATGGGCTGCCGGAATCGATTGAGCAGCTCGTGACGACCCCGGAAAAACTGGAAGAGCTTCCGGGAATTGGCGAACGCATGGTGGAGCATCTTCAGGAAATCGTGAAGACCGGCGACTACGCCCTGCGCAAAAAGCTGCTGAAGAAATATCCGGCGACGATTCTGGATTTGCTGCAACTGCAATCGCTCGGGCCGAAGAAGGTGGCGTTTCTGTGGTCGCATTTCAAGGCGGGTACCGTGGCGGATGTGGAGAAAATCGCGAAAGAGGGCAAGCTTCGTGATTTGCCGGGATTCGGCGAAAAGACCGAACAGAACATTTTGAAGGCGATCGAAGTATTCAAGAAGTCTTCGGGCCGCTTTCACATCGATGCCGCGGAGGCCGCGGCGGCGGAAATCATTGCGCATATCAAGAAAGCGGGCAAAGCGGTGGAGGACGTGACTCCGGCGGGTTCGCTGCGGCGCGGCAAGGAAACGGTGGGAGATCTGGATCTGCTGTTGACGCTTGGTGCGGGACATACCGCGCAGAAACAGGTAGATGCTCTAGCCAAACACATTCTGGAGTTTCCCGCGATTGACCAGACGCTGGCGCATGGCGAGAACAAAGTCAGTTTCACGCTGCAGAATGGCTTGCAGGTGGATGTGCGGCTCTTGGAGAAGGAGAGCTTTGGCGCGGCGCTGCTTTATTTTACGGGCTCTAAGGAGCACAACGTGGCGCTGCGCGGGCGAGCCAACGACATGGGGCTGACGCTGAACGAGTACGCCCTAGCGACGCTCAAGGGAGAAAAACCAGTCGCGCGACGCACCGAAGAAGAAATCTACGCGAAGCTGAAACTGGACTATATCCCGCCCGAGCTGCGCGAAAACACGGGCGAAATCGCAGCCGCCGAAGCGCACAAACTGCCGCACTTGATTGAACTGAAGGATATGAAGGGCGATTTGCAGATGCACACGACGGCCAGCGATGGAAAAAATTCCATCGAGGAGATGGCGGAGGCCGCGCGCAAACTGGGACATCAGTACATCGCCATCACCGATCACTCGAAGGCCGTTACGGTAGCGAATGGTCTGGACGAAATGCGCATGGCCGCGCACATCAAAAAGATTCATGAAGCGAGTGACAAAGGGCTGGGGATTCGGGTGCTGGCGGGCGCCGAAGTCGACATCATGAAGGACGGCTCGCTGGATTACTCGGACGAGTTGCTGGCGCAATTGGACGTCGTAGTCTGTTCGATTCACTCGTATTTCAGTCTGGAGAGAGCTGCAATGACGGAACGCATGCTCCGGGCGATTGAGAATCCCTACACGCAGATCATCGCGCATCCGACGGGGCGGCTACTCCTGCGGCGCGATCCCATGGATTACGATATGGAGAAGATTCTGAAAGCGTGCGCGAACCATGGCGTGGCTATGGAATGCAATTCGTACCCCGACCGTCTGGATTTGAAGGATGTTTATTTGCGAATGTGTAAGGACCGCGGAGTGAAGGTCGTGATCTCGACCGACTCGCACAACGCGACGAATCTGGCGTTGATCCGCTACGGTGTAACGATGGCCCGCCGCGGCTGGCTCGAGAAGCGTGACGTCATCAATACTCTGCCGACAGAACAGTTCCTGGCGGCGCTGCGGGCCAAGCCGGGAGCAATGAAGCCGAAAGCGGTGCCTCACAAAAGGGCTGCCGCCAAACGTTAAGAGCATCTGGTGATGTCCAGCTCGGGGCGAAATGCTGACCCGGGTATCAGACTATGGGGCCCACGGCCGCATCTCTAGGAACGAGCTGGGCACGGCCGCACCGGTGAAGCGTTAGAAACGGAACATTTTGAACCGGGGTTTCGTACCTACTGTTAGAACGGCTAGTTTGAAGACGATGTTACGGAGGCTTTGAGCCATGAAACTCGATCCCAACCGCACGAGCGTGCTTCGCTTAGGGATTGCAGCTGGTGCCCTGCTTGCCGCAGCCGTGTTCGCGCCACACGCCGGGGCTACGGACTGGCCCTCGAAAACTTACACCATTTCGGGGCGGGCCAATGTGCGTATCGACACCAATGACGGCAGCGTGCGCGTCACCACGAGCGACAGCAAGACTGTAGAATTTCACGTCGACTATGAAGGCTATGAGCTGGACAAGAATCTGCACGTTGAGTCGCACCAGAACGGCGACCAGGTGGAGCTGATCGCGCGGGTTACCGGACACTGGGGATTTTCCTGGGGCGGCCGCGGGCGGAGACTACATATCGAAGTACGCATGCCGCAAAACGCTGATTTGAATGCACATACGGGAGACGGCTCGGTCGAGGCCAGCTCCATCAATGGAAATGTCACCGTGGAAACAGGCGATGGAGCGATTCGAGCGAACACTCTGACGGGCACGATTGATCTACACACGCACGACGGAAGCATCAACGTGGATACGCTGAAGGGCGATATGAAGCTGCATACCGGAGACGGCTCGATAGAAGCTCGCCAGTTGGACGGTAAGCTGGACGCCGATAGCGGCGATGGCCATGTGAGGGTTTCGGGGCGATTCGACGGCCTGCTAATTAAGACGGGTGACGGAAGCGTGGATACGCATGTCCTTCCGGGGTCCAAGATGGCTGACAGCTGGAATATACGAACAGGCGATGGAAGCGTGGATTTGGCCCTGCCGGGCGACTTTCAAGCGAATATTGACGCCAGCACTGGCGACGGGCACATCAGCGTGGGCTTGCCTGTAACCGTCGAAGGGACGTTCAGCAACTCGCAGCTTCATGGAAAGATGAATGGCGGCGGGCAGTCCCTTACCGTGCACACCGGGGATGGATCTATCCGCCTGAGCAAGGCATAGGCTGAGATTGCTTCTATGGGGCGCTCCCTGAGCGCCCCGCTAGTCAGTACTATTACTGGAAAAATGTGCCTTCCGACTGACACTTGTCTCCAATTGATGACACGATTTCATATTTCATAGCTGTATCTCACTGAAAACACGAACATTGTGTTTGGAAGCCTACCTGCCCTTCCTTCTTGTGTTGTAGAAGGGAGTTTCCAGTGATTGTGGTCATTCTCGCATTCGCCATGGTAGCTTTGGTTTCGATTACGATTGCCAGTTCCATCTTCTCCATGGACCGCCGTCGCGGATCCTGAGTGCGTCTGACTGCCTCAGGAGCCGGATTGATCGAAAGCCACGATTGATTTCCATTCTTCCCGAGTCTTTCTACGAGTAGGTCCTGCGCGTTCTTCCCTTTCGACCCTCGCCCGTTCTGGAGCATAATCAATCGCCTAAGGGCGAGTTTATGACTGACGTTTCCTCGAAGAACCCGGCGCCGCATTCGAGCCTTCCGAAACAGGAGAGAGGCGTGTTGGGCCTTACGCGCGCGCAGGGATGGGCGATTCTTTTTCTCATTTACACCGGCATCTTCGTTCTGATCTTCAGCTACCGTTTCCTCGACGATCTTTCCCGCGAGAGGCCGGGGACTTTTGGGGTGAGATTCCTCGAGGAGTTCACCGGCGTATATTCGGTGTTCGTGATTCTGCCGCTGGTATTCCGAATGGCGGGTTCGTACCTGTTCAAATCCATTGGGTGGCTGAGGTTAATCGGCCTGCATCTGTTGTCAGCAGTAGCTTTCTCTTTTTTGCACACCAGTCTGATGGCGGTCAGCCGCTGGATACTGTCCCCTCTGGTGGGACTGGGGAGCTACGACTACGGCATCATGCGCTTCCGCTATCCCATGGAGTTATCGAACGACTTGCTCGGATATACGATGGTGGTGCTGGTGTATTACTTTCTGGAGCGTTTGCGAATTGCTCAGGCGCAGCAACTGGCCGCGGCGGAGTTGCAGGCGAAGCTGGCGCAGGCGCAGCTGGAGAATTTGCGATTGCAGTTGCAGCCGCATTTTTTGTTTAACACGCTGAACACGATTTCCTCTGTGATGTATGAGGATGTGCCGGCGGCGGACGCGATGTTGACACAGTTGAGCGAATTGCTGCGGCTGACGCTGCGAACGGCCAATTCGCACGAAATTCCACTGGCGCAGGAGCTGGAGATTACGCGGCTTTATTTGCAAATCATGCAGAAGCGGTTTGAATCGAGCTTGCGGGTGACATATTCCGTCGATGCGGAGCTCGGGAATTCGCTGGTGCCGCAGCTGATCTTGCAGCCGCTAGTGGAAAATTCGCTGCGCCATGGATTGAAAGACGGCGGCGCGGGGATAGATATATCGATTGGGGCAAGGCGCGAGAATGGCTCGCTGATTTTGCAGGTTGCCGACACGGGATCGGGTTTTGGTACCCGGGGCGGCGAGGCGGCGATCAATCGCGGAGTCGGGCTGGCAAATATCCGGGGCCGGCTGGAACAGCTTTACGGGACCGAACAGGAGTTTGGGATTGCCAACCGGCCGTCGGGCGGGGCGGAAGTGACGCTGAGGGTTCCCTTTCATATAGAGGAGAGTCATTTTTAGCCGGTGGCTTCCTTGTGCACACTTCAGGTGCTGGTAGTCGACGATGAAGCGCCGGCGCGGCGCAAGATATTGAGGTTGTTGAGGCAGGAGCCGGATGTTGCCGTGGTGGGTGAGGCGGGCGGCGCAGAAACCGCGATCGCGGCGATTGAGAAACATCGGCCGGATCTGGTTTTCCTCGACGTGCAGATGCCTGGGATGGATGGATTCGGGGTGGTACAGGCCATTGCGGCAAAAGAAATGCCGCGCGTTGTGTTTGTGACGGCGCACGATCAGTACGCTCTGCGCGCATTCGAGGTTCATGCGTTCGATTATTTGCTTAAGCCCTTTGGCGAAGAGCGCTTCCGGACAGTGCTGCGCCGGGCGCGGGAGCAGAATGCGCTATCGAATGATGGTTTCGCGGCGCGCATTCAGGAACTGCTCGGGCAACTCCGGCGAGAGCGATCGTTTCCTGACCGGCTGTTGGTGCACGAAAATGAGCGGGCACATTTTGTGGCGATCCGGGAAATATCGTGGGTTGAAGCGGATCGGAACTATTTGATCCTGCATTGCGGCGCGAAAACTCACACGTTGCGAGGAACTCTGGAATCGCTTGCTGGCTCGCTTGATCCGAAGATCTTCGTGCGGATTAACCGAGGGAGTTTGGTGAGGCTGGATGCGATTCGGGAGATGCTGCCGTGGTTTCATGGAGAGTACAAGGTCGTACTGAAGGACTCGACGGAATTGCGCTGGAGCCGGCGGTACGTGAAGCAGCGGCCGGAGTTGCTGAAGCTGCCCGGAAAGTGCTCGTGGAGCCGGTGAGCGGCCCGTTCGTCCCCCTGCTAAGCCCACTTGTCCCAAGTGCTTTGTTGCTCTGAGCCTTCTCGCCATAATTGTCCAACCATGAACTACAAACATGTTTCGCAATTTGCTGCGTGGACCTCCCTGCTCTCCTTTTTGTTTCTGTTTCCTGCGTTGTTGGCGGCGCAAACGGCCACCGAGGCCGGGTGGCCGACTTACGGCAACGATCCCGGCGGGACGCGCTACTCCCCCGCGCGGCAGATCGACCGCGGCAGTGTGGCCCAACTGAAGGTGGCGTGGACGTATCGTACGGGGGCGTTGCCGTACGACGAGGATCTCGACAAGAAAGCGGCGTTTGAAGCTACACCGATACTGATTGACGGGAAACTATTTTTGAGCACGCCTTACGATCACGTAATTGCTTTAAACGCAGTGAGCGGGACTAAGCTCTGGGAATTCGATCCTAAGTTGGAACACCCCCACGGGTTCTCGGAAGTGACCTCGCGAGGAGTATCGGCGTGGCGCGATGAGTCGGCCAAAGCCGGCAAAGGCAAAGCCTGCGCTTGGCGCATTTTCATCGGCACATTGGACGCACGTTTGATAGCACTCGATGGCGAAACGGGCAGGCCCTGCGTTGATTTCGGAACCAGCGGCGAGGTCGACCTGACCACCGACGTCAAGATGCGCGACCCGGGCGATTACCAAGTGACTTCGGCTCCCGCGATTTACAAGGACTTGGTGATTACCGGCTCATCGGAGGGGGACAATCGCGCGGTGACTTTGGAACGCGGGATCGTGCGGGCATTCGACGTTCGAACGGGCAAACTTCGCTGGACGTGGGATCCCATTGCCCCCTGGGCCTATCAAAACACGCCGCGCACGGGTGCTGGGAATGCGTGGTCCACCCTTTCGGTGGATGCGCCGCGCGACCTCGTATTCATTCCGACCGGCAGCGCGAGCCCGGACTACTACGGAGGATTTCGCAAAGGCGACAACAAGTGGGCGAATTCGGTCGTGGCGCTCCGGGCTTCGACGGGAGAATTCGTTTGGGGATTCCAGGTGGTGCACCACGATCTTTGGGATTATGACGTGGCGTCGCAGCCGACGCTTTTTGCTTGGAAAGACGGGACGCCCGCGATTGCCATTACGACGAAGATGGGACGCGTTTTTGTGTTGAACCGGCTGACTGGCGCGCCACTTCTGCCAGTCGAAGAACGATCCGTGCTTAAGAGCGACATTCCAGGAGAAGAATCGTGGTCTACGCAGCCGGCTTCTACCATTTCGCTCGTGCCGGAAAAGCTTTCCGTCGAAGATGCGTGGGGCAAGGATGATAGAGAGAAGCAATGGTGTGCGGAGCAAATCAAAGCGGCACGTTCTGGGGATATTTTTACTCCGCCAAGTCTGGAAGGCACGCTGGTATTTCCGAGCAACGTGGGTGGCGTGAACTGGGGCAGCGCGGCGTATGACCAGCAGCGGCATTTGCTGTTTGTAGACACAAACCGGTTGCCAATTTTCGTGAAGATGATTCCGCGAGCGGAGTTGGATGAGGCGCGGAAGAACGCTACGGACTCCGACAGATTGCACGGCGAATTTGCGCGACAGACTGGCGCGCCGTTTGCGATGTTTCGGACCCCGCTGCTCTCGCCGAGCGGGTTGCCCTGCAATGCGCCGCCGTGGGGAACGCTGGCGGCGGTGGATTTGTTTGAGGGTAGGAAGGTCTGGGACGTGCCGCTGGGGAGTCTCATTCCAGGGATGAAAACGGGCACGACTACTTTAGGCGGTCCGATGGTTACGGCGGGAGGAATTGTTTTTACCGCGGCGGCGATGGACAACTATCTGCGCGCTTTCGATTCGGAAACCGGCAAGGAAATCTGGGCGTATCAGCTGCCGGCGGGAGGGCAGGCTACGCCGATGACGTATAGCGTCGGAGGAAAGCAATATGTTGTGATTGCGGCGGGCGGACATGGCAAGCTGGGAACGAAGCAGGGGGATTACGTGATTGCGTTTACGCTTCCCTAGCGCGGGCAGAGCGGAAAACGCACAAGCAGGACGGGGAAAGGGCAGCAGGTACAGAATCACGGGCACGGCATGCTGCGGCCCTACGAGCGGGGGTGCTGCCATTGGCTGAGGGATGGTGAGAATGCGGGCGAGGGAGCGGTCTCTTTTCGCGGATGGGATGTTGATTGTTATCGTCATTGCGCTGGGAAGATTTATTCTGCACTGCTACTTCAATAACCAGTACGGATATTTTCGCGATGAATTTGATTACATGGCATGCGGGAATCATCTGGCCTGGGGCTATGTCGACCAGCCGCCGCTGATCCCCTTCTTGATTCACATTTGCCGCGCTATTTTGGGAGACTCGCTGCGCAGCATTCGGTTTATTCCCGCGGTGGCTTCTTCCCTGCTAGTGTTGCAAACCGCCGTGCTTGCGCGCGAATTCGGCGGGCGGCGGTTTGCTATAGTGCTGAGCGCGATCACTGTTCTGATTGCGCCCCAATATCTCTCGAACGGGAGCTTGCTCGGCACCAATTGCCTGGAACCCAATTTGTGGATGGGTTGTGCCTACTTCGCGGTGCTCGCAATTAAGCGCGACGATCCTCGCTATTGGCTTTGGTTTGGCGTGGTGGCGGGAATCGGACTGCAGGAGAAATATTCGATCGCATTGTTTGGTTTTGGGATGGTTGTTGGACTTTTGCTGACTCCCGAGCGCCGCGTTTTTCTGAATCCGTGGATTTGGATTGGCGGATTTGCAGCTTTTTTGATTTTCCTGCCTAACCTGTTTTGGAACATTCACAACCATTGGCCCTTCGTTGAATTGATGCACAACATTCGCGCAGATGGGCGCGATGTGGTGCTGCCTCTGCCGCAATTTTTCTTTCAGCAGATGCTGCTGATCGACCCTATCACCGCTCCGATCTGGATAAGGGGGTTGATTGCGTTCTTCGTGTCGCCGGGTCTGAAGCCGTATCGCTTGCTCGGATGGGCTTACCTGGTCTGTTTTACGGTTTTCTTTGTTTTGCACGGCAAGAATTATTATCTGTCTCCGATTTATCCGATGTTGCTGGCCGCAGGAGCGGTGGCAATCGAAGCTGCGATCGAACGTAGAAAAATTGCAGGTACAGAGGCGGAGAGCCTCCGAGTTGGTCCGAACCGGCTCGTTTGGCTGAAGGCGGTCATTGTGATTGTTTTGCTCGCCAGCGGCGCGCAACTCGCTCCGCTTGCCGTGCCGATTCTTTCGCCGGAAAAATTCCTTAACTATCTGAAATACCTGCCGATGAAACCGCCGGTGATGGAACACAGCCACGAACGGGCGCCTTTGCCGCAGTGGTACGCCGATCAGTTTGGCTGGGAAGAGATTGTGGCCGAGACGGCCACGGCTTATAACCGGCTTTCGCCAGCGGAACGGCCGGGGTGCGGGATTTTTGCGCAAGACTACGGGCAGGCTGGCGCGATCGATTTTTTTGGACCGCACTATGGATTGCCGTCGGCGCTCAGCGGACACCAGACTTACTGGCTGTGGGGTCCGCGGGGCTATTCCGGGAATTGTTTGGTGGTGTTGGGGGATTCGCGGGAGCGCCTTGAGGAATTGTTTGAGCATGTGGAGTACGTGGGGACTTCGGCGGACAACCCCTATGCCTTGGAGAAAGAGATCGCTGTTTATATTTGCCGGGGAGCCAAGTTTGGGACGCTGGAGAAAATTTGGCCGCAGTTGAAGAAGTGGAGATAGTTGGCGGTGGTGCCGGCAATTCTCACCAGTCGCGGCCGCCTTGGCTTGCCTGGAGCGGGCACGGCGTGCCGTGCACCTGCGGGATCTTCCAATTGACTTGGGACTTGGTGCTGCCTAAGATTAGCCGCGCAGTTACGTACCCCTACGGTTCCCTCCTCGGAAGGAAAAAATCATGGACTGGGACAAAGCCATCGAGTATGCGCAGCTTGTAAACGCGGTGTATGACGTGTTCGCGGAGAAACCACCCATTACGCCCGGCTATGATTTGCTAGCCACGATCTATGCAAACGATTTGGCAACGGATTCGAATCCGGAGCGGGGCAATACGCGAGTGAAGATGGGTCTGATTCTCCAAGCACAGGACAACGGCGAAGCTGTGGTGGCGATCCGTGGAACGGAAGGGATCAAGGAGTGGGTGCAAGACGCCCAATTCTTGGATGAACCCTTCACGTTTGTTGCCGGAGCAGGCCGAACGGAGGACGGCTTCACGGATATGTACAGATCGATGTCTGTAGAGGAGGGACTTGGCGCGCTGTCCGTTGTGAAATCGCTCGGGACGGTTGGGTGGAAACAAGAGGTAAGTTCATTGACCATCTGTGGGCACAGTCTCGGAGGCGCGATTGCAACTTTGCTTGCGCTGGATGTGGCGGCGAACGCGGCAGCCCCGTTCAACAATCCCACGGCCTATACGTATGCGAGCCCGCGGACGGGAAATCATGACTTTGTCGTGAAGTATCACCAAACGGTCACAACGACCTACCGCTTCGTCGATACCGTGGACCTGGTGCCAAAGTTGCCCGGAATTTTTCCTTACAGGCACGTCACGGATGCCATTTTGCTGGATTCGTTGACGCTGATTCCGCCGAGGCTGCGGCTGCAACCGAATCCGGTGTGCTGGCACATTCTGTCGAGTTATTTGTATTTGATCTCGCTCTACTCGGCCGGAGCAGCGATGATCCCGGAAGCGGAGTGCGCTCCAGTCGGTGTGATTGAAGACACTTTGGGAAAAATCGAGACGGAGTTGAGCGATCAGAAGAGTATCGCGGACGTGTTCACGGCTTCGCCGCGAAGAAGCATGGGCGGGAGTTGCTAGATCGATTCCAGTGCGGTTAGTGAGAGGCGCATTGCGTTTGAGCATCGCGGACAGCTAAACTTCGGCCATCATGAAACGCTTACTTTCTTTTTTCATCGTTGCCGCGGCATTTACTTTCCTTGCACCCGCTGGGCGCGGACAGCAGCCAAAGGCGCTTTTTTACATGACGCGGGAGCCCAAGTCGGTGCGCTCGTTTCTGGCGCATGCGGACAAGATCGATTTGCTGGTTCCGGCATGGTACGGCGTGGATGCCGACGGGCTTCTTTCCGGCGGGGCAAATCCACTGGTAATGGAAACGGCGAAGCAGCATCACGTTCCCGTAATGCCGATTGTGGCGAACGGCGATTTTGCGCAGGAGGATTTTCACAAGTTACTGAAGAACGCGACCGCGAAGGAGAACATGTACGCGCAACTGGTTCGCGCGTGCAAAGACAACGGTTACACGGGATTTCAATTTGATTTTGAGAATGTGCATTGGACGGACCGCGACGCGCTTTCGGATATGGTTCGCGAGGCTGCGGCGGCGTTTCATCGAGAGGGATTGCAGCTTACGATTGCCACCGTGCCCAATGCGCCAGGCGCGCCTGGAGAAGGCGGATTCGCCGCCTGGATTTATGAGAATTGGCGCGGAGCTTATGACCTGAAGGCGCTGGCACAATCCGTAGACTTGATTTGCTTGATGACCTACGACCAGCACACGCGGTGGACGGCGCCTGGGCCAGTGGCGGGATGGGCTTGGACGACGGGCAATCTGGAGTACGCACTGAAATTCGTGCCGGCGCAGAAATTGTCGCTGGGCATTCCCTTGTATGGCTACCACTGGTTTGCGGGTACGCCGGTGAAATCGGACGACAAATCGGGGGACAAGCCCAATCCTTCGGCGGAATACATCGGCACGGACGACGCGCTGGACCTGGCGAGAGCGTACGGCGGACATATTGAATGGGATTCCACCGATCGTGTGGCTTGGTTTTATTTTTATAGGGCGGACATGCGCGAGTGGATTTTTTTCACCGATGCGCACACTTTCCGGGAACGCTATGCGCTCGCGAAGGAGCGCGGGCTTCAGGGGTTTTGTTCCTGGGTGCTGGGCACGGAAGATCCGGCCATCTGGGATCAACTACCTTCGCACAAGTAGATTTTCGTTCGAAACAACTCGTCGGACAGTACTAGTGACGGCGTAAGGGTTTTGTGGTTTAGAATGTAGGCAGAGGGATGTCGCCCTCTTGGGGTCCTGTTCTATGCTTGCCTCTCGCTTCCTGGTGGGAGTATCTGCGGGCGAGGTGCCTCATTTCGCAAACTTGGGTGGCCCCAGCTCCGCGCTCTAGACGTCGATCGAAAACGACAGGGGGAAATCATGAAACTCCATAAATCAGTTGTCCTTCGCAGCGGTTTGTTCACCTTTCTTTTGATTCTGACGGCGCACACTTCGCTTGCTGCACCTTCCAGCAAGCTGGTCGTGAGCAACACGGCGGCATGCCCACATGCCCAATACACAAAAATCCAGGATGCGATTAACGCGGCTTCGGCAGGCGATGAGATTGTCGTTTGCAATGGCAACTACGCGGAGCAGCTTTCGATTACTAAATCTCTGGATATAGAGGCCGATTCCGGCGCGTTCCTGGTGCCGGCTTCGATTCAGCAGAACGCGACGAGTCTGGCGACGGGCGATGCGATTGCCGCGGCTGTATTCGTGAGCGGAGCGACGAATGTCTCGATCACCGGATTGACGGTCGATGGGATCAACAATGGAATTACGGAATGCGCCCCGGATTTGATCGGCGTTTACTTTCAGAATTCTTCGGGGAGCCTGCGGCACGCGACCGTTCGCAACTTCGCTCTCACTGCATCCTTGAATGGATGCCAGAGTGGGACAGGCGTTTTTGTGGAAAGCGGTGGCGGCCAGAATTCGAATGTGGAGATTTCCGATTGTTCGATTCACGGTTACCAGAAGAACGGAGTCACCGCGAACGAAACCGGAACGAACGCGAGAATTAACGATAACGTTGTTACCGGCGCCGGTCCGACCACTGGCGCCGCCCAGAACGGCATCCAGATCGGTTTTTCCGCGTCAGGCGCAATTCACGGCAACACAGTGACGAACAATTTCTGGTCGCCTTGCAGCGACGCCACGACATGCACGGCTGTTGCGACAGCTATTTTGGTGACGCAATCGAATAATGTGCGAGTTGGAGAGAACACCGTTGGAATCGATCAGGTGGGTATCTTCATCGACGGAAATGACAATCACGTGCACGGCAACACCGCGTTTTCCGCGAGCGTCTTCGAGAACATCACTATTATCGGGAACGGCAATCGCATTGAGGAGAATCGCGTGTTCAACGGCGGCGACGCGGACATTTTCGTTCAGGGCAACAACAACAACGTGAGGGACAATCTGATTACGGAAGCGCCAGTGGGAATCCTGGAGGCTACAGGATCGACCGGGAACGTATTCGCGGCGAACACGTTCTATGGCGTGACAACTACGATTCAAGATCCGCCGACAGGCAATCTCAGTAAGAAAATATTGGCCGATCGCCCGTAGTTGCAAGACGGCCGGTCTAGATCGCTTTGCCTTTCCTTTACTTGGAAGCAAGTCCTGACGGGCTGCTCTGCCAGGGTCCTGTACAATTGAGTCTGCAACGATGGGAGCGGACTGGCCCTGGTAGATGCCCGACACAAAATCACACTCTCGCGGCCTCCTGCTGATCGCGGCCTTCAAACTTTTGAAGGGATTCGCGTTGCTTGCTGTCGGCATCGGCGCGTTGCACTTGCTGCACAGAGACGTGGCGGCCGTTGCGGACCACTGGATCAATGCGTTTCGTGTGGATCCTCACAATCGTTTCATTCACTGGCTGCTGGCGAAACTGCCGTTGGTCGATGACACGAAATTAAAGGAATTGAGCGTAGGCACGTTTATATACGCGGCGGTTTTTCTTACCGAGGGGACGGGATTAGCCCTGCGCAAACGATGGGCGGAATATTTTACGATCATTACGACTGGCTCGTTCCTTCCACTGGAAGTATATGAAATTATTCACCATGTGACAGTGGCGAAAAGCGTCGCGCTGATCCTCAATATCGCCGTGGTCGTTTATTTGGTGAGGGAGCTCCGGCGGTATCCGAAGCCGTGATGCAAGCAAAGCTGTGGCGGCCTATCGTTCAGCAGCTATCACAAAGCACGTCCAGCGGCGGCGGCAGATGCCCAGGCCCATTGAAAATTGAAACCGCCTAGATGGCCGGTGACGTCGACGATCTCACCGATGAAAAATAGGCCGGGAACTTTTCGGCTTTCCATTGTTTTGCTGGATAGCTCCGCTGTGTCGACGCCTCCGGCGGTGACTTCAGCTTTCTCGTAGCCTTCGGTGTCGGCGGGGACGAGAACCCACTCATGCAGATCCCGTTCGAGCCAGTCTAATGCTTCGTTGGTCCAAGTGGGCGGCGCGTGCAAATCGAGCCAGCGTTCCGCAAAGCGTTTGGGCAGAACGCCCAGGAAAGCGGCGCGTGCGGCGGATAAGTTTCTGGTCTTGGCTTTGCGGACGGCGGTGGTAACTTCGCGGTCGGGCGCGAGGTCGATGCGCAGGGGCTTCCCTTTTTCCCAATAGGAAGAAATTTGAAGGATGGCGGGGCCGCTAAGGCCGCGGTGTGTGAAGAGCATTTGTTCTCGGAAGGATTGATGATCGGCGGAAACGACGACAGGCACGGAGACACCCGCCAGATCACTGTACTGATTTTGTTCTTTCTTCGGAAGAATGAGTGGGACGAGCGCGGGGCGCGTTCTTATAATCTTCATCCCGAATTGGCGCGCCAGATCGTAGCCCTGCGCGGTGGCGCCGATTTTGGGGATAGAAAGACCACCGGTGGCGACGACCAGGACTGGGGCGCGAAAGTCGGCAGAGCCGGTTCGCACAACGAACTCAGTCGTGCGCTGAACTTCCTCAATTTTGACGTTGAGAAAGGTTTGGACGGCGGCGCCGCGGCATTCGGCTTCCAACATATTGGTGATGTCTTGTGCGGATCGGTCGCAAAAAAGCTGGCCGAGCGTTTTTTCGTGGTACGGGATGCGATGCTTTTCTACAAGCGCGATGAAATCCAACGGAGTGCAGCGGGCGAGCGCGGATTTCGCGAAGTGTTCGTTGGCGCTGAGGAAATTTTCGGGGTGACAATGGAGGTTTGTGAAATTGCAGCGGCCGCCGCCGGAGATGAGGATTTTCTTGCCGATGCGATCGGCGCGCTCGAGGACCGCGACGCGGCGACCGCGCTTGCCAGCTTCGACGGCGCAGAAGAGTCCCGCGGCGCCGGCGCCGAGGATGAGGGCGTCAAAATTGTGCGTTGACTGAGACAAGCTTTCGACGAGCCTCGCGGTTGCAAAGTGTGCTTGCGTTCGCTCCTCAGGTTAAACTAACAGAAGGAGAAGACCGAGAGAATTGCCACCGATTATCAGCGCGCAGGGACTATCGAAAAGGTACGGAGTCGCGCCGCTATTCAAGAATATCTCCTTCACGGTGTCCGAAGGGGACCGGATCGGCGTGATTGGCCCGAATGGCTCGGGAAAATCGACGCTGCTGGAGATGCTGTGCGGGAAGACGAAGCCCGATAGCGGAGACGTCGCCGTGCGCAAAGGCACGAGACTCAGTTACGTCAAGCAAATCTCCGAATTTGCTCCCGGACTTAACATTTTGGCGGTAATTGAGAGCGCGCTGAATCGAGTGTCCATGCCCCAGTCGGAGAGAGCGGCGCGCTCCGCCGAGACGCTTGGCCGCGCGGGATTTACAGACCTCGAGATTCCAGCGGCAACACTGTCTGGCGGATGGCGCAAGCGGCTGGCTATCGCCGAGGCGCTGGTACAGAACCCCGATATTCTGCTGCTCGATGAGCCGACTAACCATTTGGATCTCGCGGGAATCGAATGGCTGGAAAAACTTCTTCAAAGGGCAGCTTTCGCGAGTGTGGTGGTGAGCCACGACCGCTATTTTCTGGAAAACGTTACCAATGAAATGGTCGAGATCGATCGCGCATACGAGGACGGCGCGCTGCGCGTCCAAGGAAACTACAGCAAATTTCTGGAGGTGAAAGAGGAGCACCTCCACGCGCAACGGAACCGGCAGGAAGCGCTTGAGAACCGCGTGCACACGGAGATCGAATGGTTGCGTCGCGGCCCCAAAGCGCGGACATCCAAAGCGAAAGACCGCATCGACAAAGCGCACAAGATGATTGGCGACCTTGCCGAGATGAAGGCCAGGACCGGAGTCAGCACAGCGCAAATAGATTTTTCCGCGACGAACCGGCAGACCAAGCAATTGATTCAACTCGACGGAGTTACGGGTGCCGTTGGAGACCGAGTGCTCTTCGAAGAGTTGAACTTTACGGTGACTTCGGGAATGCGAGTGGGGCTCGTGGGTCCAAATGGCAGCGGAAAAACCACGTTGCTCCGTTTGCTTCGCGGAGACCTGCAGCCCGGAGCGGGTAAGATTCGCAAAGCGGAACCGCTGCGCATGGTTTATTTCGATCAGAACCGCGAGCTTGATCCCGATCTGCTGCTCCGGCGAGCGCTGGCGCCGGACAGCGATGCCGTGATTTACCAGGACCGAGTGATTCATGTGGCTTCATGGGCAGCGAGATTTCTTTTCACGGGAGAAGATTTGAACCGGCGCGTGGGCAAGCTTTCCGGCGGCGAGCGCGCTCGCGTTTTAATCGCACAACTGATGTTGCAGCCTGCGGACGTTCTGCTGCTGGACGAGCCTACGAACGATCTGGATATTCCTACGCTGGAAATCCTGGAAGAAAGTTTGCTGGAGTTTCGTGGGGCGCTGGTTTTGGTGACGCACGATCGCTACATGCTGGATCGCGTTTCCACAATTGTCGTCGGGTTTGACGGGCTGGGCGGAATCGAGCGTTTTGCGGATTATTCCCAATGGGATGTTTGGCAAGAATCGCAGAAGCAGGAGAGCGGGAAAGCCAGTGTCCCTGAGCCTGCCGTACGCCCACGAACGGCCGCGGATATAGCCCCCATCCTTACAGGGAAAAAGAAGCTCTCCTACAAAGAGACTCGTGAACTTGAGAGCATCGAACAGCGCATCGCCGAGGCTGAGCAGGAACTTCACGCCCGCCAAGCTGCACTGCAGGATTCGGCGATCATGAGCGATGGCCCGCGGCTGCACAGTGCTTCCATGCAGCTGGACGAGGCGCGGAAAACAGTGGACCGGCTCTATGCGCGATGGGCGGAACTCGATCACAAGAAAAGCTAAAGCCCTAGCGAATTGCAACTATGGAATCGCGACGGACACGGCAGCCTCTTCGACGTCAGTTCCGGCTAAAATGAAATCGTGCAGAAGAAGATTTTTTGGCTTACGTTCAGCGGGCTGGGACTGGTGGCGGATTTAGCTCTGCCCTTCTGGTGGGCCGTGTTTGCCACGATTCCCATCGTGTATGCGAGTTGGTGGGTGGCCTATCGGAGCGACTGGTTCTAAGCCGCGGTGAGGATGCCAATTTAGCGGGGAAAGAGACGCGCGCACGGGGGAATTTGCAGGAGACTGGCGGGCCGTGTAGCAGCCGAGTGAGAACCTATTCCTTATTCAGCATTCCCAATCTGGCAGGCTTCCCATAATAGGAAGTCGAGCAACGCGACGCCTCGCAGGGCTCGGTGAGATAACCAGAATCAAGAATAGGACTTCAAGAAGAATGTTGTTTGTCCTTCTGTGCCGTCTCTCGGTCGCAGCGACCCGCTGGTGTATCACCACCCGTATAGACCTCGAGAGATTGCGGGTTGTACTGATTCCAGGAACCTGACCAAAACCCCATATATATAGGGGCCTTTTGGGAGTTTATTGTTTTGTCGCACCGGCGGACCTGCCGTGAGATTGTCACGAAAATACGGAAGATGAGCGCCCGGGGTTGCAAGTAGATCGACGCCGCCGGTGGCTAATTCACTGCTTTCCTCCCCTGAGGAACGGGTCGAGCAGCTCGCAGAATCCTCAAATTAATCATCAAATATGGGATAACGATGGCCATAGTAGTGCTCCTCTTGTAGTTCACAACTGTGCCATACCTGTTTCTGGTGCACGGAACCTTCATGAAGATAGCCAGTTTAGACCGCCGTTTGTCTCGCCGCCTCTGTTTCAAGACTCCTTTGCGCGTACGCGTGTGGAAGATCTCATCGCCGGAAGAGAGCACGGAATCGCTCAATCTCTCTCAGGGCGGGATTTACTACGCAACAAATTCGGCGATCCGCGAAGGCGAAATCGTGGAGATTCTTTTGAACATGCCTGAGGAAATTACCGACGAGCCGTCGCTCGACTGGCGATGCACGGGCCATGTCGTGCGTGTCGACCGTATCGATTCGACGTGGGGCAAGATGGGGGTGGGCGTGCAATTTGATTGCTACGAAGTTTCACCAACGGAGATACCAGCAGCAAGCTGAGACTCCGCATCCGGGCAGGCGGCGGAAGCCATCTTCGCAGCCAGGCATTCGGACCAGATGGGAAACGCAGGCCAGGACCAGGAGGATGAGATGCAAAGGCGAGCCCTTGTAGTGGACGATGAACAAGCCACGTGTGATTTGATCCAAAAGGTTTTATACGCCGCTGGGGTTGATGCATTGACGCTGACGAGAAGCGGGCAGGCTGCAAGTTTTCTGGAAGAGGGAAGATTCGACATAGTCTTTTTCGACCAGCACATGGGATCGCCGGATGGAATGGAGCTATCGAGGGAGATGCGTCGCGCGGGATCCAACCGGACGACGCCCATCATCCTGCTGAGCGACGACCAGCGCCCCAGCGCGATGTCGCAGGGATTTGCGGCCGGGGCGAGCTTTTTCCTTTACAAGCCAGTCGACAGAGAGCGGCTGCTGAAGCTAGTTCGGGCCACCCAAGGACGAATGGACCATGAAAAACGGCAAACGCGTCGCGTGGCGCTCATGTCCAAGGTGCGGCTGCGATTTGGATTCGAGGAGATCTTGTGCGAAACGGTCGACGTCAGTCTGGACGGAATACTTGTTAAGACTCCGCGGACCATCCCGGCGGGCACATCGGTGCAGGTAAGCATGGAATTGGCGCAGCGGATGAAGCCGGTGGTCGGCGCAGGCTCGGTCGTTCGGGTTTTTGGCGGGAATCAAATGGGGATTCATTTGGACCGGCTGCCTGTCGAGGAGAGCGCAAGACTGCAGGAGTTTCTCTTGCCGATGATTCCGCGGGATTAAGACGACTGACGGACTTAAAGCCATGAATTGTGGACGAATCAGGGTTTTGCTGATCGAAGACAATCCGGGGGACGCGCGGCTGATCCAGGAGTCGCTCGCCGGGGCTACTCAGCAACCCTTCGATTTAGAGGTTGTCGACACGCTGGCAACGGGACTTGAGCGCCTGAACGCCGGAGGTGTGGACGCCATCCTGCTGGATTTGGCGCTTCCAGACAGCCTCGGCTTCGATACATTCCTCAAGGCAAAGCCGCAGGCGACTGGCATAGCCATCATCATACTGACGGGACAGGACGATCCGAGCCTGGCCCTCAAACTTGTGCAAGAAGGAGCGCAAGACTTCCTCCCCAAAGCTGATGTCAGTGGAAATAATCTGACCCGGTCGATACTGCACGCCATCGAACGCGAACGCCTCGAGCAAAAATTCCGAAAGCTGAATGAAAGCCTGGAACAGAAGATCAAGGAGCGCACCGCGGAACTGGAGACGACAAATGCGGAGCTCGAGGCCTTCTCTTTTTCCGTATCCCACGATTTGCGCGCGCCGCTGACCCAGCTTCATGGCTTTTCAAGCCTTCTGCTGGACAACTATGCGTCCCAGCTCAGTGAACAGGGACAAAGGTACCTGCACAACATCAAGGACGGCGCCATGCGAATGTCGTCCCTGATAGACGATCTGCTCAAGCTAGCGAAAGTCAGCCGCCAAGGATTGAACGTTCGAGACGTTGGTCTAAACACGCTGGTCGAGGAAGTCTTGAAGGAATTTAAAAACGAGACGAGGGAAAGGGAGATCGAATGGAAAGTCGGCCCCCTGATGTTCATTAAATGCGACTACGGGCTGATGAGGCAAGTGCTCGTCAATCTTCTGTCCAACGCCATCAAGTACACCAGGAAGCGGGAGCATGCGGTGATTGAGATCAGCAACAAAATCATCGACGGCAAACCAACAATCGCCGTACGGGACAACGGCATTGGATTTGATATGAAATATGCCGACAAACTTTTCGCGCCCTTCCAACGACTTCACCGCGAGAAGGAGTTCGAAGGAACGGGGATCGGCCTTGCCACCGTGCAACGAATTGTCCATAAACACTCGGGACGGATTTGGGCGCAATCAGAACCGGGAATGGGCGCAACTTTTTATTTCACCGTTGGCTCGGAAGTGAGCAAATTGGCGGTGAAGACTGCCGTGCATGCGGTAATGGCTTGAATATCGAAGTGCATGCCCTTTGGCGATCCTAAACCGCCTTCGGCCTTGTTCCTGAGGCGTTTCCCTGTTGAGTTCTTATTGAGCTAGGTCTGTCTACAGTCGCCTAGGGTGCCCGCTTCTTTTTGCAGACGCACCGCAGCGATTTGCAAATCCTGCTGTCTTCGCTCATCATTACTAGTTTGTTTGGGCGGCGGATGACCATCTGCTGCCTGCGTTCCTGTTTGCAAATCTTTGTGATTGGGGAGTTGCATGGAAAAGCCTGGAAAAATCGCGCCGCCGAAGGGAAAACTTGGGATCCTCACTCCTGGCATGGGCGCCGTCAGCACCACTTTCATGGCGGGAGTGGAGTTGGTCCGCAAAGGCAAGTCGCAGCCAGTCGGGTCAGTGACTCAGCTCGGAACGATTCGGCTTGGTAAACGCACGGATGGGCGCTCGCCGCTGGTCAAAAAGTTTGTGCCGCTGGCGGATTTAAAGGACCTGACGTTCGGCGGCTGGGACATTTTCAAGGACAATGCCTACCAATCCGCGGCGAACGCCGGCGTTTTGAATCCGCAGGATCTTGCGAAGGTGAAGACGTTCCTTTCCGGGATCAAGCCGATGAAAGCCGCTTTCGATCACGAGTTCGTGAAGATGATCGATGGACCGAACATTAAGAAGGGTAAAAACAAGTACGAGCTCGCACTGAAAATTAAGGAAGACATTGCGAATTATCGAAAGACTTCACGAGTCTCGCGCCTAGTGATGTGCTGGTGTGGCTCGACGGAAGTGTTTGTCAAGCCGGAGGAGGTGCATTCGACGCCGGAAAGGTTTGTGGAGGCCATGAAGTCGAACCATCCGGCCATTGCTCCCTCCATGCTATATGCGTGGGCGGCCATCACGAGCGGGGTGCCTTTTGCAAACGGAGCGCCGAATCTCACTGTGGACTTTCCGGCGATTCAAGAGTTGGCTCAAGAACACGGTGTCCCGATTTGCGGCAAGGACTTTAAGACCGGGCAGACGCTGATGAAAACCATCCTTGCGCCTGGGTTCAAAGCGCGGATGCTGGGACTCGATGGCTGGTTTTCAACGAACATTCTTGGCAACCGCGACGGCGAAGTTCTGGAAGATCCCGGATCTTTCAAGACCAAGGAAGAGTCCAAGCTCAGCGTGCTCGAGTACATCCTGCAGCCGCAGCTCTACCCGATGCTCTACGGCAAGATGCATCATAAGGTGCGCATCAACTACTATCCGCCGCGCGGGGACAACAAAGAAGGCTGGGACAACATCGATATTTTCGGCTGGCTGGGGTACCCGATGCAGATCAAGGTGGATTTCCTGTGCCGCGACTCCATCCTAGCGGCGCCTCTCGTTCTGGACCTGGTTCTCTTTCTGGACCTCGCGCAACGCGCCGGAATGAAAGGCATTCAGGAATGGCTGAGCTTCTACTTTAAGTCGCCGATGACGGCCCCGGGACTCTACCCCGAGCACGACTTGTTCATTCAGTCGATGAAGCTGAAAAATACGCTGCGCTGGATGATGGGCGAGGATTTGATAACGCACCTCGGGCAGGAGTATTACGACTAGCGCACGATTAGGGGCAGCAAACGGTCAAATTGTCCGGCTCTTCATTTGTTTTTTCGATAGGGCGAAATGATTTTTCGATTTGACGCTCGCGAGACCGCCGCGATAACCTACGGGCCGATGCTTAGCGCCTTTAGTCCCCGCATTTCACCGCAACACCCGAACTCATCTTATTTCGAGGAGATTCATGTCGAACGAACTGCGTAATTTCCTGGCTCTCTCCTATGACGAACTCGAAGAGTTGAACCTGAAAGCGAAAGAGCAACGCAAAAACCGCGTTGCCCCGCACAAAGTGCAGGAAGAGCGGATCAAGTACCTGACGGACGAGAAGCGCATCAAGGCCGTGACAGTGCTCTTCAGCGACCTTGAAGGCCGCTTACACATGCTGGACTACGACAAAAAGTTCTTGATCAAGAGCTGGGACAACCTGACGTTTGACGGCTCCTCGATCCGCGGATTTACGGCACAGCGCGAGAGCGACTTGCGGCTGTCCATGGATTGGGGCGCATTTTATTGGGGGCCCTCGGACGTTTTTGGTTCCGGCAAAGTGCTGGTCTTCGGCGAAGTAATCGACAAGGACGGATCGCCGTATAGCGCGGACATTCGCGGCGTGCTGAAAGGTTACGCCGGGGCGCTGCACAAGAAGGAAGGCTACACGCTGAACGCGGCAAACGAGATCGAAGGGTTCCTCTTCAAGGGCGAAAACGCGGAACGCCATTACCACGAGACGGGAAAATTCGATTATGTAAACACCGGCGGTTACTATCATTCCCTTCCCGGCGACCCCCTGCGGACGTTTATTGACACGACGGCGGAAGTGCAGCGCGCGATGGGCTTTCAGAACGAAAAAGACCACCCGGAAGTTGCGCCATCGCAATTCGAAATCAACTATGGATACGGCGAAGTGGTGCAGGCCGCGGACCAGATCCAGCTTTACAAATTAATCTGCCGTCAAGTGGCGACGAACATGAATACCACGGCCTGCTTTTTGCCAAAGCCGGTTGTGGGCGTGAACGGCAACGGTATGCACACGAACGTGTCCATCAGCGAAGACGGCAAGAATCTTTTCTGGGATCCCAAGGGCGAAGAAAAACTTAGCAAGATGGGTTGGGCGTTTGTGGACCGCATTTTGACGCATGGGAACGACAATTGCTTATTGCTGAACGCCAGCGTCAATGCGTACCGCCGTCTCGATCCGCACTTTGAAGCACCCAATCAGATCAAAGCGTCGCCGGTGGACCGCGGCTCGATGATCCGCATCCCGATCGGGAATGAGAAGAGCATGCGCGTCGAGGTGAGATCGGTGGCGCCGGACGCGAATCCTTATCTGGTGATGTATTCCATTTTCAAGACAGGACTCGACGGCGAGACGGCAAAAATCAAGAACCTTCGGCAAGCGGAGCGCTATCTGCCGGACAACATTTACACGGCGCTGGAGGACTTCAAAAAGTCGGATTGGACCACGAAGCTGCTTGGCGCTGACGTGAAGGGGCGCTATGCCGACTTGAAGCAAGGCTCGGCGGACCGTTGTTCACGGTTGTTGGGCACGTTTGTAAAGGCGCCCGAGGTGCAGTATCACCACGAGGTTTACAACCAGTTTCTTTGGAATATGTTTTAGAAAATGTCGGAAGGAACTGGCGTTCGGCATTTGTTGGCCGCCAGCGCCGCGGATCTGCTAACTGCGGTTAAAGGGAACGCCCGGGCTTCGGCCGCGGGCGTTTTCGTCTGCGGACGCCGGCGCCGTGACCACAGATTCATCGTCTTATAATCCTCGCTGTGGTAGATTACCTGTTTCTATAAGTGCCCTCAGAAGACATCCCAGGAGAAAACCATGGCCAGTCCCGGCTTTGCTTTCGCGAACCCCCAGCCTTCTCCCGATAATTACAACGAGTTCGACCCGCAAGACGTTGCTGCAGACTCTGGCATTTCGGAGATTCCCGCCACCGAGGCCATCCCGGCGCCTTGGAAGACACCTCCAGTCATGTCGCTAAGCGACGTAATCGGGGCGAATGCCAGCCAGGAAATTCAGAACGCCGGCAAGATCGTTTTTCATTCGGCGGGCGATACGGGCGGCGTGAAGGAGCCTTCGCATCAGTTTGCTGTCGCGGATGCCATGGCCGCGGATATCGGCTCCGGGTCTTACGGAACTGGGCGTCCTGCTTTTTTCTATCACCTGGGGGACGTGGTCTATTACTTCGGACAAGAACGCTTTTACTACGACCAGTTTTATGACCCCTATCGGGATTACGCTGGTCCAATCTTCGCCATACCTGGAAATCACGACGGCGTGCTCTTCAAAAGCGAACCCGTGCCGTACTCCCTCGCGCCTTTTTACGAAAACTTCTGCTCGCAAGCTCCCACGAACGACCCGGCGGCAAAAGGCTTTGCGCGCACCACAATGACGCAGCCGGGCGTGTATTTCACGCTGAACGCCCCTTTCCTGAAGATTATCGGGCTCTATTCAAACACGGGCGAAAGCACAGGAATCATCAGCGACGCAACCACCGGAACGGCACAAATGCAGTTTCTGCAAAGCCAGTTGGCGGCAGCCGCGGCACAGCGCGCACAAAAAGGAGCAAGTCCCTTTGCGCTGGTCGTTGCGGTACATCATCCGCCCTTCACCATCAGCAGTTCGCATTCGCCGAGTCCGGCGATGCTCGCGCAGATTGACGCCGCATGCGCGGCAGCAAATATCTGGCCGGATATCGTGCTTTCCGGCCACGCCCACCTTTACGAGAGATACACGCGCACAATGGAGGCGGATGGCCGGCAAATCCCTTATGTAGTAGCGGGTAACGGCGGCTACTTGAATCTCAGCGCTCCGCGGAAAGGCAAGAACGGCGTGAATCCGCAACCCGGCATTCCCGGAAACGACGGGAAAGGCAATCCATTGACGCTCGATGTTTACAACAATACGTCGTACGGCTTCTTGCGGCTGACCGTCGATGAAGACTCGATTCTTTGCGAATCGCTGGGAGTCGACGAAACTACGTTAAAAACGTCGGCCATGGATGCATTTACGGTGGACCTAACGAGACACGTCGTTGCCACGCAAGGCGCTCAAAAAGCCAGCAGGACGCGTGCTGGGGACGTGATTCGACCGAAGGCGCCGAAAGCGGTGAAAGCTTCGAAAGCCAAGAAACGGAAATAGAGTTGCGCGAAGATCAGGCGCCGTGCGCTTGGGCCGACTTTGCAGCGACGGCATCCAGCACTCGCGTCGAGTAAACGAGAGCGGCGCCGGCGTTCATGGCCACGGCTACGCCGAGGGCTTCGGAAATCTCCTCTTTCGTCGCTCCAGCTTTTAACGCAGCTTCGGAATGGACGACGATGCAACCGTCGCAATGGGTGGTGACAGCAACGGCCAGCGAGATGAGCTGGCGGGTCTTTTCGTCGAGCTTGCCAGTCTTAGAGTTGGCTGCGCTTAGCGTTTGATATCCGCGGACGGTGTCCGGGCTCAGCTTCGCCAGCTCGCCGATCCTGGCGCCCAGCTCTTTGTGATATTCATTCCAATCGAGCATCATCTCCGTGTCTCCTTGCTGCGCGTTGTAGAGTTCCGCGCAGCTCCGTCAGATAAGCATATAACACGAAAACATTTCGGGTTGGCATAGATAAGGCTTTCCTGCGGACGATTGAGGCTCTATTAGGCCGCTCATTTCGAAGTTCACGCGCATTGTGGTATGTTTTCTGGTTCGCGAAGACGTGCGGAAATCGGTGGGTTGGTCGAAAAAAGGCACGGTTTTCCCACAGGAAGCGCTCGTAAATCCAGGGAGGATCTCGATTCATGAAGAGTTCGTACAACGGCCAGGCTATACCTGTTGGGGGCAAGGGGATCGGCTACAGCGGGGGTGAATTGCAGGTTCCGGATACGCCCATCATTCCGTTTATCGAGGGCGACGGCACCGGGCGGGACATCTGGAAGGCTTCGCGGCGGGTTTTTGACGCGGCGGTGGAGCACGCTTATGGCGGAAAGCGGAGTGTGGCGTGGTTCGAGGTATTTGCCGGCGAAAAAGCCTTCAACGCCTACAAGGAGTGGCTGCCGAATGAGACGGTAGATGCCATTCGCGATTTTCGCGTGGCCATTAAAGGGCCGCTGACGACGCCGGTGGGCGGCGGGATTCGTTCGCTGAATGTGGCGTTACGGCAGATTCTGGATTTGTACTCTTGCGAGCGGCCCGTGCGCTATTTTGCGGGAGTTCCCTCCCCGGTAAAACAGCCCGAGAAGATGGACGTCGTGATCTTTCGAGAGAACACGGAAGATGTTTACATCGGGATCGAATGGAAGTCCGGCACACCGGAAGTGAAAAAGCTGCTGGAGTTCTTGAATCACGACATGCTGAAAGATGGGAAGAAGCAGATTCGATGGGACTCGGGTGTAGGCATCAAGCCGATTTCGCCTACCGGGACGAAGCGGCTGGTACGGCGAGCGATCAAGTACGCGCTGACGCACGGCCGGAAAAGCGTGACGCTGGTGCACAAAGGGAACATCCAGAAATTCACCGAGGGCGCGTTTCGGGATTGGGGTTACGACCTGGCGCGGGAGGAATTCCGTGCGGAAACGGTGACCGAGCGTGAGAGCTGGATTCTGGATAACCTGGACAAGAATCCAGGGTTGAGCGTGGAACAGAATGCGGCGATGATCGAGCCGGGCCTAGAGCAGGCTACCGAAGCGTTTACGAAAGCCATTTGCGATGAAGTGAAGCAGACGCTGGACGCGATTTACGCGACGCATGGGAAGGGGCAGTGGAAGAGGAAGCTGATGATCAACGACCGTATCGCGGATTCGGTGTTTCAGCAGGTTTTGTTGCGAGCGGATGAATATAGCGTGCTGGCGACGCCGAATCTCAACGGCGATTATCTTTCAGATGCGTGCGCGGCGCAGGTGGGTGGGCTCGGGATGGCGCCGGGATCGAACATCGGCGATGGCTTTGGCGTTTTCGAAGCTACGCATGGGACGGCGCCTAAATACGCCGACAAGGATGTGATTAATCCCAGCTCCGTGATGCTCTCTGGAGCGATGATGTTTGAGTTTCTTGGGTGGAAGGAAGCGGCGCAACTGATAGAGGACGGCATCGCGCGGACGATTCAGCAGAAACGCGTTACGTATGATCTTGAGCGGCTTATGCCGGGCGCAACGAAGGTGGGGACCGCGGCGTTTGCGACGGCGATTATCGAGAACATGCAGGGACAGGCGGTCGCTCGGTAACCAGCCCGCGAAGAGAAAATAAAAAGCAGAGAAAAGAAAAAGATAAGGCAGAAACGCAGAGTACACAAAGACTGCGCAGCGGCATTCCAAACAAAAAGAGGAGACGGATGAGCAGAAAAAAAGTGACGGTTGTGGGCGGCGGTTTTGTGGGATCGACTACGGCGCAGCGGATTGTGGATTTGGAGCTGGCGGACGTCGTGTTGACAGATATTTTGGATGGGCCGCCGGCGGGCAAGGCTCTGGACATGCTGGAGTCGGGGCCGATTACGCGGACGGACGCGCGGGCGGCGGGCATTTCCACGGCTACGGGGGATTACAGCGGGACGGCGGGCAGCGATGTTGTGGTGATAACGGCGGGGTTTCCGCGCAAGCCGGGGATGAGCCGCGACGACTTGCTGAAGGCCAACTACGACGTGGTGAAGGCGGTTGTCGAGCAGATCGTTAAGCACTCGCCGAACTGCATCATCATCGTGGTTACCAACCCTCTGGACGCCATGGCACAGGCGGCATTCAAGGTAAGCGGCTTTCCGAAGCATCGCGTTTTGGGGATGGCAGGGGTGCTGGATTCGGCGCGCATGAGTTCGTTTGTGGCAACCGAATGCAAAGTGAGCGTTGAGAATGTGCATTCATTCGTGCTCGGTGGCCACGGCGACGACATGGTCCCTCTGCCGAGGTATTCGACGGTTGCGGGAATTCCCCTCCCCGATTTGCTCCCTAAGGAGCGGATTGACGCGATCGTGGAGCGTACGCGCAAGGGCGGCGCGGAAATCGTCAATCTTTTGAAGACAGGGTCGGCTTACTATGCGCCGTCGGCGGCGGCGGTAGAGATGGTGGAAGCCATTTTGAAGGACAAAAAGAAAATCCTGCCATGCGCGGTGTATTTGGATGGAGAGTACGGCATTAAGGGACTTTTCGTTGGCGTACCCGTAAAGCTGGGTGAGGGCGGCGCTGAAGAAATTATCCAGATCAAGCTGACTGCGGAAGAAAACGCGGCGTTACAAAAGTCCTCTGCGTCGGTGCGGGAGTTGGTCAACATTCTAGGGCTGTAGAAAAACGGCTTGGAAAATCAGGGGCGCGGGTTTCGCTCGGCGGACCGAGTGACTATCCCGCGCCCCGTTTGTTTTGTGCTCTGGCCGGTCAGAAGCCGAAGAGTTTCCCGGCACCAACCACCAAACCCAGTGTGAATACGGCTATCACGACTTCCCCTATGGCTCCGACGGCGAAGGGGCGTAGGCCCTGTTTGCGCATGTCGCGAAAATTGGTGCGCAGACCGACGCCGGCGAAGGTTAGAAGAAAAGCCCAGCGCGAAAGATTCGCTAGCGCGCCCACCTGTTCTTTGTTGAAGAACTGGTAGGTGGCCAGCACCGAGATAAGAAGAAAACCTAGGACGAACTTGGGGAATTTCTGCCAGAGGAATGCGGCTTTGTTGCCGACAGCTTTAGCTTGGCCCTGGCTGGCCCAGTAAATCGCGTAGGCCAGCACGACGAATCCAATCATGGCATTGCGCGTGGACTTCACGAGGACGGCTAGTTTGCCAGCGGCGTCCGAGTAGAGCGCGCCAGCAGCGGTGGCTTCGGCGGTGTTATCCACCGCCAGGCCTGCCCAGATGCCGTAAGCGCGGTCACCCAAGTGCAGATAGTGGCCAATCAAAGGAAACGTGAATAGCGCGAACGCGCCAAGCGCGAGAATGGCGGCGATCGAGAAGCTCGAGTCTTCGTCGTCGGCATCGATGGCGCCCTTTGTGGCGATGATGGCGCTGACGCCGCAGACAGCTGAACCCACGGCGAGCAGCGTGATCAATTTTGGCTTGAGATGGAAGACACGGCCGAGAAAAGTCATGAAAGCAATCGCTCCGGTGATTTCAACGGCCACGAGCAGAAGACTGACACCACCTAGCTTTAGAATATCGCCAAGCAAAAAACGAGAGCCTAGAAGAACGATTCCGGCTTTCAGCCAGAACTCATAGGTGGCGACGCCGCTGCGAAAGATCTCCGGAACACCGATCGTGTTGGAGATTAGAAGCCCGAGAAGAATGGCCCATAGGACGTACTCGATATTAGGAAAGACCCAGTGATGTGCCTTCGCATACGCGCCCACATTTTGCTCGAGCAGCTTGCCCGCGTAGCCGATAGCCGCGAGCAAAAGTACGCCGGGAATAATCCGAAGAAAACGGAGGGCCGGTTGGACCGGCTGAACTTGAGGTATTACGACTACATCCGCCATGTTTTTTTCCTTCTCTTTCTGCGTTTTGCTTGAAAATCGATCGCGAACGGCAATCACCACGGGATATGCTTGAAAACACCGGCGCGAACCAGCAGTGCGGCGAGCAACGCCACCACGACAGCCCAGTCGTCCAGCGAAAGACGCCACGGTTTCTTCAACGGAGCTGCGTTTTCTTGAGCACTCATTTCGTTCCCTCCCGATTAGCTTATGGAAACTGTTTCTGACGCGGACTCGTCCCCATCGCCGCGCCAGAAGGCGTCGCCTATTTCGCGAATTTTTCGCGAAGCAACGCGTCCAACGATCATCAGAGCGGGCGCGGGCAGTTTTTCTTCCTTAGAAAGCGCGCCGGCAGTGCTCCAGCGCACCTGCTGCTGCGAACCGGATGCCCCTGAAACGATAACGCACGGCAAATCGGCGGGAAGGCCTGCATCTCTGAGACGTCCTGCGACCTCTGCGTAATCGGGTCCAGGCATGTAGAAAACCAGCGTGGTGGCTGGCGTAAGACAGCCCCAATCCATGGCATTCGCGCCTGCTCCGCGAGAAAAGGTGGTGAGTAATACCTGTGAAGCGAGTCGCCGGTCCGTGAGAGAAATGCCCGCGGCGGCCGCGGCGCCTAAGGCGGCGGTGACGCCGGGAACGACCTCAAACTCTACCTGCGCCTTACGCAAGGCTTCCAACTCTTCACCTGCCCGGCCGAAGATCGAGGGATCGCCGCCTTTTAGGCGCACCACGACTTCGCGGGAAGCGGCGTAACTTACGAGGAGCGCATTAATTTCGTCCTGCGTGAGCAGCTTTCTACCGCAGCGCTTGCCAACGTCGACCACCTCCGCGTCTTGCGAAATCTTTGCCAACACTTCGGCGCTTACCAGCGAATCGTGCAGCACGACATTCGCGCAGGACAGCAAGCGGGCGGCTTTTAGCGTGAGGAGCTCCGGATCGCCCGGACCAGCTCCGATGAGATAAACCTTGCCCATCACGCGGCTCCTCGATGTCCGGGCCGCCCTTTGGCTTGGCGAAGAAACTCCTCGAACATTGGCCTGCTCGCCAACTCATGCAACAGTTTTTTGGTTGTTTCAGAGCTCGGGCCACTCGCACGCAGTGCCTCGCGCGCCGCACCAAGCCATTGCAGCCACACTTCGTACTCCGGGCCATATTCCGCTTCGAACTCCTGGCGAAGCCGCTGCGCGAGCGCGGGGCTCTTGCCGTTCGTAGAGATGGCGATCTGCAAATCCCCGCGCTGGACGACAGCCCCATAGTAAAAATGGCAGTGCTCGATGTCATCGACGGCGTTGCACAAAATGCCGCGAGTTTCCGCTTCGCGATACACGGCTTCGCTCACGCCGGGCGCGGAAGTCGCCGCGATCACCAGAGAAGCTCCGTATAAATCCGCCGCCTCAAATTCTTTCGGTAGCCAATTGATTTTCCCGAAGCGCACCCATTCGGCGATTTGCGGCGTGATGGACGGCGCAATCAGGCGGATCCGTGCGCCGGCGGCCAACACGCCGGGTATCTTTGCTTTGGCAATGTTTCCACCCCCAACAACGACGACTAGCCGGCCTTCCAGCTTCACGAAAATGGGAAACAGGCTCATCCTTTAGCTTTCGACCCCTTGAGGCACGGGCCCCAGCGCGAGGTCGCGCTCGACCGGCGTTACAAAACTCCCGGCAAGAATCGACCGAATATCCTCATTGGAATGCCGCGCGAGAAACTGCCGCAGATTCTCGCCAGCCTCTCGTCGTTCGTTGAACTCCCCAAGAAGGCGCTCGATGGCCTCGGGAACATCCGAAGCGGCGCAGCGATAGCCAACTGGCCGCGCGATCGAAGCAAACTGTCCGACGCTGCCGCCCACGCAGAAGTAATACGCATCCACCATCCGGCCGTCCACTTTGATTTTCTTGCCTTCGATGCCGATATCGGCGATCCAATGTTGTCCGCAACTGTTCGGGCAGCCGGTGATATGTAGCCTAAGCTGTTCCTGAAAATCGGGAAGCCGCTCCTCAAGTTCCTGAGTGAGCCACCGCGCAAAACCCTTCGTTTCCGTCAACGCAAGCTTGCAAAATTCAGAGCCCGTGCAGGCTACGGTTCCGCGTGCGAATACCGAGGCCTGCACCGGCAGGGCAGCAACTTCAAGCTCGTGAGCTACGGTGGCCGCGTCCCGCCGCGGCACATTGACGATCAACAAGTTCTGCATGGTGGTGGTGCGAATGTGTCCGTCAGCATAGCGATCCGCCAAATCCGCCGCGGTGCGCAATTGTTGTGGGGTGATTCGCCCGCGCAGTACGGAAGCGCCCACGTAGGCGAGGCCAGGCTGCTTCTGCGCATGAATCCCGACGTGGTCGCGTTGGACATCCCTGGGAATATCTTCCGCCTCAGCGGGATCAAGAGAAAATCCAATTTTCCGCTGCAACTCATCCAAAAAACTGTCCGCCGTCCACCCCTGCTGCAGAAATAGGAATTTGAGGCGGGCCTTTTCCCGGCTCTGCCGAAGAGTGTCACTCGCTCGAAAAATCTCCGCGACGCCGCGCGCGACGGGCACCACTTGGTTCCATTGAACAAAAGCATTCAGCCGCAATGCGATGTGCGGATCCGCCGAAAGTCCTCCGCCTACTCTCAGCGAAAATCCCGTCTCGACGCCGCCGGCCTTCTTACGTGTCGTTGCCGTCAGCGCCACGTCGTTGATTTCGGGATAGCAGCACCAGTGCCTGCACCCGGTGATAGAGATTTTAAATTTGCGAGGCAAATTGTAGAACTCCGCCGCGCCTCCCAACTCGCGATCGATCGCCAGCGCGAGCGGTGACGCATCGACAATTTCTTCGGCATCCAGCCCAGCCACGGGGCAACCGGTAATGTTGCGCGCGACATCTCCGCATGCTCCGGTTGTCGTCAATCCAGCGTGCCAGAGAGTTTCCAGCACGTCGGGCAGCGACTCGATCGTCACCCAATGGAGCTGAAAATTTTGCCGGACGGTGATATCCGCCACGCCGCGTGCGTGCCGCTCGGCGATATCCGCCACCGCGCGAACCTGATTGCTGGTCAGCAAGCCGTTGGGGATGCGAATGCGCACCATAAAATACGGCGTCGATTTACCTTCGCCGCCCGTACCGCCGACGACTCCCGCTCCGTCTCCTTGCGTGTAAACACCCCATGTCCGGAAATACGTTCCCATCCACTCGGGCGGAATAGACGAGTAGCCCTTGCGCGCGAAGTCGCGAATTTCGTCGAAGTGCTCCCATGCATTTTTCGCGTGCTTCAAACGCTCGACACGCTGCGCTTTAGTCTCTTTGGCTTCACCCATCGCTGAATCCCCTGTCCCAAAAACATGTTCCAAAAAAAAAGCCCACGTGGCCTGAACCTCTGGCAACGTGGGCTTCGGAACTCTTAAACTTAAATTGCTGCTAAGTCCGGAAACTCTCCTGGCCAGAGATGGGTGTCATGCGACACGCAGCCTTGCGCGCGCACATACAACACACGGTCTGGCAACAGTTCATCATTGGATCTCAGAATACCTTGCGGTCCCCATCATGTCAAAAGAAGACCGTCACAAAAGTTTAGATGCACGGAATTCAAAAAAGTAATCAACGAATATATGCTGGCCAAACTATGGCTTTGCTGCTGCCGGGGCCTTTGCTGGTTCCGCTCCAGGAGGCAGGATCAGCGTCGTTGTCTTGACGGAATCGAGATTCTCGAAGCCCTTGTCTAGATAAGGCTTTCCAAGTTTTTCGATCTTATCCTGCTCCGGACCCTGGCCATCCGGCGCACCTTCGCCATACCCGGAATACAAGGCATCGACGACGTCCATTCCTTCCGTAACCTGGCCGAAGGGCGCAAAGCCACCGGCGGTGTCCAACCTTTGGTTGTCATGAAGGTTGATGAAAACTTCCGTGGTTCGCGTGTTTGGATCATTCGTTTTGGCGTATGTCACGTAGCCGCGCAAGTTGCTCTGAACGACGGGGTCATCTTTTATCGGCGCGTGTTCCCATGCTGCCGTCACCGCTGGATAAGCGCTAATGCCCCACTGCACGACAAATCCCTTGAGAACACGGAAGAAACTCGTGTTGTCGTAAAAATGATGGCGCGCCAGATTGTAGAAGCGGTCTGCGCCGACGGGAGACCATGCGCGCGTTACAGTGATGACAAAGTCGCCCTTGGTTGTGGTGAATTTAACTTGATACGTAGCAGGTGCTTTCGCGGTGAGAAGCGCCGGGCGGAGCAGCAATCGATCATAAGCGCTGGCTGGCCTGTGAGCGGTGGTTGCTCCCGTCGCCGATTTCGGCTGCGCGGGAGTCTGCTCCGCTTGGGCCCGCGCCTCATTGCATGGCACGGATGCTAAGAACAGCATCGCCGCAGTCATCATCCATCCAAATTTATGCATCGCTCTTCCCTCTCCAAGTTGAATTCATTAGGTGGCTAGCAATGGCGGGCGGTAATTACTTCGCGGCATTCAGCTCGTGGCTGACGCGCTCGACCTCCGCCATAACTCTCAATGTATTCTCGCCGAGAATCTTCTTCACGTCACCCTCAGAATAGCCTTTTTCCAGCAAGGCGTTCGTGATTTGCGGGAGCTTGGTGGCGTCTTCCATGCCGAAAGGCATATTCGCACCGTCGAAATCCGAGCCGAGGCCAACGTGGTCGACGCCCGCGATCTTGACAGCGTGGTCGATGTGCTCGATGATCTTCGTCCAGTCAACACGTGGCAAGTCACCGCGCAGGACGAACTCCCGCGTGATTCGGTCGCCTTCGATTAGCTGGCAGCCCTCTTTTTCACCGCACCGCTTTTTGACTTCGAGCGCAATGGCTTTGTCCCACTCCGGATGCGCCTTTTCTGCATTGCGAAACTCCTGGCTGAGAAAGCTGACGTGATAGTTGATCTGGATGACGCCGCCCTTGGCGGCCATCGCCCGTATCATGTCGTCGGTCATATTCCGCGGGGCATCGCAAATCGCCCGACAAGAGGAATGCGAGGCAAACACCGGGGCCTTGCTCACTTCCAGGACGTCTCGGAACGTTTTATCGCTGACGTGCGAGACATCCACAATCATTCCGAGCCGGTTCATTTCGCGCACGACGTCTTTGCCGAACGCAGAAAGGCCGTTGTGCTCGGGCTTGGCGGTTGAAGAATCCGCCCACTCTACATTTCCCGTATGCGTCAGTGTCATGTAGCGCGCGCCAAGCGCCGCGTAGCTGCGCAACACATCCAAGTCGTTGCCTATTAGGTGCCCGCCCTCAATGCCGATGAGCGCCGCAATCTTGCCCTGCTTATGAGCCGCGCGAATCTCGTCCGCGGTTGTGGCCTGCATGATTTCATTCGAATGCTTCTGAACCTGTTCGCGCACGGCATCGATCTGCGCGCGGCCGCGTCGCACAGCTTCGGCCCCGGTGGTCTTGCTGGGAACCCAAATCGAAAAGAAGATGGCTCCTAGGCCACCTTCTTTCATGCGCGGGATATCAATGCTGCCCAGCGCATTTCGCGCGCCCAGATCAAAATCACTGTCGAGAAACCGCTGCGTTGTATCGTCGTGGGTGTCGATAACCAGCGAAGAAAAATGCAGCCGCTTCGCTCGTTCTGAGATTCCATCCGCCGCCGTCGCCGCTGCCATCGCCCCCGCCAGCACCAATCCTGCCAAAATACACTTCCCGGCTGCGGGAAGCGTTTTCGGCGCACCCATCCGCTTCATTTTGTTATCGCGAAGCCTGCAGCTCTCGGCTGACGCGCTCGTTTGCTTCCATCACGCGCAGCAGATTGCCGCCGAGGATTTTGCGGATATCATCGTCGCTGTAGCCTTTGCGCATCAGCGCCTCGGTAATCCGGGGAAGATGGGTGCAATCCTCCATGCCTTCGGGCATGTTCGCGCCGTCAAAATCGGAGCCCAAACCAACGTGATCAGCTCCGACGAGCTTTACGGCATGATCGATATGGTCAATAATGCGCTCCCAGCTGACGTGTGGCAGTCTGCCATCCGCGGTGGCTTTGTCCGTCATCTCCGTCATCTTTTTGTTCAAGCATTCGTCATTGTCGCCGCACTCTTTTTTGAGCTGGTCCATCATTTCGACTACACCGCCGGAAAGCTTGTCTTCTGCGTCCTTGTAGGCTTGGTCTATGAAACTCTTTTCGTAGTTAATCTGGATGACCCCACCACTGGCGGCCAGCGCCTTGATCATGTCGTCGGACATGTCGCGCACGTGATTGCAAAGCGCGCGGCAGGAAGAATGAGACGCAATGAGCGGCGCTTTGCTCACCGCCAGCGCATCGTAGAAAGTTTTGTCGGAAACGTGCGAAATGTCCACCATGATTCCCTGCCGGTTCATTTCGCGCACGATCTCCTTGCCGAAATCAGTTAGTCCGTTGTGAACGGGCTTATCGGTGGAGGAATCCGCCCACTCATCGTTATAGAAATGTGACAGAGTCATGTAGCGCACACCCAGGTCTCCGAACATGCGCAACACGCGGATGTCGTTGCCGATCATGTGGCCGCCTTCGACGCCGATCAGTGCCGCGATTTTGCCCTGCGCGTGCGCGCGGCGCACTTCCTCCGCCGTGCGGCAAAACACCATATCCTTCGAATACTTGATTACGTTTTCATGCACCGCATCAATCTGATCGAGCGCTTTTTGCACGGCCGGCGGGCCCATAATGCGGCCATCGATCCAGATCGAGAAGAAAATCGCGTTCATGCCGCCTTCGCGCATGCGCGGGATATCGATGTGCCCATCGGGATTGCGCTTGCCGATGTCGAAGCTCTTTGAAAAGAAACGCTGTGTCGTGTCGTCATGCGTATCCAGCACGATTGACGAGAAATGCAGCTTCTTCGCGCGATCGGCGATGTCGTCGCCCGTCGCAACTTGAGTCAGCAAAAAGCATGCAACGAGCAAGCAAGCGAACAGCGAGACGCGGACCTGACGCATGTATTCCTCCAAAAGAATGAGTGCGGCGAGATTCTACCCTATTAGCCAGCCAACCAGCGCTTGTTTCCACGCTTGCCGGTTCATTTCGGCGAGGGATTCGGTTAAGGGAATATCTTTAGGACAAGCCTTTACACAATTTTGCGCGTTCGCGCAGTCTTGTATGCCGCCCGGCTCCATGAGTGCCGCAATGCGCTCTTTGGCATGCATCGCGCCTGTTGGATGCATATTGAAGAGGCGAACCTGGCTGACGATGGCCGCGCCGATGAACTTGTTTTTGCCATTCACTTGTGGACAAACCTCCAAGCAGCTTCCGCAGGAAATGCAGCGCGACAGAGGATACGCTTTCTCCTGCGTCTCGGGAGCCATGCGCGGGCCTTCGCCGAGATCATAGGTTCCGTCGATGGGAATCCAGCCTTTGACTCGCTTCAGGCTATCGAACATGAATTGGCGGTCAACCGCGAGATCGCGAACCACGGGAAACTTCGAAAACGGTTCGAGCCGGATCGGCTGCTCCAATTTATCGACCAGCGCGGAACACGCCATCCGCGCTTTCCCGTTGATGAGCATCGCGCAGGAGCCGCACACTTCTTCGAGACAGTTCGAATCGTAGCTGATTGGCGTGACCTTTTTGCCATCGCGCGTTACAGGCCTTTCGGCAATGTCGCGCAAACAAATAATTACGTTCATCGCGGGTCGCCACGGCAATGCAAACTCTTCCCAATACGGCGTCCCTTTGGGACTGACTTGCCGTTTTACGCGAACGATGACCTCTTTAACGTCAGGCATAAAATCCTCTTCAAATACTGCCGATACTCTCCGGCGCTAGTTCCAGAGCTGAAGCTCGCCAACGAACATTACTTGGCCGCGTCATAGCGCCTCGCCCGCGGCGGAATCTGCGAAATGTCCACCGGTTCATAACTCAGCTGGATTTCGCCATTCACCGATTTGGCGCGCGTAGTTTTGAGCCAATTCGCGTCATCCCGCTCTGGAAAATCCGGCTTGTAGTGCGCCCCGCGCGATTCGTTGCGTTGCAGAGCGCCCAACGTCACCACACGGGCCAGAACGAGCATATTGCCCAGCTCGCGAGCGAAATTCAGTGTCTGATTGGACCATCTCGTCCGGTCGCTCAAATTGATTCTGCCGTAGCGTTCCTGAAGTTCGCGAATCTTGGCATCGGCTGACTGCAAGTCTTTGTTGATCCGCGTCACCGTCACGTGCTCGGTCATCACTTCGCCGAGTTCCCGCCAAATCGTCATGGGATTTTCCGTGCCGTCCGGCGAAATCAGCGCCTGATTCTTCTCTTCCTGCCTCTTGCGCTCGCTCTCATAGACGCTCGAACTTGTCGATTCCGCTCCGCCCGACAGATTGCGTGCATATTTGACCGCCGCCGGCCCCGCCAGTCCCCCTCCGAAAATGCAGGAGACCAGCGAGTTCGCTCCTAGCCGGTTCGCCCCGTGATACTGGTATTCGCATTCGCCGGCAGCAAAGATTCCCGGAACATTCGTGGCCTGATCTTCCGCATTCACCCAGATACCTCCCATCGTGTAGTGCATCGCGGGGAAAACCTTCATCGGCTCTTCGCGCGGGTCGACACCCAAGAATTTTTCGTAAATCTCGAGGATGCCTTCCAGCTTACGGTCCAGAACTTCGCGCGGAATATGCGTCACGTCCAGGTAGACGGCGGCTTGCCCTCGTATCCCGAGCTTTTCCTGATAAACGATGCGGTGAATCGCGCGCGTCGCAATATCTCGCGGTACGAGATTCCCGTACTTCGGATACCACTCCTCGAGAAAGTAGAAGCGTTCGCCTTCGGGGATATTCTTCGCTGTGCGCGTGTCCGTCGGATTCTTTGGCACCCATACCCGGCCGCCTTCACCGCGCGCCGATTCGCTCATCAGCCGCAGCTTGTCTTCGCCAGGAATCGCCGTCGGATGCACCTGAATAAACTCGCCATTCGCGTAATCGACTCCCTGCTGAAACAAGGCCGACTGCGCCGAGCCCGTGCACACCACCGAATTCGTCGAACGCCCAAAAATCGCACCAATCCCGCCCGTGCAGAAAATCACCGCGTCCGCGGGATACGTTTTTACCTCCATGGATCGTAAGTCCATGGCGCAAATTCCACGGCAAACGCCTCCTTCGTCGATCACCGCCGACAAAAACGTCTGCCCCTCGTATTTCTTCACCCGGTCTTCGGCTTCGTGCCGCCGCACCTGCTCATCCAGCGCATATAGCAGCTGTTGGCCAGTCGTCGCTCCCGCAAACGCGGTCCGGTGATAGAGCGTGCCGCCAAACCGCCGGTAATCCAGCAAACCCTCCGACGTGCGGTTAAACATCACGCCCATGCGGTCCAGCAGATCGATAATCCCCGGCGCCGCCTCGCACATGCGTTTCACCAGCGGTTGGTTGGCAAGAAAGTCTCCCCCGTAAATCGTGTCGTCAAAATGCTTCCAGGTGGTGTCGCCTTCGCCCTTCTGATTTTTCGCGGCATTGATTCCGCCCTGCGCGCAAACGGAATGTGACCGCTTCACCGGCACAATCGAAAACAGATCCACGGGCACGCCTGCCTCCGCGACGCGAATCGTCGCCATCAGGCCGGCCAGACCACCGCCCACTACAATGATTTTCGGCTGTCTCATTTCAGATAGAAGTCAAAAGGGTGCCAGTTCAACCAAAAACTCAAAACAATCAATACTCCGACCAAGCTAAACGCAAATCCCACCATCGCTCCAAGCGCTCCGGCTGCTCGCTGCGCCTTGGCCGTCGCCGCCAAGCCCCACTTGCACAAAAAATTCCAAATGCCCACTCCGAGGTGAAACGACGAGGCCAACACACCGACAAACATGAACGCCAGCGCGAAAGGATTCTGCAGCAGATCCTCAACGTCCGCATACGTTGATCTACCGTGCGTCAGCCACCGCTCCGTGTACAAATGCCATCCGATATACGCAAAGGCAATCAGGCCGGTGTAACGCTGGGTGGTGTACAGCCAGTTTCCCACCCACGGGTACGCCGACACGTTCGACTTCCCGCGCAACCAAATATAAATCCCGTATCCCCCGTGATAGAGCAACGGCAAAAAAATGAACAGCCATTCCACGGCGACGCGGAACGGAATCGTCTGCAGCTCCAGCGATTTCGCGTCGTACTGCGCTCTGCTCACCAACGCGTAACTGTTCGACCAGAAATGTTCCGCAAGAAATGCGCCAACGGGGATAATGCCAGTTAAGGAATGCAGCTTGCGAAGAAGATAGTCGGTTTCAGGCCGGGTTGCCGTTGCGGTCATGCCCTCTCCGCCGCGTGAGTTGGTAAAGGGCGATGAAGAATCGCGGCTCTTTCAGTATAGGCAGTTGAAAACACCGATGCAAGCCAGCCTGTTCCTATCTCGGACACGCGCCGCTCGAAAATTCGTTGCGCCCCACGCGCTTTCCCGCTTAAATGAACATGCGACGGATGGTATCCGCCCGGCTCCTCCCGCCTGGCAGACTTCGCGTGCCTAACGGATATCCAATGACCACTGGCCTCAGCCTTGCCTCGGAGCTGGAACGAATTGCCAATGCCGTAGAAAAGGACGCCGCATCCACGTCTCAGGTATCCCTGCCAGGCATCGCGGAACGCATCGCCAAAAATCTCGGCGTAAAGCCCGACGAAGTCGCCCTGATGGGCGTTTCTACCCGCTGGCGCCACCTTCATTTTCTGGTCCCAGAATCGCTCAAACAAGTCGGCTTTATTCCTCTTTCCAGCACTTCCGCCATCGCCGCTAAAACGGCCCGCGAAAGCCGTCCTGACATCATCAACAATTTCGCCAGCGTCCGTCACGCCACCGTTTTCGAAGGCGTGAAGATCGGCGGCGAAAGCTCCGAGCTTATCCAGAAAATGATCAGCGCTCCGATTCTTTCCGGCGACAAGGTCGTCGGCATCATTCAAGTCAGCCGCAAAGGCACCAACGCCAAAGATGCCGGCCCAGACTTCACCGCCGACGATTTGGGTAAAGTCCTCGCGCTTTGCAAACCCCTCGGCAAGCTGCTCCAGCATCTCGCAGGCGATTCCTGAGCGCGTTTAGAGATCCGTGTCACAATTCATTCATTTTGGCGCCGCGCACGGCAAAAAAACCGCGAATTCGTTTGACACTGCAATACCTTCTTGTTACTTTTCAACAGCGGAAAAATTTCCGCTGTAGCTCCCACTCACGGAGGCACCACAACCCGGCACCATGGCGTTCGTCGCGAAGAAGATCTTCCTCACCAAAGGCGTCGGAAAACATCGCGAAAGACTTTCGAGCTTCGAGCTCGCCCTGCGCAATGCCGGGATCGCTGCGTGCAACATCGTGCGCGTCTCCTCGATCTTCCCGCCCAACTGTAAACTGATTTCCCGCAGTGAAGGCTTGAAGCACATCAAGCCCGGCCAGGTGGCTTTCACCGTCATTAGCGAAAATTCCACGAAGGAAGCGCACCGCCTCATCGCCGCAAGCATCGGCCTCGCGCTTCCGAGTGATAAATTGATGTACGGTTATCTCTCCGAGCATCACTCCTTCGGCGAAACCGAAGAAGTGGCCGGCGAATATGCTGAAGAGCTCGCCGCAGAAATGCTAGCAACCACTCTCAACGTGGAATTCGATCCGGATCTCAGCTTCGACGAGAAAAAAGAGGTCTACCGCATTTCCAACAAAATCGTTCGCACTATGAACGTCACACAATCCGCCGTCGGCGACAAACGCGGCCTCTGGACCACCGTCCTCGGCGCCGCCATCCTAATCGGCGAAGACGACTAACTCCGTTTTTCAGCTTTGAGTTTATTCCATGGCGAATCCAAGGATTCGCCGTTCTTTTTCTTCTCTGTGTTCTCTGAGCACTCTGTGTAAAGTCTTTCTCTTTCTCTGCATTCTTGCGTCTTTGCTTCCTTACTTCTCCTCGGCATCCAACTCGTACGCCGTCTTCAACCACTTCTTCACTTCCGCATCAATCTCATCCACCGATTCAATCGCGATCCTGTGCGTAATCCGGTCCTTCTTCGCCAAGCCGCCCGTATCAATGATTCTCTTCGGCAGTTTTCCGTTGTAATGCGTCAGCGCAAAACCCAAATCGATCCGCGTATTCGTTGTCGGCTTAATCTGCGCAAAAACGTGCTCGCGATACAGCGGCACCATCGTCTTGCAAGGGCACGCTTTCACATCCGCGCCCAAAGATTTCCCCAGCCGAAGCAATCCCACGTATATCGGCCGCAATTTCTCTTTCGCTCCCGCGTACTGCCCTTCGACGTACGCAACCGCCGCCTTCAAATAAGCTTCCGGCGAATCTTCCTCGCCGCCTTTACCGTCCACGCGCTCCGAAATCCACCAGGCGCTGTTCGTACCCAGCTTATGTTTCGTCTTTAACCACTCACGCCGAACCTTGTCTTCCTTCGGCCCCTCCTTCTTCGCCAGCGCAATCCATTCCTCCAACGATCGCCCGGTCTTCCCTTTCAATTCCGCAACCCACTTCTGGGCCATCGCCACGCCGGGATGTACGTCAAACAGGTGTGGCCTCGTCGCTTCTTTCGCCTGCGCCATTTTTCACCTCCGCTCGTCCACTCTCACAAACCGACGCCCCAGGGATCACGCAGCACACAGCTATTGCGGCTCCTCGCGCTTGAAATAGCCGATGCGATCCAGTACCGCTCCCACGATCAGCGGCAATGCCACCGTCGCATCATCAAATACTTCCGCGAACTTGCCGCCCTCTTCGGGCGGAACAAACTTGCCCCACGATACCGCCTCCGTGTAAGTGCTGCCGCTCAATCCGCCCCAATGCACCGGCTCGGGACAAATCCGCACGCCGTAGTTGTATCGCTTCAGCGGAATTTTCTTGTAGCCGCGCCGCGCCAGAAGCTCCGCGTAAACTCCAAACTGCTGCGACCAATTCCGCGGGACCCCTCCACCGACCGTAAAAAGACCCATGCGCTTCGTAGCCAACATGGTGTCCGCGAATTTCTCGAAGTCCTCGAACGGATCGAATCGCAGCAGCGGCTTCTTTTCTTGCAGCCGCGCGATTTTCTGCAGCGCAAAATCGATTCCCAGCTCTGAATCGCTGAACGCCGGCACAAACACCGGCACGTTGTGCTCGTAAGCGGACTTGAGAATTCCCCGCCCAGCGCCTTGTTTGTGCAGCGTCTCGCCGATCTTACGGTGAATCTTCCAGCTGCACGCCACTTCGTCCGCGTTCCAATTCGAAAGGACGTCGTCCATTACTTCTTCCACATGATCCAGGTTCACTTCCGGCTCGAGCGAATCGTAAACGCGGTTGTAACCCGCATGGAATAATTCCTTGTCGTCCATTTTTGGGTCGTAGCGGAAATGCGAATGTCCGGTCGCCTCAACAAGCCCGTGCGCCATCAGCGCTCCAGTGGAAACAACCGCCTTCACCAAACCGCTCTCGATCAAATCGCAAAAAATGAAACCCATCTTCGCCACAGTCAGCGCGCCGGATAGCGTCATTACCACGAAACAGTCTTTGTCGCGTGCCATGGTTTCCAAAACGTCTGCGGCATCTCCAATCTGGCGCCCCGTGAAGGCCGTGTTTCCCATCGCACGAACCAATTCGTCAATGGTGCGGCATTTCGACAGATCAATCGGAAACATCGGCCGCAACTTATCCTTCACCGGATCGTGCAGTACGCGCCCCGTGACTGTCTTTTCTTGCCGCTTTGCCATCTTCTCTCCTCAACCTCTGTTACTTTTTTCGTTTCAGAAGCTCACACCACGCCGTAACCATCTATTTTCGTAACGATTGATATTACAATTGCGCCCCGAAGGAAAGAACAAAACACAACAAAAAATGTTTCTACCAGCATGATAAACTAAATTTTATGACAAAGAAATTCACAATCGGCTTGATTCAGATGCGCAGCACCGCTAATGCCGAAGAAAATCTTTCGCGCGCCATCGCTAAGATCCGTGAAGCTTCCGCACGCGGCGCGCAAATCATCTGCATGGATGAACTTTTTCGCGGTGAATATTTCTGCCGCACCGAAGACGCCGACCTTTTCAATCTTGCCGAAGCCATTCCCGGCCCATCCACCGAAGCACTCGCACAAATCGCTAAAGAACAAAGTGTTGTCGTCGTGGCTTCCCTCTTCGAACGCCGCGCCGCCGGCGTTTACCACAACACCTGCGCGGTCCTCGACGCCGACGGCTCGCTCCTCGGCAAATACCGCAAGATGCACATTCCCGACGATCCGCTCTACTACGAAAAGTTTTATTTCACGCCAGGCGATCTCGGCTTCCCGAATTTCGATACCGCCTATGGCCGCATCGGCGTTCAGATTTGCTGGGATCAGTGGTATCCGGAAGGTTCGCGCCTCACCGCTCTGCAAGGCGCGCAGGTTATTTTTTATCCCACCAGCATCGGCTGGCATCCTCACGAGAAAGTCCAATTCGGCTCCGCTCAACTCGATGCGTGGCGCACTATCCAGCGCGCCCACGCCATCGCCAACGGCGTTTACGTCGCGGTCGTCAATCGCGTTGGCTACGAAGGCAAACCTGAAAAAGGCGACCCCGGCCTCGAATTTTGGGGCAATTCTTTTGTTGCCGATCCCTTCGGCCTCATTCTATCGGAAGCATCGAACGACAAAGAAGAAATCCTGGTAGTTGAATGCGATCCCGCGCAAAGCGAAGAGACCCGCCGCAATTGGCCCTTCCTCCGCGACCGCCGCATCGACGCCTATCAACCCATCCTTAATCGCTGGTTGGGCGAATGATTCTCCCTTCTCTGTGTTCTCTGCGATCTCCGTTTTAAGAAAGACCTGTGCCCACACCGAAGCGCATGCCCACATCGAAAAACGAATCCACACCGCACTCCCAAGGTTTCCGCATGCCTGCCGAGTGGGAACCTCAGGAAGCCACGTGGCTCGGCTGGCCGCACGAACTCACGGACTGGCCTGGCAAATTTTCCCCAATTCCCTGGGCCTTCGCCGAAATCGTCCGCCATCTCTCCCAGGTTGAGCGCGTTTACCTTCTAGTGGAAAATCGGGAAGCCGAAGCCCGCGTTCGCACTATTCTGAAAAAATCCGGCGCAAATCTTAGCGCGGTGGATTTTTTCCGTATTCCCACCGATCGAGGCTGGATGCGCGACTCCGGCCCCATCTGTGTCAAGAATTCCTCCGGCGAAGTTGGATACACTAACTGGCGCTTTAACGGTTGGGCCAAGTACGACAATCATCAAAAAGACGCCCTCGTCGTTTCTCGAGCAAACAAAAAGCTCAAGCGCCCCCTCTGGCAACCCATGTACAAGGGCCGCCGCGTCGTCCTCGAAGGCGGGAGCATCGACGTCAACGGCAACGGCACGCTGCTCACCACCGAGGAATGCCTCCTCAGCAAAACACAAGAACGCAATCCCGGTTTCACGCGCCAAGACTATGCTGAAGTTTTCAAGAACTATCTGGGCGCAACAAATGTCGTCTGGCTAAAAAACGGCATCGCCGGAGACGACACCCACGGCCACGTCGACGACCTCGCTAGATTTGTCGACCCCACGACAATAGTCACAGTCGTTGAGAACGATCCCGAAGACGCCAATTTCGCTCCGCTCCAGGAAAATCTGGCCCTCTTAAAGAATATGAAAGACCAGGACGGCCGCCCGTTACTCGTCGAAACGCTTCCTATGCCGGCCGCGGTCTATTTCGATGGCCAACGTCTCCCCGCTAGTTATGCCAATTTTTACGTCGCCAACAAAATCGTCCTCGTCCCCACCTTCAACGACCTAAGCGATCGCACGGCCCTAAACACGGTCGCCAAACTTTTCCCCACTCGCGAAGTCATCGGCATTTACTGCCGCGACCTAGTCCTCGGCCTCGGCACCATCCACTGCATGACGCAGCAGCAACCCTCTTCTCCCGCTCTGTAGGAGAGGGGCCTGCCCCTCCCGAACAACCGCCAAGCTCCCCTAAAGCATGACGCAATATCAACTCGTCTGCTAAACTGCTCCGCGCCATATCTTCCGGAAAACGCATCAAATTTTATTGGAGGCTGAATGTCCGCCATTTGCACCGCAACAACTTCCGTCGCGTTTATCAGCGCCCTCTTCGAAACAAAGGGTGTCGCGATCTATTTCCCCACTGGCTTCTGGGGCTGGATCCTCATCGGTCTCATCGCTGGATGGCTCGCTGGAAAAATCTCGCGCGGCCGCGGCTTCGGCTGTATCACCGACATCATCCTCGGCGTCGTCGGCTCATTCATCGGCGGTTGGATTTTCATGCGCCTGAATATTTACGGTGGAGGCTTCCTCTATTCGCTCGCAGCCGCAACGGTAGGCGCGGTGTTGCTTGTTTTCATCGCTCACCTCTTCAGCCCTGGCGATCGCTAGCCGGGGACTCTGAACAATCTCTCTCCCCGCAACTCAAGCAGTCCGAATACAACTGGCGACCGTCCTGTGCAAAACGAGACACCAACCGCGCGCGCAGGCCGCCCCGCGCGCCCATCACGCTACTGTGATACGATTCCTAGGCACATCATGGAGATAACCTTTCTTTGAGTAAGTCTACGCAGTCCCTACTAGCAATCCCCCTCGGCGGTCTCGGCGAATTCGGAATGAACATGATGGTCCTTCGTCTCGGTGACGACATCCTCGTCATCGACTCCGGCATGATGTTCCCCGAATCCGAACTCCTCGGTGTCGACCTCGTCATCCCCGACATCACCTATCTCAAGCAAAATCGCCAGCACGTCCGCGCCATTCTCCTGACCCATGGCCACGAAGATCACATTGGCGCGCTGGCCTACATTCTCCGCGACCTGAATGTTCCGGTGTATGGCACGCGCTTTACGCTCGCTCTCGTCAAGAAGCGCCTCGAAGAAGCCGGCCTGCTCGAATCCACGACGCTTCGTGAAGTTCTTCCCGGCCGTCTGGTCGAAATCGGCCCATACGAGATCGAATTCATCCCCGTCACCCACAGCACCATCGACTGCGTTGCCCTCGCGGTCCGCACCCCTGTCGGCGTCATCATTCACACCGGCGACTTCAAGATCGACCAGACTCCCGTCGACGGCGCCCCCTTCGATCTCCACACTTTCGCCCGCTACGGCGCCGAAGGCGTTCTAGCCCTTTTTAGCGACTCCACAAACGTCGAGCGCCCCGGCTTCACTCCCTCCGAGCGCGCCATTGTCCCGCGCATCGAAGAGCTCTGTCGTTCCGCGCCGCGCCGCGTCATCCTTTCTTGTTTCGCCTCCTCCATCCACCGCATCCAGCAGGTCATCGACGTCGCTGGACGCGTCGGCCGCAAAGTCGCCTTCGTCGGCCGCAGCATGGTCGATAACGTCGAAATCGCGCACTCCATGAATTACTTGCGAATTCCCGACGGCATGGTCGTGCGCCCGCAAGACATTCGCAATTTCGATCCCAAGCGCATCGTCATTCTCGCCAGCGGCAGCCAAGCGGAACCTATGTCTTCCCTCTCGCGCATCGCCGTCGACAACCACCGTTTTGTCTCCGTCGACGAAAACGACAGCGTCATCCTCTCCGCGCGCATCATTCCCGGCAACGAAAAAGCCATTTTCCGCATGCTCGATCACATGTTCCGCCGCCGTGCCCTCGTCTACTACGACAATTCCGCTGGAACGATTCACGTCTCCGGCCACGCCAGCCAGGAAGAACAAAAACTGGTCCTGCAACTCGTCAAGCCGAAATATTTCATTCCCGTCCACGGCGAATACCGTCATCTGTTCCGCCATGCCGCGCTCGCCCATCAACTCGGGTGCGTCTCTGGAGAAATCCTTCTCCTCGAAAACGGCAAGTGCATCGAATTCACTCAGGATGGAGTTCGCCGCCGCGACCCTGTAACCGCCGGCCGCGTCTGCGTAGATTCTGGATCCCTGGAAGAAATCGAAGAAGTGGTGATCCGCGACCGCAAGCATCTGAGCGAAGATGGCATCGTCGTGCCCATCATCGCCATCGACAAACACACCGGTAAAATGGAATCCCAGCCGGAAATCGTCACGCGCGGAATGTTTAGCGACAACGGCCAGGAACTCATCGCCGGCGCCCGCGAAGTCATCCTGAAAACCGTCGAACAATCCAATGCCGAGGAAAAATCCGACTGGGGCGTGATTAAAGAAAAGATCCGCGTCGACTTGAAGCGCTACATCAATAAACAAACGTCCAAGCGCCCGCTGATTCTGCCGGTAATTCTGGAGATTTGAACTTCGTCTTTATTGATGTCTGCCGTCAGGGTTTTGGCGGCGCCGCAGCTGCCGTCGCAGGAGCCGCTGTCTCGGAAACCACGAGGTATTCGTACTTCTTCCCGTCCGCTTTGAACTTCATCTTATCTTTCTCCAGCGTGAACTCCACGCTTGTGTTCACAGGAATCAGCGCCTTATCCGCGGGCTTCTCTTGCCGAACGTGATACTCGGTTGTTTCCGTCCGGATCACATACTCCTGGCACAGCACATCCGCCGTCTGTTTCTTGTTCTTCACCTGCGACCCGCAGGCCACCGAACTCTCCGAAACAATCGTCCCCGCCTGCGGCTCCTTAGCCGCAGCGGCGATTCCTGCCGACACCACCGCCACCACCAGCATCAACGTCTTTCTCATACTGCCTCCCGAAACCAGGACGGATCGCGCGCAAACAAGAACTTCGTCAGCCAGGGCCGCCTGAAATCATTTCCCTCGGGCCACTACTCGTTTCCGCCTCCGAACAGCCGCAGCACAACTCCCGCAGATATCCAGTAGTTGGTCTGATGCTCGTTCGTCCCGAACGCGGTCCTGTAGTAGTCCACGTCGAACAAACGGATTTCCCAGCGGCGTGTTGGGCGCATATCCAGTCCGCCTCCCACTTTGTATGAAATCTGGCTGCCCGTGGAAGTCACGGAGCCGCCGCTGCCGCTGACTGTCGTTTTTTCGTCCGATCCACCAATCAGCGCCTCTGCGAACGGCATTATATTCCACCGGTTTCGCCTACGGTAGTAGAAGCGCGGCCCGTAGTGATTTCCATAAAGCACGGTCTTGGTGTTTCCGTCCGTCTCGAGGTTGTAGCTAGTGTCTGCGCTCACTTGCAGCCAGGAGTTTGCGTTCCAGCTGATCGAGCCCAGCCCCCCAATCAAGTTGCTGCTCGTTCCGCCGCCGCCCATCCGCCCGAATGCGAACCCTCCGAAAACTTCCAGTAGGGGGGCTTGGCGGCCGCTCGGCTGAGGTTTCTCCCACCGATCTCTTGTCTCCACCGGCCGAATAGAAGGCGCCGCAGGTTGAATCGAGGCAGGTTGAGCCGGTGCCGGTGCCGGCGGCTCGGGCTGCGCTGGTGGTTGAGCAGCCGCAGGTTGCGCTTCCGCCGCTGGATTGGCTGCGGGCTGCGCCGCGTTGCCAGGAGTCTCCGCCGCATCCGCATTCGGCGTTGTGGGAGCCGTCGGCGGTGTGGTGAACACAGGCGCCGTCGTTACTGCCGGTTGAGCTGAAGTAGGTTGAGCCGAAGCCTGGTCCGTCGCTGCCTGCTCCGTTGCCGTCTGGGGCTCCACGGTCGCACTCGCCCCGGGCTGTGCACCCGCAGCCGCCGTTCCCGCGCCATTTGGCGAACCTGTGCTTGCATCCGCTGCCGCTGCTCTTGACGCCGACGCTTCGGCTGCACCTGTCGGTGCCGAGCCTGTCGCTGCCGGTGGCACTGCGGGCGTCGCTGTTGGCTGCGCGTCGAACGGCGTCGACCGCGGTATCTTGGTTTTCTCCGAAGCTACTTGCAACGACGGCGTCGGTTGACTCGCCAACTGTCCGGTCGTTTGTACCTTCGGTTGCGCCGCCGGTTGGACGGTAACCGCAGGCTGCAAGGAGGTCGCACCGCGATCCTGCACGATCAAACTCGAATAGATGTACCCCACTTGCCCGTCTTTCGTCTGAATCCGCGAAAAGTAAAATCCGTACACCAGGATCGTAAACCGTTCCCCGCAAGGCAACGAGGCGACCACATCGGGAGTCTTCCTCGGCTTTCCGAATACCTGCGTGGCATCCGCATTTTTCGAGCAGTCGACGAACCCCACGTCGTCCGCCCAAGCTCCGGAAGCCGCCACAAGACATACCCCCATCACCATGAGCCATCGATTGCGCAACATCGCCCCTCCTCGGCTCGCCCACACCCCGAGCCCTCAAGAAGCTTACCGAGCGATGCGCCGCCCCATCAGATGAACCAAAGACCAGTACGTTCCAAAGTGGCACTGGCCGATAGACCGGGCCCACCTGCTTGTCATCCATTGGTAGCTATTTGACCTCCTTGAATACTGGGTCCGGCGCCGGCCACCCTGCACGCCGTCGACATACGCCGCAGAACGTAAGAAGATGATGGCATGAGCACACAAAACAAAGTCGTGCTAGTGGCAGGCGGCACAGGTGGGCTGGGACGCGCCGTGAGTTTGGCGTTTGTCGAAGCGGGCGCGCGCGTGTTCGTCACGTTTCAGCGACCGGGTGGTCTGGATGACTTAAAGGGCGCGGCGGGCGGCGCGTCCCTCGACGGATTTAATGTCGACGTTACGGACGAAACAGCGGTCAGCAAATTGGTTGACGGAATCATTGAGCGGCATTGCCGTCTGGATTGTCTGGTGAACGCCGTTGGAGGCTATGCCGGCGGAACGAAACTGTGGGAGCTGGAAACGAAAGTGTTCGAGCAGCAGCTCGCGCTAAACTTACGCGCGGGATTTGTCCTGGCGCGCGCGGCCGCACGCGTTATGGTCAAGCAAGGAAGCGGAGCCATCGTAAACGTCGCGTCCAAAGCGGCGATCGACCACGCAGCCGGAGCCTCGGCTTATGCGGCCTCCAAAGCCGCTGCCGTCGCCATGATCGATTGCCTGGCAGCCGACTTGAAAGGCACCGGGGTTCGGGCCAACTCGATCCTGCCAAGCATCATAGACACTCCCCTAAACCGCAAGGCGATGCCCAAGGCGGCCTTTTCGAAATGGCCCAAGCCGGAAGAGATTGCGCGAGTGATTCTGTTCTTGTGCAGCGACGACGCCAAATTGATCCAAGGCGCGTCCGTGCCCGTGTACGGAGATAGCTGAGACGGCCAGAAGGTAGTACGGTCGTATACTGATGCGGTGGGATGCACGCCGTGCCCGTCTTATGCATCTGCACAACCAAGGCCCGACGAGCGCCTAAGAGGAGCGGAGTCATGTCGATACGACCAGTAAAAAGACTCGTAGCAGCCAAGCCAACCGTGGAAGGCGCCGGCGTTCATTTGCGCCGTGCCTTTGGCTTCGGCAACACGACGGACTTCGATCCGTTCCTCCTGCTCGACGATTTTCGTAACGACGTACCCGAGGATTATCTCGCGGGCTTTCCGTGGCACCCGCACCGAGGCATCGAGACCATCACCTACGTCCTCGCCGGAACCGTCGAACACGGCGACAGTATGGGCAACCATGGCGAGATAGCCTCGGGCGACGTCCAGTGGATGACCGCCGGAAGCGGGATCATTCATCAGGAGATGCCCAAGGGCGATCACGCAGGGCGGATGCACGGCTTTCAATTGTGGGCGAATCTACCGGCGTCCCTGAAAATGACGCCTCCGCGCTACCAGGAAGTGAAATCGCCGGAAATTCCGGAAATTAAGGATGACGACGGCACACATGTCCGCGTGGTTTGCGGAAATTTTTGGGGCAAGAACGGGCCGGTAGACGGCATTGCCGCCGAACCAATTTACTTGGATGTGTCGGTCCCGCCTGGTCGCAGAAAGACTCTGCCGGTGGGCACCACTCGTCATGCGTTCGCGTATGTGTTCGCAGGCTCAGGGAAATTTTGCAATGCGTCGGAACCGCTGTCTGTGCCGACCGAAGCTGTCGGATGGCTAGACACCGCTCCTCCCGTAGCGGCCGACAACCGCTCGCTAGTTCTGTTTGACCGCGGGGATGAAGTTGTCGTCCAGGCCGGCGACGAGGGGATTCGCTTCCTGCTCGTGTCCGGGAAACCGCTCGAAGAGCCAGTGGCCTGGTACGGGCCGATCGTGATGAACACGCAAGAACAGTTGCAACAAGCGTTTAAGGATTTGGAAAAGGGGACGTTTTTGAAAGGTCAGAAATAAAGGAAATAAGGGTAATTCAGGATAGACAGGAGGCTGCCGGGACGTAGAGGATAGTAAGGACCAGAAGAGAGGTGATGAACATGCGTCGATGGCTTGGAATAGCGGGGATGGCGTTGGGAGCGGCGGTCTTGGCAAGTGGCTGCTCAGGCGATTCAGCCGAGCGCGAAAAGACGATTCGAGAGGAAGCCGCGAAAGCTGCGGCCCAAGCCAAGCCCGCGGTGGAGGAGGCGGGGCGTGCTGTGAAAGCGGCGGTCGACGGTGCCAAGGAAGGCTGGGAAAACGGCACAAAGCAGACAGTTGACCTGAACTCCGCCAGTGAAGACGACTTGACGGGATTGCCGGGAATTGGAAAGCACGAGGCCAGGCGCATCATCGTAGGCAGGCCGTATCACGACAAACACGACCTGGTTAGCAAGAAGATTTTGAGCGCCGCAACCTACGAGAAGTTGAAGGATGACGTTAGCGTGAAGTAGGCGCGACCCGCTTAGGTCACTGTTCGCGCAAGGCGACGACTGGGTCAACGCGCGTGGCGCGGAGAGCCGGAACGTAGCTGGCCACGAAGGCCACGAAAAGCAGCATGGCAGAGACGGCCGAAAGAGTTACGAAGTCGGTGGACTTGACTCCGTAGAGCATAGAGCCCAAGCCACGAAAAAGTAAGAACGAAAGCACAATTCCCACCGCAGTTCCGATGAGCGCCATGTTCATTCCCTGTTTCAGGATCATGCCAAGCACGTTCGAGCGCTGCGCTCCGAGTGCCGTGCGAATGCCAATCTCGTGCGTGCGTTGGCTGACGGAATAGGAAACGACGCCGTAGACGCCGACCGACGCGAGAATCAAACCAAGAACGCCAAAGGTGCCGACAAACATCACGCCAAGTCGTGCGGGAAAAAGAGCTTTGCCGTATTGAACTTGTTCGTCCATGGTGGTCACGTTGAAGACAGGCAAACCGGCATCAAGCTGGGCAATTTGGTCGCGGACGGCGGCGACAAGCCGCTGCGGATTGTCCTGCGTGTAGACGAACAGGTTGGCGCCGGAATTGTAGCTTTGCGCTATGGGGAAATAAGCGTAAAGCTGCGGCTTTTCGTAGAGAAAAAGATACTTGCCGGTGCGTGTAAGGCCAACGACCTGGATAGGCGGGCCGTCTTTTTTTGTGCGAAACACTTTGCCGATAGGATTCTGGCCAGGCCAGATTTCCTTGGCGAAGGTTCCGTTGATGACGGCGACATGGGGAGCTGCGGCGTTGTCGGCTTCGTTAAATTCGCGGCCCTGGATTACAGGAGTGCCGGCAGTGCGAAAGTAGCCAGGCTGGACGCTGTCGTCAAAAGCGGCTTGCGTTTTTGATTTGTCGTCATTGGGCTGGCCTTCAGGGAAAATGTTGTCGAGCGAGTTGTCATTGCCCATAGGGATGCAGGAGGCAATGGCGGCGTCGCGAACGCCCGGAAGCGAGCGCACGCGCTCGGTCAGCTGCTTGAAAAATTGCTGGCCGCGTTCTTCGCTGTAGCCCTGCAGACCAACATCCAAGGACATCAAGATGGTGTGGTCGACACGAAAGCCCATGTCCACGTTGGCAGAGTTCCGGAGGCTGCGAATGAAAAAGCCGGCGCAGGCAAGAAGAAGCAGACAAACAGCTAGCTGCGCGACGACCAGGGTGTTGCGAAAGCGATGATGGCCTGCCGACGCTCCCCCTGACCGGCCGCCAGCTTTGAGCGTGTCCCCCAAATCCGTGCGCGAGGCCTGCAGCGAGGGAACCAAACCGGCGACCATGCCGGTTATGAGTGCTGCCAGAAAAGTGAACATAAAGATTCGCCAGTCCATGCGCAGATCAAATAGTTTCAGCGGGATGTCGGTCGGAATGCGCACGGACATCAGCGCCATGGCGGCCCAACGTGCGAAGACGAGACCGAGAAGGCCTCCAAGGACTGAGAGCAAGACAGTCTCCGTCAACATTTGGCGGATCATTCGCCCGCGGGTAGCGCCGAGCGCAGTGCGGGTGGCGAACTCTTTTCTGCGGCCGTTGGCGCGGGCCAGAATAAGATTGGCGACGTTGGCGCAGGCAATGAGGAGGACTAGCCCAACGAGCAACATGAAGACGAGCGCGGCTGTGGACATGAAACCAGCCACCAAGCCGGGCTCCGGACGGGCCTTGAGCTCCGGTATAACGAGCAACGACATGCCTTTGTGTGAGTCCGGGAATTCGTGAGCCAAACGATGATCGAGGGGGTCGGCGGCTGCCATCGCCTGTGCGACGGTCACGCCCGGCTGGAGCCGGCCAAGAACGCGAAGGTAGGAAGCGCCGCGCTTGTTGAGGTCGTCAGCCTGGTTCGGGTAGAGAAGGCCCATGGTCGTGAGTGGAATATAGAAGTCAGGCTCGAGGAAATAGTAAGCGCCGCGAAAACTTTCGGGAGCGACTCCGATAATCGTAAACGAATGGTTGTTGACCAGAACGTTGTGGCCGACGACAGCGGGATCACCGCCGAAACGCTTCTGCCAGAATTTATAGCTGAGAACCATTAGGGGATCTTTACCGGGGACCCAGCCCTCGTCCGCGGCGAATGTACGGCCTCGGACCGCGTCGAACCCAAGCATGGAAAAGTAATTGCCGCTGACCATTTCGCACCAAGCGCGCTCGGGACGTCCCTCGGTCCCGAAATTCACGGGGGTCGGGCTATATGCAATGAGGTCGGAGAAAACCGCCTTGAGCTGGCGATAGTCCTGAAAGTCGGGGTAGGAAAGGTTGAGCGGGAAATCGAAATTGGGAGTCTTGGAAGCCAAGATCACGAGCTGCTGGGGGTCTTTTACCGGGAGCGGTCGCCAGAGTACGCCATTGAAAACGCTGAAGATGGCGGTGTTTGCGCCAATGCCGAGACCGAGCGCGAGCATGGCGATGAGCGTGAAGCCGGGACTCTTCCAGAGCATGCGAAACGCGTAGCGCAGGTCTTTCCAGAAAGTTTCCATGGGTGTCCCCTCGCCGAAGTCTATAGAAGTAACGACTGAGCGCCCCGAAAGGTTCCATCCGAACCGAACCGTCCCGAGAAAGGGGCAAGAAATATGCCTCTTCGGGGACTGGTTGGGGAGAAAGGCCGAAAAGGTTTATCCACTTGCGGACATGGGCCTTTCGAGAGGAGAATGCGCAGCGTGAAAACCATAACCCGGCTCGCACTTTTCTGCCTGCTCGCCACTGCCTGCTTTGCCCAAAACAAAAAAGAGGACGCGGTCAAGCCGGCGCAGTCCCTTCCAGAACTCCAGAAGCAACTGGAAAAGATCCTCGAGGATACGCATACACCAGGTGTGTCCGTCGCGATCGTGCACCGCGACGGTCCCGAATGGATTGCGGGGCTCGGCAAATCGGATGTAGCCGCCAACCGCGCTACAACTGCGGACACGCAGTTCCGCATCGGCTCGACTTCCAAGGCCTTCGCGTCACTCTCCATTCTGAAGCTGTCGAATGAGGGCAAGCTTTCGCTGCAAGACTCCGTGCACAAACTGGCTCCCGAGGTGTGGTTTGAGAATCCCTGGGAGGCGACGGACCCCGTACGGGTCGTTGATCTTCTGGAGCACACTACCGGATGGGACGATATGCACCTGCGCGAATACGCCAAGGACGACCCCGCATTGAGCCTTGGCGATGCCCTTGATTATGACCACCACTCGCGCATCTCACGCTGGCGGCCGGGCACTCGCATGGCTTACTGCAACTCCGGGCCTGCGGTGGCCGCGTACATCGTCGAGAAGGTTACCGGCCAAAAATTCGAAGATTACGTCAGCAAGAATTTCTTTGATCCCATCGGAATGAAGACAGCAACCTATTTTAAGCCGACCTCGGGAATGCTAACAAACCTCTATCACGCCGACGGAAAGACCACCTATCCTTACTGGAACGTGGAGTATCGTCCGGCAGGCTCAATCAACGCATCGGCAAAGGACATGGCAGCCTACGTCCAGTTCTATCTCAATCGGGGCACGGTAAACGGCATGGATGTGATCCCAGCCGCTTCCATTGATCGGATGGAAATGCCGACGCGCACCTGGGCGGCAAAAGAGGGATTGAAAGCCGGATATGGTCTGAGCAACTACTGGAGCGTCAACGAGGGCTTCGTGTACCACGGGCACGACGGAGGTGTTGCGGGAGGCCTGACCGATATGGCGTATATGCCCGAGAACGGTGTGGGCTACTTCTACAGCATCAATGCAGGAAATGGCGACGCATTTGGAAAGATTGGCGAGACGATTCGCGCCTACATGACGCGCAATCTCGAAAAGCCACCGTTGCCACCGGTGGCGGCGTTGACTGCCAATGCCGCGGCGTACAGCGGTTGGTACCAGCCGGACTCGACGCGCTCGGAGCTTACTCATTTCCTCGAACGCGTGCTGGGAATAGCACGGGTCCGCTTTGACGACGGCAAACTTTTCGTCAGTTCTCTCGGCGAAAAAAACCAAATGTTCGTCCCCGTTACAGATAAGCAATTCCGGTCGGTCCCCAAAAAAGGTCTGCCGGATTCCATAGCCACCGTTGCATTGCTCACACCCAACACCGATGGCCAATTCATTCAGGTCGGCGCCGGCATGGCAACGATGAAGCGCATCCCAGCATTCCTGGCGATCTTCGAGATCGCCCTCATTTGCTGGTTCGTACTCGCGGTCGTTCTTGTCCTTCTGTACGCACCGTTCTGGATCCTGGGCGGACTAAGCAAAAAGCGCCGCCGTCCAGCGGAGCGCGGCATGCGATTGTGGCCGCTCGTCGCGGTGCTGAGCTTGCTAGCGGTGGTGGTCATCTTCAGCGCGGCCAGTGATGATCTTATTCCGCGGATGGGAAATCTAACGGGGTGGTCAGCCACCTTCTTTCTGGCGACTGTGGTTTATGCACTCGCCACTCTTGCCGGGGCCGTTTCCTTGTGGCGCGCACCCAAAGAAGGCGTGCGAACGGGAGTCCGCGGATTTTCGACGGTTGTCATCCTTGCACTCCTGATCGCCGCTGCGTACTTTGCCTATTGGGGAATCATCGGCTTGCGCACCTGGGGGTAAGAATTCAGCGATCCGGAATGGTTTCAGCACACGAGGATTTGAGATGAGAATAATTGTATTGGGGTTTTGCTGGCGTGCCATTCGACTTCCGGCTTGATTAAGCCTTCGGCTTGTCTGCCGCTTTCAGCTTCAGGCCTGCATAAACCCGTGACCGCGTTGAATCGTTCTTTCTTCTTCTGCGTGTATTCATTGTGCCACTCTCCCAAAAAATTGTTCCTGATGAGGCAGCCTGAGCAAGCAAAATAGAGACCAGTCCAGGGCGAACCGTTTGTCTCTGGGGCATGTGTCCCTGGAGGCAAGGAATCGGCCCATCACAACATAGTTTTGTATCGGGATCGCATGACACGGGACCATTGGATTTGACCCGGATAGGTGAGCGTGTGCAGGAAGCGGTCGAACAACTTCAGAGCAACTCAAATCGCTGGAGTTCCTCCAGCAAAAAAGCTCTCGTCGTCCTCGCGTTCCTTCTGCCAGTCTTACTCGCCGGAGCCTCCCTTCGCGGCCGCCCCAGCTATGCGCTTACAGCCTTCGGGGATTTGAGCCAATTATTCCTGCTGGTGACAGCGACTCTTTTCTTCGCCAGGAAAGGCATTTCCACTCGCGGCACGCCGCGGGCGTTCTGGCTTTTGATGGCGCTTGGTTTCGGGATGTGGTCGGTCAATATGTATTTGTGGGTCTATTATGAGGTGTGGTTAAGCCAGCCGGTTCCATCGGTTCCTATTGGGGAGTTCCTGCTCTTCATCAAACTGGTTCCGATGCTTGCCGCGCTGGCCCTCGCGCCCAACGATAACAGCCCCGATCCTCCCCGCCTGCTGGGACTCTTCGACCTTACTTCCCTGCTCGTCTACTGGACATACGTCTATCTTTTCTGGGCCATGGCGTACCTGATCGCGGGGAAGGATTTGGCGAGTTACAACAGTCAGTCGGACATCGTCGATGCGGTGGGCAACCAGGTATTTCTGTTTATCCTGGCGGTTGTGGTCTATCGGAGCCGTGGGCGCTGGCAGGGCTTCTACTTGCATTTTCTGGGTGCCATGGCGCTTTACGATTTTGCTTCTATTCTGATCAACCGGGCGATCAGCTCCGGCCGTTATTTTACGGGCAGCTATTATGATGTGCCGCTGACCGCAGCCATGGCCTGGTTCTGCATCGCGGCAATCACCTGCGACGTTGAAGCGCAACCAGAGGAGGCACAAACATCGGAGCAGCCTGTAAACGAGGGCCGCCCGAACCGAAGAACGGTGCTCTGGTCGGCGAGACTTTCCATGGTGGCGACACTCTCGACTCCTGCCATCGGACTTTGGCTGGTAACGAGCGGGGAAGCGCAAGACGCGGTGGGCCATTTTCGCATTTTGTTGACCTTGTTCACGATGTTGCTTCTCACCATTCTGCTTTTGCTGAAGCAAGATCTTCTCAATTTCAAGCTTGCCGGCTACCTGGGGGACGCATCGCTTGCCTATTCGAATCTGAAGCGGTTCGAGGATCAGCTGGTACAGAACGAAAAGATGGCTTCGCTGGGAAAGCTCGTAGCGCGGGTGGCGCACGAGATCAATAGTGCGATGGCCGCGGTAGGCAAAAACGTCGAAGCGCTTGGCTCCTGTCCGATGGGCGATGGGAACCGGCAACGGATGACCGCAAAAATCGGCGAGGCAGCCCGGCGAACGAATGGGCTGGTGGAGAATATGCTCAGCTTCGCGCAAGAGATGCCTTTGCATCGCTCTTCGCTGAATGTCCGGCCGCTGTTGGAGAGCGCCGTCAACTTGACGCGAGCAGGGCGCCGACACAGCGTGCGAGTGGAGATCCAAGAGCAAGACGCTGTCCCGATGGTCGAGGGAGACGCGAATCAGCTAATTCAGGTTTTCCTGCATCTCATCGCGAATGCGATTGATGCGATGGAAGGAAACGAAGCGGGGCTGCTCACGATTGCCATCCGAGCGGAGCAAGAGCATATCGAGATCGGATTCATGGATACGGGGTCTGGGCTGAAAGAGCCGCGGCGTGTTTTTGAACCGTTCTACACCACCAAAGCCGTCGGCAAAGGGGTGGGGCTCGGGCTCAGCACGTGCTATGGGATCGTCCGGCAGCATGGCGGAGAGATCGACTGCCAAAATCGGCCGGAAGGCGGAGCAGTGTTCAGGCTGGTGCTTCCGGCGGCCGTGGCCGCTCCTGCAGAGGCAGTTCTTTAGACTTCTTGCGTTGATGATTGGTGAAGCAGAGTTGATTCGGACGATTGACACAATCTGGACGCGGATCGCGCTGGGCTTAGTTATTGCGCAGATCTGCGCCGCCGTCTTTTTGCATGCCAGTACGGCGCTGACGTGGCTCGGTGACACGTTTCCTTGTCTCTTGGCGCTGGTCGTGATGCTTTCCTTTCGGAGTAACCGGCGGCAATCGAGCGGAACGGTTCGATTGTTCTGGGGCTTGAACGAAGCCGGGTTCGGCATTCTGTTTCTTTCTCAAACGGTCTGGTTCTGCTACGAAGTCGTGCTGCGCCGAAGCGCACCTAATCCGATTGCAGGCGATGGACTTTTTCTCCTTGCTTTGGTTCCTACGCTGGCGTCGTTCACACTGAGGCCTCATGCCGATGGCGCTGCCGGGGATCTGCGATTTCGCCGGTTGGACTTTCTTCTTCTGCTCTTCTGGTGGGTGTGCCTGTACCTGTATTTTGCCTTGCCGTGGCAACTGGTAGTCAAGAGCTATCCCAACTACAACCCGGCGTACTACATTCTTGCTTTGTCGGAACATGGTGCAGCGCTGGCGGCCGTTGGAGCGCTCTATGTGAAGAGCAAGGGCTCCTGGAAACAATTCTACCGGCAATTCTTCTTTGCGTTGAGTGCATTTGCCATCGGGAGCCTTTTGCAAAATATTTTTATCGACCGCGGGCTGTACTACACGGGAAGCTTCTACGACGTGCCTTGGGGCTTTTCGCTGGCCTTGCTAACGGTTGCGGCTGCGCTGGGCGGAAATCTCGAGTCTCAAACAGGGGAATCTGAAGTTACTTTGCGGAACCGGGGGTTGTGGAGCGCCCGGCTTGCGATGATTGGAGTGATTTCACTTCCGCTTCTCGCCATTGCCACGGTTTTCGATCACCACACTCCGCAGCCGATTATTATTTTTCGCCTCCGGCTGATCTTTGGCGCGGTGCTTTTCCTGGGGACTTTGACGTTCCTCAAGCTCTCTTCGATGGACCGTGAACTGTTGCGCCTGCTGGGTTTGACGGAATCGTCCCTGGAAAGCCTCAAGCTGGTGCAAAAGCAGATCCTGGGCTCTCAAAGAATGGCCGCGTTAGGACGCCTGGCTTCCGGGGCGACTCACGAAATCAGCAACCCACTTACCGCGATTCTCGGTTATGCCGAGCTTCTGCGCGACAATCCCACGCTTACGCAAGAAGAACACCAGTCAGTGAAAGATATTCAAGCACAGGTTCATCTGGCACAGGCGGCCATCAACGGGATGCGCCGGTTTGTGCGAGTGGAAGCCGAATCGGAAGCGGAAAAAACTCCTACTCTTTGACATGGAACCTTAAGCGTTATGGTTTTGGTTGACCGGCGCCGAGGTACGTGGCGAGGAACCAGGTGTTTCCGAAGGGGTCTTTGACGGTGGCGGCGCGGTCGCCGTACGGCGCGTTTGCCGGGGGAGTTACCCCCGTCGCGCCTGCGCGGACGGCCTGCGCGTAAATAGCGTCGGTGTCGGGGACATAGACATGCAAGTAGGCGGGCATGGGCTGGAATTCGCCGTGGGCTTCGTCGATCTCGAAAGTGGCGCCGGCGATCACGATTGTCGCGTGAAGTATGAGTCCCTCAGGAGATTTGGCGACGCCGAGCGCTTCCGCACCGAAAGCGGCCTCGAGAAATGGAATCACGTTGTGCGCGTCGCGAAGATGGAGAAAGGGTTGGACGGCGCGAATGCCTTCGCCGCTGGGGACCCAATCTTTTGGCGTGGCGACGTACCAGACGTTGCCGAAGGCGTCTTTGACGCAGCCTTGACGGTCCCCCCAGTGTTGATCCGCTACGGGATAGACAGATGTTGCACCGGCTTGGAGGGCGCTTGCGTAGGTGACGTCCGCGTCGGGGACATAGAGGTGAGTGGTTGTCGGGCGCGGCGGGTACTGCTCGTTCGCGTCGCTGAGTTCGATGATGGAATCACCGATGCCAACTTCGGCGTGCATGATGGAGCCGTCGGGTTTTGGCACACGGATGCGCTCTGTGCCTTGGAAAGCAGAAAGGAGGAATTCCATAAATTTGGCAGCGCCATTGACGAGAATGTACGGCGCAATGTTGGGAAAACCGGGACGGCGGAAAGGCGCGGTTGCGGATGATTCGGGAGCGGGTGCTGCAGCTTCGTTCATGGACGACCTCCATTGCAATTTGGATTTGAGAGCTGACTTGAAATCGGGACGCGGCAAGTCGCGCAAGGCCCGTGCGATCGGCATGAGCTGAGCCAGGGCGGGGCTGGGCGCCGGCTCAGGCTGCGGCGGCAAAGCGATGAGAAGGGCGTCGATGGCGCGGTCGAGTTGTAGGGCGGGAGAGCTTTTAGGCATGGCCGCCCTCCATCTGAGAGCGCAAGGTCTGGAGCGCGCGGAATTGAAGTTGCTTGATGGCGCCTTCCGTTTTCTTCAGGCGGCCGGCGATTTCGCGGATGGTGCGTTGCTCGACGAAGCGCTCGCGGATAACTTGTCGCTGAGCGGCGGGAAGGTGGTCGACGAGTCTGAAGAGGCGCGCGTGGTAGTCGATGGCTTCCAGATCGGGGGAGGAAGGGTCTGGATGCGCTTCGGGGTTTTGCGAATTGTCCGAGGAAGGGTGCTCGCGCGTGGTGCGCTTGTGCAGATCGGCGAGGGCGTTGGAGGCTATGCGGAAGAGCCACGCTGCGAACGGAGCGCCGCGCCATTCGTAGTTGGCGAGATTGGCGAGAGCTTTGTGAAAGACTTCCGAGGTGAGGTCCTCGGCGGTGGCGCGGTCGCGAACGCGGCGGACGAGAAAATAGTAGATACGCTCGAAATGAAGCTCGTAGAGGGCTTCGAATTTTGCGGGGTCGCTCTGTGCGGCTTCTACAAGCAGACGCTCGTCGGCGCCTGGCGGCGCAGGCTCTTGTGCCGGACGTCGGACAGCTACCATGGCTCTGCTTATAGTAACTGGCGAGAGCAGCAAAAGGTTACGCGGGCGAGATTTTTTGAAGGAAAGGAAATGAGGCGGCGAGACTGGGTCAGTAGGATTCTCCGGGATGACTTTGCCCTCTGGCCCATTTGCCTTCCCGGGCTGGCACGGCGCTTGCCTCGCGCGGCTCATGGGTATACGCTTTTCGGCGGGTGGCACGCTTGCGCACACAGGGCTGGAGGGGTTCCGCCCTGCCTTCCTTTCATAGGCGCGAATGCGCCGCCTAAGCTGCCGACTGGCAGCTAACGAAATCAATCTTATTGCGCTCGCGGTTACGAATTTCGTTGTGACTGGCCGTGACGCGACAATTCGCATAGGAGGATTCCATGGCGACAGCAACAGCTGTAATCGAACCAAGCGTGAAAATCAGTGCGCACAAACTGCTGATCAACGGGCAATGGGTCAATAGTGCTTCAGGCAAGACATTTCCGACCGTGAACCCGGCCACTGGCGACGTAATTACGCAAGTGGCGGAAGCCGATGCGGCCGACGTCGACAAGGCAGTAGCGGCGGCGCGTGCGGCGTTCGAAACGGGCGCGTGGCGCAGGAAAATGACGGCTTCACAGCGCGGGGCGATGCTGAACCGGCTGGCGGACTTGATCGAAAAGCACGCCGACGAATTGGCGCAGCTGGAATCGCTCGATAACGGCAAACCCTACCAGGTGGCGAAGGCCGCGGACCTGCCGCTGACGGTGGCTTGTTACCGCTATTACGCGGGATGGGCGGACAAGAATCACGGGAAGACGATTCCTGTGAACGGGAATTATTTCTGTTATACGAAGCATGAGCCGGTCGGCGTGGTAGGGCAGATTATTCCGTGGAACTTCCCGCTGTTGATGCAGGCGTGGAAGCTGGGCCCGGCGCTCTCGATGGGTTGCACGGTGGTGATGAAGCCGGCGGAACAGACGCCTCTCTCAGCTTTGCGCGTGGGCGAGTTGATTATGGAAGCGGGATTCCCCGAAGGCGTGGTGAATATTTTGCCTGGATATGGACCGACGGCGGGAGCGGCACTGGCGCGGCACATGGATGTGGACAAGGTGGCGTTTACCGGGTCAACAGAAGTCGGCAAGTTGATCATGAAGGCGGCTGCCGAAACCAACCTGAAGCGGGTGACGCTGGAGCTTGGCGGAAAGAGCCCGAACATCGTGTTCGCAGACGCGAACATGGACGAAGCGATTGAGGGCGCGCACTTTGCGCTGTTCTTCAATCAGGGACAGTGTTGCTGCGCGGGCTCGCGGCTATTCGTTGAGGAGAAGGCTTACGACGAATTCGTGGAACGCAGCGTGGCACGTGCCAAGAAGCGAACAGTGGGAAATCCCTTCGATGCGAAGACCGAGCAAGGGCCGCAGGTGGATCAAGACCAGTTCGACAAGGTGATGGGCTACATCGACAAGGGCAAGAAAGAAAACGCCAAAATGCTGACCGGCGGCGGCCGCGTTGGAGACAAGGGATATTTCATCGAGCCCACCGTGTTTGCCGACGTTACCGACAATATGACCATCGCTCAGGAAGAGATTTTTGGGCCGGTCATGTCGATCTTGAAGTTCAAGAGCATCGAGGAAGTGGCGGCGCGAGCGAATAAGAGCACTTATGGGCTTGCCGCTGCTGTGTGGACGAAGGACATCAGCAAGGCGCACGCCATCGCGGACAGCGTTCGCGCGGGGACGGTGTGGGTGAATTGCTACGACGTGTTCGATGCGGGCGCGCCGTTTGGCGGATTCAAGCAGTCGGGGATCGGGCGCGAACTCGGCGAATACTCGCTGGCGAACTACACCGAGGTCAAAACGGTAACCGTTAAGCTGTAAATCCTGTGATTAGTTCTGCTCGATAGGGGCGCACCGTGCTGCGCCCCTATACTTTTTTACATAGGGGCGCGGCATGCCGTACCCCTATGTTTCGGGGATTGGTGGCGTAGAATCGCCGGATGGCCGTTATGCTTCGATCCTATGATCCGCGCGACTTTGCTGCTTTGCACCGGCTGGATCAGTCTTGTTTCCCAGCCGGCATTTCCTATTCGAAGACTACGCTGCACTATTTTTTGACGATTTCCAGCGCGGATTGCCTCATTGCGGCGGATGCCGCGCGAATCGCAGGATTTATTTTGACGGAAGAGAACCCGCCGCTTGCACACATCATTACTTTGGATGTGGCGGTGACGCACCGGCGGCATGGCGTCGGCTCGGCGCTGCTGGTCGAGAGCGAAAAGAACCTGGCATTGCGCGGCGTGCGCACTATCCTGCTGGAAACGGCAATCGACAATAAGGGCGCTGTTGCGTTCTGGAAGAGGCATGGCTATCGTATCGAAGCAGTGTTGAAACGCTACTACCTGGGCCGGCTGGACGCGTACGAAATGCGGAAAATCTTGCAAGGCACGGGCAAATCGGCGCCAGCATAAAAGGAACCTAGACCAAATGCCTCTCTATCAAGCGATTGTGCTCGCACTCGTGCAAGCCTTCACGGAATTCTTGCCGGTGAGCAGCACGGCACATCTCACGCTGTTTCCATGGCTACTGGGCTGGGCCGATCCGGGGCTAGCGTTTGACGTCGCCCTGCACGCGGGAACGCTGGTTGCGGTGCTGCTGTATTTCTTCAAGGATTGGCTCACGCTTACGCTTTGCGGGCTGGGAATGAAGTATCCGGCGAGTGCCACTACGGAAGAAGTGGGGCAACACAGGAAGCTATTCTGGTACATGGTGATTGGCACCATCCCTGGAGGAATTCTAGGAGCGCTGTTTGAAAAGACGATTGAGGAGCGCTTCCGCACGCCATATGTAATCGCAATTTCACTGATCGCCGTCGCGCTGGTGATGTGGTGGGCGGATTCCAAATCGCGGCTGACAAGGCCCCTTGAACAGTCGAACGTTGCCGATGCCGTGACCATTGGTACCGCTCAGGCGCTGGCGCTTTGCCCAGGGGTTTCGCGCTCAGGGATTACAATCACAACCGGGCTGTTTCGCGGATTTACGCGGGAGGCGGCGACGAGATTTTCCTTCCTGCTTTCCACGCCGCTCATTGCAGGGGCGGTCGTCTCGCACTTACCCAAGCTGATCAAGCTGCACAAAGCGGGCGGTCTGGATTTGCCGCTTTCCACTCTGGCGATAAGCATTCTGGTTTCGGGCGTGGTGGGATACTTCGTGATTGCGTTTTTTCTGCGCTACTTGCAAACACACACGCTCAAACTATTTGTTTTCTATAGACTTTTGTTTGGTATTATCGTGATTGTTCTGGCTTTTCTCCAAGCGGGTGCGCGCTAGCGCCAACGTGCCCGTCGCACCACTCAGCCTTCCCCAGAAGCTGAGGAGAAATACGTGCGTTTGCTGACTCCGACTGAAAATAAACGGCTCAATGAGCTAATTGGATTTTTGTGTATCACGATGGGCCTATTGATGGCGCTGGCGCTGATATCGTATTCGCCGCACGATGCGGCATTTAACGTGAGCGCCGCTGGGCCCGATGGGGCTTCGGCGCGAAACTGGATTGGGCCTGCCGGCGCCTATGGCGCGGACCTGTTGTTCCAAGTGCTTGGCTTTGCGGCGTTCCTGCTGCCTATGGCTCTGCTGGTGCTGGGATGGAGGTGGTGCCGCAGCCGGGCGATTGATTCGCAGGTGGCGACGCTGATTGGATATGCCCTGCTGATCCTCTCGCTTCCTTCCCTTTTGGCTCTGCTGCCGTTGCCGTCGGTGCGCGGTGCCGTTCCCGCAGGAGGAATGCTCGGCGAATTACTCGCACACGGACTGAGAAGCGGCTTCAACTGGGGCGCGTATGTGATCTCATTTGCTGTGCTGATCACGGCGATTTTCATGACGACGAGTTTTTCGTTTGCGGGAACCCATGCGTGGGCGACTGGCCCCAAGGGGCCAATCGGCGCGGTGGAGAGGCTCGGCATTTTGCAGAAAGCGGCGGCGCGCTGGAGTTCGTGGAGAGAAGAACGCGAGCAGGAACGCATGCGGCGCCGCGTCGAGGAAACGAGAATTTCCGGGCGCAAGCCGGTTTCGCCACAATCGTTTGGCACTGCCGCCGCGATGAATGAACCGTCTAAGTCAATTCAACTGGCGGATGAGAGCGACGTTTTTGAAGCTGAGAAAGAAGAAGAGAGAGAAAAGGAAGCGACGCCGCGCCGAAAAGAGCCGATTCTCTTTGTGGGGCCAGAGAAAACTGTCGCCAAGAAGACTGCCGAGCCTAAGATTGCCAAAGGCAATCCCAACTACAAACTCCCTTCTCCGTCCTTGCTGCAAGAGGGAGAACGCAGCCATAAAATTGACGAAGATGAATTGAAGGAACGCGCGCGCGCGATCGAAGCCAAATGTCTCGAATTCGATATTCAAGGGCGCGTCACGCAGATTAATCCCGGGCCGGTCGTTACCACGTTTGAATTCAAGCCCGAAGCAGGGATCAAGTACAGCCGGATTATTGGGTTGACGGAGGATTTGTGCCTGGCGCTGCAAGCGGAATCGATTTTGATCGAGCGCATTCCGGGCAAATCGACGATTGGCATTGAGGTTCCCAATCTCAACCGGCAGACGATCGCGCTGCGCGAGATTATCGAAGCGCAGGAGTTCACCAACTCGCCGAGCAAATTGACGCTGGCAATGGGCCGTGATTTGCACGGACGCATTCGCGTTACTGACTTGGCTGCGATGCCTCACTTGCTAATTGCAGGCTCGACGGGTACAGGCAAGAGTGTTTTCATCAATTCGCTGATGATGTCGATTCTTTATAAGGCGAGCCCCGACGACGTGAAATTAGTGCTGGTCGACCCAAAGCGGCTCGAGCTCAATCTTTACGAGAACATTCCGCACTTGATCGCGCCGGTGGTGACCGACCCGAAAATCGCCTCGAATGTGTTGCGAAACGCCACGCGCGAGATGGAGAAAAGGCTGAAACTCTTAGCGCAGCGCGGCGTGCGAAACATCGACCAGTACAACCGGACTTTCCAGAAGACGCAATCGCTCTCGCTTTTCGACAACGTCGAGGAGAGCGAGCACAAGCCGCTTCCCTACCTAGTGATCGTAATCGACGAGTTGGCCGATTTGATGATGGTGGACACCAATAACGTGGAAGAGTCCATCACGCGGCTGGCGCAAATGGCCCGCGCGGTAGGGATTCACCTCATCCTAGCGACACAGCGCCCGTCCGTGGACGTCATCACAGGTTTGATCAAAGCGAACTTCCCTGCCCGCATTTCATTCCGCGTCGCCAGCAAAGTGGATTCGCGCACGATTCTCGATGCGAACGGTTCGGAATCGCTGCTAGGCAAGGGCGACATGCTTTATTTGCCTGCGGGCTCGGCGCGCCTGCACCGCATTCATGGGCCGTTGGTCTCGGAAGACGAAATTGTTAGAGTTTGCGACTTCTGGAGACAGCAGGCGCAGGCTAAATACAACGAGCAACTCCTCGAAGCGCCGAAAGATGAGAACGGAAAAGCCGAAGGCGAGGCCGGCAGCGATGCGGAAGCCGGCGGCGAACCTGTGGACGACGCTCTTTACCAGGACGCAGTTCGCGTGGTCTGCGAAATGGGCCGCGCGTCCACGTCCACACTCCAGCGGCGGCTGCGCATCGGTTATGGCCGCGCTGCCCACTTAATCGACATTATGGAAAAAGACGGAATCGTTGGCCCGCCAGACGGCACGCGGCCGCGCGAAGTCCTCAAGGGCAAAAGCTGGATGAAAGAGTTCGACGAATCGGCGCATTGATTCCCAGCGCGGGGGGCTGCGCTTCAGGAAACCTCGCTCTTCGCATTGCCGACGCGTCGAGCAGCGCAAACCGAGCGAATTGACACAATCGCGCCGCACACCCTACAATTTCTAGACCACAGTTGCCGGGGTAGCTCAGTGGTAGAGCGCCGCCCTGAAAAGGCGGGCGTAGCCAGTTCGATTCTGGCCCCCGGCACCAGTTTTGTTTTTTCTTTGCCACACCTACCGCTTCCTTCCTCGCAGATTGAATTCGTACGTGCGTTCAAATCTACCGGAATCCCTATGGGCTACGCCCAGGTTGTGCTGTGAGCTTCAGCGGGAATAGTGGTCGCACCTACGAAGTCACGCGCACTTATCTGTACGAGTTGGAGCGCATCAGCGAGCGCCGCTTCTTCGTGTAGGACAATAGCAGCGATGTTCAGCAATTTGCACGGAAAGGATGCGCAACACTAAGGAAGTACGCTAAACTTTCGGAAGGAGATTCACAAAATGGCCTCGAGCATCATTGTGAGCAACCCGGCTATTCTCAGCGGTGAACCCGTCTTCCGTGGAACACGAGTTCCTTTCAAGTCGCTGACAGACTATCTGGAGCATGGGCGGACGCTGTCTGAGTTTCTTGAAGATTTCCCCAGTGTAACCGGCGCCGACGCTATTGCAGCGATCGAAGAAGCCAGAACGAGCTTGACTGTCACTTTGAAATGAAATTGCTCTTCGATGAGTGTGTCCCCAGGAAGGTCAAATTCCTGTTTGCCGACGGCGGTCATGAATGTGAGACCGTTCGAGACGCGGGATTCAGCGGCAAGGAGAATGGGGCGCTATTGGCGCTGGCTGAAGAGCACTTTGACGTCCTCGTCACAATAGACAGGAACATTCGGTATCAGCAGAACATGACGAGCCGGAACATCGCTATCCTGATCATCCGCTCAGCTTCGAACGACCTGGATGACATCCGACCGCATGTTCCAAATGCTCTCGTCGCATTGCAATCCCTGAAGCCCGGCCAGATACTTGAAGTCGGGATCCTGGGGTAAGGCCCACTAGGTACTTTTCAATGCGTGCGCGGACCGCAACCGTGGGAGATCGCTGTTGGTTGGTCAGCAGCGGCTCACGCAAAATTCAGTCATGCGGTCGTCAGTGGCGCGCGACGCCAGCCCACCTGATTCCAAGCCCTTTACAAACCGCATGCGTATGCGCAGAAGAAAATACTCACGCAACAAGTTCGAGTCGGAATTCTAACGATGGACCTAGGGTGCTATTCTGGCCCCCGGCACCATCATAGCAGCCGCAGTTGCTAGTACTCCGAGCCAATCCCAAACTCCGGTAGCGATGTACACGCGCAGCATCGGTTTCAGCGTGATTTGCCGAGGCGTGTCGAGGAACGCGCCGCGAGGTAAGGGCGCAATTTTTGCTCAACTTATCTTCAACAAATTGTTCGAACAGTCTCTGGGGCGTGGCCCATCAAGTGGATGCCCAAACTCCTTCTCATAGTTTTCGATTAACGTGCATTTGGCTGAGCGAATCCAATTGAGCGCCGTTCCAATGCCAGAGTGGCTCGGCACTTCAGTTTGGCTTTTGCAGCGCCGCGACGCGCTCCTGGGCATGCTGCAGGAGAGGGGCGAAGCGCGGGTCCCCGCGCAGGGGCTCAAGACTTGGGTTTGCGCCAATCTGTTGAATCTCGCGAACAGACAGACCGTGATCGATGGCCTCACGCAACAACGAGAATGCTTCGTCACGTTGTCCGCGCAGGGCTGCAAACATTGCGAGATTGTACGTGGTGTTGGCGGCCACCGGATCGTCCGGGCCAAGGACGCGGCGCTCGACGGTCAGGGTTTCTCGAATGAGTTTCTCTCCTTCGGCGTAACGCTCTTGAGCCCCCAGCACTGCAGCCAAATTGCTCTTAGTGCTCAACGTATCCTGGTGCTCGGGGCCGAGAACACGAGTTTCGATCTCAAGCTCCTGCCGATAGAGCTTCTCGGCATCGGAGAGCCGGCCTTCGAGCATTAATGTGTTGGCTAAAATGCCCATCGATAAGAGGGTATCTGGATGCTCGGGCCCGAGAATGCGGCCGCGAATCTCCAGCATGTCGCGCTGCATCTTTTCGGCTTCAGCGTAGCGTTGTTCGGCCTGCAGAATGACGCTGAGTCTCGCCATCGTACCGACCGTGGTCGGATGTTCGGGACCGAGGATCCGCCTCCGCCTTTCGAGCACCTCCAACTGAATCTTTTCCGCTTCGGGCAAGCGGCCTTCGCGATACAAGTCCCAGCTCAGGTTGGCCTGGGCCAACACGGTGTCGAGGTGATCTGGTCCGAAGACACGGCGACGGACCTCGAGAACCCGGCGATCCAACTGTTCGGCTTCGGCACTCTGGCCTTCGCGCTGGAGAAGATTAGATAGGTTGTTCATCGTTATTAAAGTGTCCGTGTGTTCTGACCCGAGGACCCTCTCGCGAATCCCGAGAGATTCCCGCTCTAGCTTCTCGGCTTCGGCGAAGTGACTCTCGGCTGCCAGGGTCCCACCCAAGTGCATCATGGTCGCAGCGAATTCGGGGCTCTCCGGACCTAGGGTGCGGCGCAGGCTCTCCAGCGTCTCCCGCTGCAACTTCTCCGCCTCGCTGTAATGCCCCCCAAGGTACAGGATGTAAGCCAGCTCGTCTATCGACTCCAGTGTGCCAGGATTGTTCGCACCAAGTACGCGGCGGCGAATCTCAGTAGATTCTTGCAAGAGCGGTTGCGCCCTGGCATATAGTCCGAGGTTTTCATAGACGTCGCCCATCACGCCCATCATCTGGGCCTTCAGTTCTGGATCTTTTTCCAGGCCTTTATCGATTTGCGAGGCAGCCGTGTCTAGGATTTCCCGAGCTGTGATGCTGTTGCCCTTCGCTTCGCTCGGGTCGGATACTTTGAACATTCGCGTCATGAAATCCGTGATGCGATTGGCGCGGTCGCGCTCTCGCATGGTCCGGCGGAGCTGCACGGCCTGGTTGATGGCGAAGGCCACAAGCAATATGGCCGCGCCCGAAGCAACCGCGACTGCCACGCGGTGACGTTGCACATATTTTTTGAGCCGGTAACCCCCGCTCGCTGGACCTGCCACAACGGGTCTGTTGTCCAGGTAACGTTCAATATCTGCCGCCAACTCCGAAGGCGTGCTGTAGCGTCGCGCGCGGTCCTTCTCCACGGCCTTCAGCGTGATCCAGTCCAGATCACCCTGGAGCGACTTCACAAGCTGGCTAGTCTCCGTCCCTCGCCTCTCTGCCGCGGCCGTCGATGAATCCGTCTCTATGTTGACCTTCGAACTCGGACTCGGCGGATCCTCCTCCCGCAATTGCCGCAACACTTCATCGATGGGCTTCTTCTTCGCTCCCTCTGTGTCGAACGGGAGCAAGCCTGTCAGCAGCACATACAGGACAACTCCCAGTGAGTACACGTCCGTGCGGGTATCCACATCCAAAACACCGGGGTCCGCTTGTTCCGGGCTCATAAATCCGCGCGTCCCAAGCACTGCACCCACCTGCGTAAATTGAGTCTGCTCCGAGTTTGGCTGTTGCGATACAGCTTTGGCCAGGCCAAAATCGATAATCCTGGGGACCGGCCTCCCATCCACTTCCGCCACCAGGATGTTTGACGGTTTCAAATCGCGGTGAATGATGGCCTTCTGGTGCGCGTGCTGTACTCCTTCACAAAGTCTGATGAAGAGTGCGAGCCGCTCGCGAATCTCAAGTTTCTTGTTGTCGCAATATCGAGTGATTGGCGGACCATCGACATACTCCATCACGAAGTACGGCTGACCGTCGGTGGTCGAGCCGGCGTCGAAGACCTTCGCGATCGCCGGATGATTCATGACGGCCAGCGATTGCCGCTCCGATTCGAACCGCTGGATCACTGCGCTGTCGAACAAACCGCCCTTGATGAGCTTCAGCGCCACCTGCCGCTTGACCGGCGCGCTTTGCTCGGCGAGCCATACTTGTCCCATTCCGCCTTCGCCCAAAAGTTTGAACAAAAGGTAGGGGCCAATGGCCTTGCGACCGCTTATACTTGCCGCCGCTGATGATCTCGGTTCACCCGGATCGAGCGTGGCTTCACCAGCCTTGGCTCCAGCTCTTTTCTCGGGAATGTCGAGATCAGGCTGGGGGTTAGAGTCTTTTTCGCCCATGATTGCCTAGCGAGCCGCATTCGCCTCGCTAGGTCGTGAGCCTAGCACGTGCTGCGTTTCATTGGCTAGTGCACCGAATCGCATTTGCGCCGAATCGCATTCAACCGCTAGGTTCAGGAAGCCGACGGACTTCGAAAAATCAATCAAGGAATTAGCGCAAATAAATCAAGCGGATCGCATGACACGAGCCAAGGGCTGTGAAGTGCCGAACTAAGGGAACGGCTACCACCGGCACTTTTTGCTTTTCCCTTGCCTTTACTTACTACACGTCTTGGCAGATTGAATTTGGTCGTTGGTTCAAATCAACTGGCTGCAATCAGCTATTTTACTAAATGAGGTGCCGCAAGGCTGACAAACTCCCGTCGGGTTACGGCTTTTGTTTTCTTCCAGAATCTCGGAAAGTGTTTTTGATTGCCGGTCACCAAATAGTCCGCACGCGCAGCGTCCGCACATTGCACAAATATATTATCCGCGGGATCAGTTGTTGCTTCAAGCTGCCGGGTCGGGACCACTGTATGACCGTGGTTCTTGATGAGCTGCAGCAATTGCAGCCGAAGACCCTTTCGGATCCGGAGCTCGGGACGGGCAAGCACCTCGCTGTATTCCTCAAGGATGGAGTGCGAAACATACAAGCGGGCCGGCTTAGAAATGGCAATCATGAAGACAGTGCGTTGCAGCGCAGCGGGCTTTATTGCAGCAGAAACCAAAACATTTGTATCGATCACCAGGCGTAGGGGAAGCATTATTGCTTCGACTTCTGGGAGCGAGCCTTTCCAATAATCTTGTCAATCTCACGCGCGTTCAATCCACTCGTGCGGTTTCGCTCCGATTCCTCACCGAGGAGCCTCAAGACCTCGGGCTCCGGTGCGGCCAGTTTGACATAATCACGAATGCTAAGAAGCACAGCTCGGGGGATCCCACGCTTCTCGATAACAAGCGATCCCCTTTCGTCAACTATTCGACGCAGTAGCTTTCCGAGGTTAGCGCGGGCACGCAAAGCAGATACCACAATCGTGCCAGTCTTCCCTGCCCTTGAGGTAACGGCCGTAAACTCTCCATTTCAACTATCTGAACTGTACAGTTCATTCGAGGTGCAGTTAAGGGGTCGGTCCTAAGTCGGTCGCATGTTAATTACGTGCTCACAAAACGACCGCCGATTGCAGGCGCTTGTACCTGTCATTAGGTACCAGCCGAATTCATCCGTGCAGATCAGGCTTGTTTCGCATGGCCGCGAGATGTGGTCGTGTGTCGTCCAAACGCGCGCGCAGTTGGCGTTTGAATTCTTCGAGTGCGAATGCGGCGAGGTCTTCTCGCAGCACTTCCCTTGATCAGGTTTAAGGTAGCAGGCTGATGCTGATATCCGCTGCGCGGTTGGAGTCACGAGCGGCGTGGCTTCCGAAAGCTGTGCCAATTCGCAATTGGCCGCAAGGGGGCTACTGAGACTTGATCGAGTGCTTCACAGCCTCCAGAAACTCAGAGAGTCCGCCGAGCAGGCCCTTTTCGGCCCAGAAGTCGCCGGCTTCGCTCGCCGACTGCATCAACTGGCCGTAGTCCCCGGCCTTGGATCGTTCATGAAATATGGCCATGGCGGCTTCGTCCCCTGCCGCGATCCCCTCCCCGATCGCGGTAAGTGCTCCGGCCGTTCCCTGATAAACCTCGCTGACCTTGTATCCCTTCGGTAAGATAACGTCAGCCCCCGCAACCATAGGGTTGGCCATCACCAGTGCCCCGCCGCCGGCTGCCAGGGCGGCATTCGCCGCTCTTCCACCAGTCGTTTGGGCATTGGAGTCAATCCATCCGGCGACACCTTCAAGAGCGGCACCAAGAATCACGAGTCCCCTAACGAAATTGGGATTTGAAACGACTCGGCCGGTTGTCAGCAGTCCACGACCGATAGCACTCCCACGGAGGGTGTTTTCGAAATTGAGGAGTGACTCCCCCAGTTTAAGCTTAGCAGCGCCCTTTAGCCTTGCTAGGCCTCGGGCGGCGACTCGCGCCTGGCTAGCTCGCTCGAGCAGGCTGCCCGCTGCGCCCGCCGCAGCTCGGTCAGCCCTAAAGACGGCTTCCGCTTCCGCATATGCCACTTTTAGCTCGGCCAGTTTCGCGGCTGCCTTGGCGCTGCCGGATTTATTCGCTGCGTTATCTAGGGCCCTCATGCCTCGTCGCATCAATCTCAAGTCCCAAGCCATCTGGCTATGCGCCTTCATGATTTGGGCTGCTTGGTTTAGCTTCGCTGCATGGTGAATTTGTTCCGCAAGTGATTCCATGCCCTCTGCGCCCAAGTGAGCTTGGTGTGCAAAATGTGCAGAATGTGATGCGACGTGGGAGTGGTGTCCTAATGGGTGCGCCGAATGCGGGGTGCGGAAATGTCCCGGGCCTCCGCCTCCGGCAGGGGCATCTGGATGAACTTCATCATTATTCCCATAACTGGACATCGGCTACCCCGGAATCGTCAATGTAACAGCACCGCGAAACGGGGTCAATCACTGTGACTCGCCAAAAACTCCAACGGGCGGCCCGCCACGCGCAAAAATCAGCCTACAGACGAGCTCCTATCGTCGCCGGGTTCCTCCTCGAGATCTGGTTTGCTTCGATGCTCGTCGTTGCGCTGTTCGATGGAGCCGCTCGGTCGCTGATCGGGATTTCCCGGAGAACTCCAGAGCCGCAAGCAATTGTTCCTCACACAGTTGCCCTGGCGATTTGGACGGATTTCTTATGCTTGTGCGTGCTCGGATTGGCCTACTTCTGGGATCGGGCTTTCGAGTATCTTCGCACAAGCGGAGGATTTAACTTTGGTCAGGCGATCGGAACCGTTTGGGCAATCGCACACATTCTATTCAGCAGCAAGACTAGCGCCGATCTTAGAATCGACATTGAGTCTTTCGTGAGAAAGATGATCGACAAGGTGATAATTCTACGGCTTCTCTTTGGTTTGGTCAGTTATCCAGTTCGTTTCCCAGGTTTTTCCCCCATCCGTAGAAAAGGCCTGCTCGAAGTGTGGCGAATCCGTTGTGACGCCTGACCAGACGAATCTGGCATAGATCGCTCTCCCCTCATAGATTTGTTGGTTATAGAATTCCCCTCGTCCGTTGCTAAACTGCCCAACCATGGGATTCTGCTCCAGGACTCCATCGGCAGCGTTGGCCCAGTAAATGCTCCACTGATGAGACTCCGGGTTGTAAAGACGCAGCGCCAAGCCCTGAATGTGTGTGAGCTTGTCCGCGCTAACGACATTCATTTCTTCTACTTCCGAACGACCGTCCAAGACCTTCCGACAGATCGTGGTCCCGTCGAATTCCACCCATTCGGTCGAGCCGGCTAATCGCCGCTTCAATCGTTTCAGGTGGAATTTCCAAGAGCCAACGAGGAAGTCAAAATCGTGCTGCCCATCTCGTTTGTCGGGCACACTCTGTTGCGCGCTAACCGTCCCGTCCTGCCCGTGTACTCTTTCCGTTGGGAAAACGAGCGAGGGACCAATCAAACTAAACACCAGTAGAGATCTATATAATTTCATCAGCGGTTCCTTTCAGAACAAACTGCAGGGGAGACGACAATGCTCTACCAGCCAGCTTGCCACACCGCGCCATAGCGGGAAATGTCCACTTTAGGAGATCAGGGCATGGCCACTCCAAGTGAAATCTTTGCCTTCACTCTCCATTTTCTAAATCGTCGGCACCTCGGAAACACTTACCGAACGCTGAGCCAGGTGAACCAACTGGGTGCCTAATTAACCGGAATCGGCCCGATCCTCCATGTCCGGTATCGACTCATCAGGCAGTCGCTAGGCTTTCCGCCCAAAGTATCCCGAAAGGGAAAAGTAAACGAGACACTGCCAGGCGTGGACTATCGGGGCGACAGCCCGCCTCAAATCAGAGAAGATTGGTCATAGTTTCAACATAGACTCGGTCAGGGTAGAGTGCTCCCACAATCTTCCGAATGACCCGCTTGTGCCTCTCAATCGCCTCGAAATCGTCGTCATTTCCACATGTGAAGATCACGGCACCCATTTGCTTCGAAGGCACAAAGTAGGCAAACGTCTTAACGTCTCCATCGTTGCCACTATGATCGACTATGGTCTCCCCGTCGATCGTCACGATTCGCCAGCCTAGACCAGGACCCTCGGCCACTTTGCACCGGGTAGGGTCTTTGGCCTCCTCACACAGCACAGTTTCTTTGTCGGGCGTAACTAGATTTCGTGTGATCTTGTGGCGCTCAGCCGCAATTTCCTTGCTGATATTCTCGTTGTGCATCACGCTTACCACGAATTTTGCATAATCTCCGATTGTCGATCGCAAAAGGTCCGCAGCATTTAGTTGAGTTCGTGGTTTTGATTCGAAAGGTTTGGCTTGCCGGTCTTGCCACCATGGTTGAGGCGTATAAGATGTGTCATTCATCCCGATTGGGGCAAAGACGTACTGCTTCGCCAAGGCCTCGAATGATTGGCCAGTCTTTTTTTCCGCGAAGCGTGCAACGTATTCGTACCCTTCACCGGAATAGCCTGTTTTGGTGCCAGGCTCCCATTGAAATCCCAACACGTCTTTGCTTTGGTAGCGCCAGTTCGGAAACCCCGTTTGGTGAGACAGGCAGATTCGGGGTGTCAGCAGCGCATTCCACTGGTTGTCTTTCACATCGGGGTCAATCCAGTACGACGAAATCGGTTCGTCTAACGAAAGCTTTCCCGCGGATGCCATTCGCAAAATTGTTTCTGCCGTAATCGGCTTTGTTAAAGAGGCAACGGAATAAAGGGTCTTGCCATCTGCCGGAGGACCTCCGGGAAATCGCATTCCGTGGATGGAAATCCAGGAGATTTTCCCGTTCTCGATATACGCGATCGCGATACTTACGTCGTCAAAGACGGTCTGCCACCGCTGAACCTTTTTATCCAGAGTAAGTTGCAATTCCGACTTTTTTGCCGGTGCAGCCGCCTGAGCAAACGCACTGGCCGTTGCGAATGTCGACAAAATGAAAGCCCACCAAAGGCGCATCTAAACTCCTTGAAGACACACGGAGAAATCTGCCACTGGTATGACGAGTCAGATCGAAGGCGGTTAGGTTGTATCTCGCGAAAAACAAGTGAAGACCTCAGGGTGCATGACAGGAGTCAGCTTCTCTCACCATCTTGCCAGATGGCACAGGCCGCATCAGATTTCGCGCGAGGGATTTACGCAAGCTCAATCTAACGACAGACAAATCGTACACGCTGGACGCCCAACAGATAGCAAAGTTTCTTGGGGCGCTCGAGCGTACTGAATTTTGGAAAATGCCAACAGATTCCTCCCGGCATGGTTTTGACGAAGCCGACTGGATCGTGGAAGGAACGCAGAACGGCACATACCACGTTGTAAAGCGCTGGTGTCCAGACAACACGCCGTTCAGACAGCTGGCACGAGATTTATTTAAGCTCGCACATCACAGGTCTCCCGGGGGTTGCTGATCGAAACCAGTGAACCGTCCCGCTTGCGCAAGTCCTGACGCCGAAGCATTCACCGCAGCCTGAGTAATTCGTCGCCGCTATGCCACCCACTTCATTGTCAGCTTCTTGCGTTTTCTCGCGCAGTCCAGCAGATACAAATCAATCAATTTCTGGTAAGGCAGTCCAGTCTCTTCCGCTAGTCGCTTGAAGTAGTCCACAACTTCCGGACTCAAGTTAATGCCCACCGCCTTTTTCTTTCTCGCGTACGGGTTCTTCAGCTCTTTCAATTTGGAGAAATCATATTCCTTCCTCATAGTAGCGCACCTCCTTTCTAGTCGCCTTACGGGCAGAAATAATCCTGACCACGGAATCGTTTTCCTTGTAGCAGTGAACTACGATAAGCGTTCTTTCCGCTGAACTCACACCGAGTAGAATAAACCGATCCTCGTGCTCGGAGTGCTCCGGATCATAAAATACGCGTCCATGCGGATCGCTAAAAACGCTCTGGGCCTCTTCAAACCAAATTCCATGCTTGATCCGATTACTTTTGTTCTTCTGTTCGTCCCAATCGAACCGCAGCATCTCTAGATAATATCTAGATGCGTTGGATATGGCAAGGCGGTTGCGTTTCGAGAGGCGCCGCATGGGTTCTGCACCGTTTAACCGGCCTTAGCAAACGCGCACTGCCGCAAGACCGCGAAGAGCCCATACGGCTCTCGGAGCTTCATACTGGGCCTTGGTCGAGGATGAGGCTGTGAAGGCCGACCGTGGGCAAGAAATGGGCAGAGAAGAGACTCAACCGTGGCAAGATTCTAACAAGACTCATTCGCGCTAACTGGCTCTAGCGAGAGCGCGCTTCACTGATTCCTTCAAAGCTAGCTTGGCCGAGGAGTATTCCTTCCGCGAAATCATCCCACGCTTTCTGTCGGCATCCAGCCGAGAAAGTTCTTGCCGCAAAGCGTCGCGCAGGATATCCGACGGCCGCAACGGTGAGGGCCGCGTAATAGTCCCTTCGCGAGAAATGCTTTGTGCCTTGTGTGCCCGCCAAATCAGCAACCCACACGCAGTTAGGAGGACGGCAGTCAGTCCACCGAGGACGATCGATTGGGAAGGTGGTTGAGCTTGGTCTGCGCGCGAATCGATGCGGCCCAGCGATGGGAGGGCGGGCTGGCCCGGTACGGGGATGACCGGGCCAGCGACTTGCGGGGACATCTGCGGTGTAAGCGATTTGGCTTGATCTCCGAGCGGTGGCAGCGCCCCCATGCCCGAAACTTCAAACACGGGGCCTTCGCCTGCCTCCAGTTGGTTGGCTGTCTGGACTTGAAAGTCGTTGCGGCCAGTGGCAAGCAGCTCAAAGGCCGGTGAGCGCGATGAGAATTTCATCGACGGTGGAAGCATGACGGCCAGCTGCCGCAGCGGGCGTACAAGTCTTGTCTCAAAAACGGCGCGACCGTTGTAGGGAATGTCGTAGTTGAAAGCAAACTTCGTCTCGCCCGGGCGCAAGGGAAAATTGACTGCATAGTGCCCCGGCTCGTTGGCGATGAGGTCCGCGGTGATCTGCGCGCCAATTTTCTCCGGGCCTGCCGCCAGAACGGAATCCAGCTTGGCGTTCGCGGGCAGGTAAACTTCGAACGTGCGGCCACCCGCTTGAGTCACAGGCGGACTGGATTCGTTCCTAAGTTCGTACATGTCGGAAACATGCAGTAGATGTTCATTCGTTCCGGCGCGCAGGATTTCAATACTCGTGGTAATGCCTCGCACTCGTGCCGCCACATCGAACACCTGAATGGAGAGAACGTCGCCTGCGGAGGCGCGCTGATCGTAGGAGACGCCTTGATGAATCACGCGCACGACGTAGGAATAGGATTTCGCCCTGGACGGCACATGGAGAGCAAACGCTCCTTGTGCGCCAGTGTTGGCGCGGGCTTCTGCTTGCATGGCGTGATCCACTCGAAGAAGGATCACTTCATCGCCGGCGGCCGGTTGGTCGCGGCTCAGATTGCGTACACTGCCGGTGATGTTGCCCGCGCCCGTTGCACTACATGAAAAAGAGGCAAGCAGGCCGGCAGCAAGAAGCGTCTTCCCCGATAAGGCTCGAGCGGCGCGCACAATGATCCCGCTCATTCGCTCACCGCATTGGTGGAAGGAGGTGCGGCCAGGCGCGGCGGATGCCCGAACATAATGCCGGTTTCGACTTCCACGGGCTGTCCGTTACGCAGGTAAGGCCTGAATCTCCACTGCGCCAGAGCATCCGTGATGGCCTTAGCTTGGTCAGGAAAAGCGCTGAGAAAGTGAATGTGCTTAACCTTGCCTTCTTTGTCGATGATGATGCGCACCGGAACGGAGTTGAATCTGCGTTCGGTAAACACCGGATCGTCCCTCTCTATGATGTTTTCGTCGCGGGCATAGTCCTTGATACAAACGGCTGCATCGCCGCCGCCCGTCCCCGCAATGACTCCGGCGTCCGCTGGCAGGCTTATCGCGTTCATGTCTTGGATGAGGCTTTCGATCAGCTTTGTGTCGCTGCTGGTAAAAACAAACTGCACCATGTGGCAGCGCGTTTCTGTCGCGAGCACGCGCCAGTGCAACTCGGCAACAGGAGAGAAATAGTCAAAGCGGACAAAGGAGCGGCCGGCAATGGTGACCGGCGTCGGCGGCCGCTCCACTTTGTAGTCCGCGTTCAAATGGTCCTTGATGTGATTGATTAGCTCGAATGCGTTCCCGACCGGCGTAAGGGTAAAAAACAGGTCCTGGGCGGCGATCAAAATGCTGCCCCGGCTTGCGCCCGTAAACGTATCGGCGGGACGGATTTGCGCAAGCACGTAGTATCCGCTGTCGGAAGGCGGCGGGCCACTGTACTTTTCGGTCCAATCCGGGGACAAGGGATAAGTGAGACCAAAATAAGCGTTGTTATAGATATTCCTGGAAACCCGCCCGCCCTCCGGCACCGGCGTCACGCCATCGCTGGCGCTCGACCACGCGCCCTTCACCAGGATCGTCTCTGTGGGCAGCTTTTTCGCATCCGGATTAGTGGAAAAGTCGCCGCCACCCTGAGGGGCGCCCTGAGCCACCCCGAGCAGCGACCCGTGAATGGCTAGAACTGCGAGAAATCGCAGCCAAGTAGAACCCATATTCCTTCCCTGAATTAAGAGTTCCCTCCGGTCCAGCAGCTTCCCGAGAGAGGAGAAATAACCGGGTGAGGCGCTTTCGCGCCTCGCCCGGCCCTGTGGTGGCGATGAAGAGCTACAGCGATCGCAGGAAGTTCAAAAGATCCTGCTGCTGGCTGGACGAAAGTGAAGCAAAGTTTTCCTCAACCTCCGTGGCCTCTGAGCCATTGCTCGAATGATCCGCGATAGCGGTCAGGAGATTAGTTGTGCGTCCATCGTGTAAGAAGAAGATGCGCTGGCCGAGTCCCCACAATGGCGCCGTGCGGAATTGATCGCCGCCTGCGCCACCTTGCGAGACGTTGTCCGCAAGACGGGTGCCCATGTGATGAATCTCGATGTCGGAGAAGGCGCTTACCGACGCGCTCCCCAGCGAGGACGTGACATTCGAGGGTTGTGTGGAGCTGAGCGTCGGGGTGTGGCACGTGGCGCAGCCGATGGCGCTGAAGAGAGCCTGCCCGCGGCTAATCGACGCCGCACCGCCGGGCGTGGTCGTGGATGGTGTTGGCGGCGCAAGCAGCCGCATAAACTCCGCGAACAAAACGATGTCGGAAGGAACCTGGGCGTTTTGTGCCGAAGGATCCGCGTTGGATGCCACGGTGAAATTGGTTGCGTCTTCCGGGTATCCCGTCTTGGAGAGGTTCAGGCAACTTGCCGGGAGCCCGCTCCCCTGCTGGTCCTCACCCGGCAGCGGACGGTCTTGTCCGAATATCTCGTTGGTGATACCCATTTCCACGTTGTAGGCTTCGCCGGAAAAGAGCAAAAGCGATTTGTTCTGCGCTTTCCAGCCGAAGCGCGAGATTGTTCCGTCGTTGCCGTTGTGGTTAAAGGTCCCGCTGATCCCCAAGCTATTGCTTGCCGCAGCGACTTGAACGGCAATCAATGTGGAGTCATCGATATTCTCGATCAAGCCTGCGCCGAACACTGGCGTAGGAATGCGGAAGATGACGTTGTTGGTTGATTGCGCAATGGCGAAGCTGGGTTGCGGCAGGCTGCAACTGCCTGCGTCCGACCGCCCGGAAACCACAAAGATATCCTCGACTCCGCCATTGGGCGCGTTAGTGTTGGGATTGCCGTTCGAATTGAAGAAAAATGGGAATCGAGCTTCCCGCGTTGGCCCGCTAGCGGTGAGGAACGACGGAATGGAGTTCGCTGAGCTACTGGCAATCCCATTGGCGATCGCTGAGAACTCGGGATTGGTGGCGGGGCTCGAGCCTCCGATGCTCGGCTGCGAATGGCAGCCCGAGCACTGGTTAAAGTTAAACCGTGGCCCCAAGCCGTTGTTGGCGCCGCCTGAGACGACCTCTACTTCCTGGAACCGCGCAAGACCATTCTGGAAAAATTCCAGCGCACCCGTCGGGCTGTTCGCCGCCACAGAAGCGAGCGGAAGCGGGCTCGTCGCCGTGGCTCCCGACTGGCCATTAATTGGTCCTGAGCGAACACCGGGGTCGGTCTGCGCAAATGCACTGCACGGGAAGAATGCCGCCGCACCCAAACCGAAAAATACCGCGATCCTGATCTTTCTCATTCGCAACCCCCTTCTTGAAGACAATCTTCGAGAGCGCATCCCGCTGTTCCAGAAATGCTCCGACGCTGACACAACGACCGCGGGCACACGAACTCGAATCACTCTAGACGCCGAATTCCCTGCTGGGCGTCAGGGATTCGTTTTGAAGAAGCCCGTCACGTTGATGCCGGCTCCGACAAGCTCCCGCCTCTAATTGTTCAAATAGGTGACCGGCGTGGGACGCACCCGGCCACTCCGGGCCTTCGCCTTGCGCAACCGTATGCGCGAGAACCTAAGCTCAAAGGCCCACGACCACAACGGCCCGGGCTGGAATTCGTGGTGTCATTTTTCCTGTCCCTGAGGAGGGAGGCAAAGTACAGCATGGGTGGAGCAAACACGGTAATAAGATCTTTCCAAAGCGGCGCCTCTCCGCGGAACGGTTCCGAAGCCTAGAATGAAAAATACTCATGCCGCCCATGTAAAAAAACTTGTTGCATCCCGCTGGAATGGCGCTATATTCCCTACAGTGGTGCAGCGTTCTTTCTCTTAATTATGGTTTAGTTACTATTATAGAGTCCGTCGATCCATAAGGTGTGTGTGCGCCTCTAAGGTGCAACGCCAGTGGCTATCGCAATCCAGCTCCTAAGTTCTCACCCCCTGCTCATCCGCGCAGTCAGCGGAATCATGTCTCACCTCAAAGATTTCCCTGCGCGCACGTTGCCCCCCGCCACAAGTGAAGCCGAGGCGATGCGCCAAGGAAATTCACCGCGGCTTTTCGTTCTGGATGCGTGTTCCTTGCACACGGACTTAGGGCCGCTCGCGGGACGCTGCCGCGCTTCCGCGCCCGGCAGCAAATTTCTGGGGCTTCTACCGCCGGGCGACGACTGTCACACGGAAAAAATAAGGCTGTTCAGTTGGGGCATCGATGGATTCGTGGAGCTTCACAAAGCGTGGCAGAGGGAGTTGCCTCAGGCGATCCGCAGCATCCAGAAGGGACAGCTGTGGGTGCCTTCCGAAGTTTTGCTGGCATTCGTCAAGCAGGCGAAAGCACTGCTGGAAGCGCAGCTTCTGCATGGCCATTTTCTAACCGCGCGAGAGGGCGAAATACTTCAATTGCTGATGCGGCGTTTGACCAACAAAGAGATTTCCAGCGCACTGGATATTTCGGAACGGACCGTGAAGTTTCATGTTTCGAATATTCTCGGAAAATTGGGGCTTGCGGACAGACGCGGCTTGTCAATCGAAAGGCTGACGTTTAAGCAGACTTCCTCCGAAGCTTGACGCGTTTACTTTCCCATGTGTAATACCGGCCTGCACGTTTGAATGAACTGTTTTTCTCGAGCTCGAACTCAGCGAGATGGAAGAGGCGCGGGAAGAGCGAAGGCGTAGAGTACGTCTTGCACCGCAAGAATTAGGTATTGCCGCCCTTCCAGCTCATAGGTCATAGGCGAAGCGTCCAATTTGCCGCCCGCGTTCAAGTGCCAGAGAGTCTTGCCCGTGGCGGGATCAAGAGCCAGCAAATTACCCGAGTTATCAGCGCTGAAAAGAAGATGTCCCGCGGTTGTAAGGATCCCCGCAATGCTTTCCCCGTCACCGATCTCGTGGTTCCACACTACTTTGCCGGTGCGGTAGTCGAGCGCACGCAGCGTGGAATTGGCCCACAAGTTTCTGTCGCGGCCTCCCCATCCTTCGGGTTTCCCTTCTGCCGTATTGTAATAAATGCTGAAAAGGCGGCGGCAGTTCACGTAAAACAGCCCCGTCTGCGGATCAAAACTTGGTGCCATCCAATTTGTCGAGCCGTCCGACCCAGGTTCGACGAGCGCGCCATCCGGAGTCGGCGTGGCTTCGGGCTTGGCGATCGGCCGTCCTCGACTGTCAATCCCACTCGCCCACGATTGATCGATGAACTGCGAAGTGACCAGATGCTCGCCATTCGTGCGATCGAGCACAAAGAAGAAACCGTTGCGGCTGGCTTGCGCCAACAGCTTGCGCTGCTTGCCTTTGAATTCCGCGTCGAAGAGCACTGGCGTCTCGACGGCATCCCAGTCGTGCACATCGTGCGGCGAAGGCTGAAAATACCAAACGAGTTTGCCGGTGTCCGGATTCAGGGCGACAATCGAGCAAGTATAGAGATTGTCGCCAGGCCGTCCCTCTCCCGCCAGTACAGGGTTCGGATTCCCCGTGCCCCAATAGAGGAGATTCAGGTCGGAATCGTACGTCCCCGTCATCCAGGTCATTCCGCCGCCGTGGAGGATGGCGTCGCTGTCTTTGGGCCACGTCTCGGAGCCTGGCTTGCCTGGTTCCGGCTCGGTGTTCCAGCGCCACTGGATTTTCCCCGTCTCCGGATCGAGCGATTCGAGAAAACCGGGAATGTCCGTAACGTCTCCGGAGACGCCGACGATTACGTGATCACGCACAACGAGCGGCGCCATCGTCGAGAAATACTCGAGCTTTGGATCGGCGAGCTCCATGTCCCAGCGCACCGTGCCATCTTTGGCGTCGAGACAAATCAGGTGCGCGTCGGGAGTCGTGAAGTACAGCCAATTCTTGTACATCGCGAGGCCGCGATGGCCGATGTGGTCGCCTTCCGACTTTCGTTCGTAGTGCCAAATCCTGCGGCCGAAGCGCGCATCCACCGCCCAAACATTGTCAGGAACAGAAAAGTAGAGAATGCCGTTTACTTCCAGAGGAGTGGATTTGATCGTTGTACTGTGCGTCGAAAAAGCCCAGGCGAGTGTGAGCGAGTTGATATTTCCTGCGTTGATCTGATCGAGCGTGCTGAAGCGCTTGCCGGAATAGTCGCCGTTGTACGTCGGCCAGGTATCGGTGGGCGGTTTGAAAAGCGCGGAAGGATCAAGTTCTTGCGCCGAAGCAAACGGCGGATGCGGCCCCAAAGCAAAGAGCAGCAGCGGCAGCAGCGCTCTGGTTCGCTTCCCGGCAAGACAAAGTCCCAGATAGCCGCCATGGCGCTTCTTGCAGTCACGCGCGCCCTTCATCACTCCACGGAAGTTGAAAAGCATTCCGGCTCCTGTCCTCTGGCTTGTGTTTCTGTATTTCCTACTTCAAAGTTTCCAAATACGCGAAGAGGTTGTGAACATCCGCCTGAGTGAGCTTACCGAGCAGCTCGCGGTGGGCGGCTAGAGGATCCTGCAGCTCTACCTTCACAGCATCACGAGAAAATGACCGGTACCAGCCCGAGGCGTCTTGCAGCGAAACTACAAAGTCGTCGGCATGGACCAGCGGACCTTTGATTTGCTTGCCAGAGGGCAGCGTCACTACCGCAGTGGTATGCCGTCCTTCGGGATATAACATATGAGCTTCGAGATCCACGGGGGAGTACTTACCCGCGATTTTAGCCAAATCGCCGACCGGGGAATGGCACTGATGGCAGCCGCCGGCGCCATTGAAAAAGACCTTTCCGGCATCGGCATTGCCCGTGAGCAACTTTTCTGCCGGGTAACCCCGCGGCACCCCGTTCGATCTCAGTGCTTCGGCCGCGCGCGCGTGAAGAAACGCCGCGATGTCGCTGACTTGCTCATCCGTCAGTGGCATCGCGGGCATCCCCTTATCTGGCCGGCCTTGATGAATAACGGCGCCGACAAGGTCACCCTTCACATCGTGCGCCACAAGCGGCGAGCGGACAAGGTCTGGCCCGCGTGCCCCCGTTGCGTCAGGACCATGACAGAACCCACAAGCTTGCTCAAACTGCTTGTGCCCGCGCTCGATCGCCGGATCGGGAGTCTCCGATCGTTGAGGCCAAGCCGGTGAATTCGTCACCGCTACGAGAACAAGGATAAATGCCGATAGAGCGGAAACTATAGCAACTCGTTTCACCAAGGGAAAACCCTCATAGCACATCTTCAGTATTTGCTTCGCGAACGCGAATTCTAGCATTGAGCGCTGTGAACTGCATCGGGGAGGTCAACGGCCATCGCCTGTGCTGCTGAGAGCTCCGGGTTTCTCTAACGAATCTGTGGCGGCCACGCCGGTGATGAGGCGCGCGCCGCGGCTGAAGGTCAGATATTCGAAGCCCCATTGCACGAAGACCAGGACGCGGCTCTGAAACTCCACAATATAGATGAGGTGGACAAAAAGCCAAGTGAGCCATGCAAACAGGCCCGCGAGGTGAAAGCCGAAAATGTTGGCGACGGCTGCCGCTCGCCCAATGACGGCCATATCTCCCTTATTGAAATAGTGAAACGACTTCGTGTCGTTCTTCCCTTTCAGTCGAGCGCGAATGGTCTTAGCCGCGTAAGCGCCGCCCTGGATAGCCACCTGTGCAACACCCGGCAGCGGCCTCCCATCCTCCCCCAGTGAGAGCGCAAGATCTCCTACGATGAAAATATCCGGATAGCCAGAAACGGTAAGGTCAGGATTGACCTTGATGCGCCCGCTTCGGTCTGTCTCCGCTTTCGTGCGTTCGCTGAGTTTTCTTCCGAATTTATTGGTTGTGACGCCGCCAGCCCACAGAACGGTTTTTGCCGGCAGACTTTTTGACTCGTCGCCAGAACTGTAGGTGACGCCGCCCGCATCAATGCACGTAACCATCACGCCCTTTTTCACTTCGACGCCGAGCCGTGATACAAGCCTTTCCGCTTTCGCCGAGAGATCCTCGGGAAAGGCAGCGAGCACCCGCGAACCGCCCTCCATTAGAATTATGCGAGCCTCGCGCGGATTGATGTGGCGAAAGTCGTTCTTCAGAGTTTCGTTGGCGATCTCGGCGAGCGCGCCGGCCAGCTCCATGCCGGTGGCCCCCGCGCCGACAATCACAAATGTGAGCCAGGCGCGCGCTTCTTCCTCAGTCGCCGAGCGCTCGGCACACTCAAATGCATAAAGAATTTTGTGCCGGATAGCGGTAGCTTCTTCAATGGATTTCAGGCTCGGCGCCCAATCCCTCCATTCATCTTTGCCGTAATAAGAGGTCTGGGAGCCCGTCGCCACAATCAACGAATCGTATGGAAAAGCAGCCCCATCGCGCAAAACCACACGCTTGGCATCGGGATCAATGTCGGCGGCTTCGCCCAGCAGAACCTGCGCATTTTTTTGCCGGCTCAAAATACCGCGCAACGGAGCGGCAATCTCGCCCGGCGACAGCGAGCCTGTCGCGACTTGATACATGAGCGGCTGAAAAAGATGAAAATTGCGGCGGTCGATCAGCGTGACAGCCACGGGGGCACGTTTCAGCTTTTGCGCCGCGTTTAGCCCCCCGAATCCGCCGCCCAATATTACGACGCGGTGCTTCTCTCCCATGGCGGCCGCTCCCAGGAACACAACCTCGTTCTCCGTACTATCATCTCATCTAGCGTGAATTCCACAATTACGATGATCGTGGAGTGCTTGGAGATGCGAAGTTTCTACGGCCGCGCCTAAGATGAAAAGTAAACCGATTCCCAAGACGCCGAACCGTGAGCAGATGGAACGCAACACGTTGCGCCTGCTCTGTTCCGTGCTCGTAAAACCAGGCACGCGGCTGGAAATCTGCCGACTCTTGCATGCCGACGATTTTCTGGATCCGGTACGCAGAGCCGTCTTTGAAGAAGTCCAGGCAGCGGGCGTGCTCAGTTCGAAGCAGCTGCGTGCGTCGCTGCCCGCGCGGATGATCAACCGCGGCTTTCTCGGCTTCAATTTGGAAAAGCTGCTGGCGCCAAAACTCGCCAATGAAGCGGAAATCGAGCAGTTGTTCGAAAGCACGCTGCACCTGCTGAAGCTTGGCGGGGCCGATGAGCCAAATCTTTTTGCATCCGCGGCCGATGTCAAGGACTAGTTATCGTGCATTAACGCTGGTCGAGGCGCTCGGATTGGCTGGGTACATTGCCTGGTACATCTGGCAGCTTCAAGGAGCGAGGCCCAATTCTTGGATAATCTTTCCGATCTGGCTGCTTCTAAGCATCGCGTTGCATCGCGACACTCCTAAAACGCTGGGCTGGAGGGCCGACAATCTCTGGCCCGCTACGCGCCAAGGACTGCTCATTTTTGCCGCATTTATTCTCACTACTTGTCTGGCAGGTTTTTGGCTTGGCGCCTTTCACCGCGTACCGCCGCGCGTCACTGAACCCTGGCGTTTCTTTAGCTACTTCGCGTTTTGTCTGCTGCAACAAATTGCTCTGAATTCGTATCTGACGAACCGGCTTCTCTACGCCTTGCAGGAGCCTCGCGCGGCTGCGATAGTGGCTGGGGCCATTTTCGCTGCGCTGCACTGGCCAAATCCTGTTCTCGTGCCCCTGACCCTTATCGGCGGAACAGTCATGAGCTGGCTCTTCTCCCGGGAGCGCAACATTTTCCCGCTCACCGTGGGCCAGGCCATTCTGGGTACGCTAGTGTGGTGGGTTTTTCCCGTTGCCTGGCATCACGGAATGCGCGTGGGCCCCGGCTTCTATACGTTCCATCCCTAGGGCCGTGCAATTTGCCCGGCCTCACGGCACCTACAAATTCAAGTGATCGTAATTCCCTGCTGTTCTCCGCGGCGCCGCCACTGTTGAGGGAGCGTTGCCGGATTTCCGCCACACGCCGGGAATAATCGTCGCACACTTCGGACAAGCGCCTTCGGCAAGCCGATTCTCGAGAACATCATGCCACGAACGCCGGATCAACAATTCGCCGCACGTGGGGCAAGCCGTATTCGCGCCGTCGCTGAAAATGTTTCCCTCGTATACATAGTGAAGACCGGTCTCCCGAGCGATCGCTCGCGCACGGTGAAGCGTCTCAGGCGGCGTGCGAGGCTTATCCTGCAGCTTGAAGTCAGGATGGAACGCCGTGAAGTGCAGAGGCACGTCCGGCCCGAGATGCGTCAAAATCCACTCGGAAAGTTTGCGTGTCTCCGCAGGATTATCATTTAACGTTGGAATCATCAGGTTCGTAATTTCAAACCACACCTTTGTTTCGTTTTTCAGCCATTCGAGAGTCTCAAGCACCGGCTGCAAATGCGTCAGCGTAGTCTTTCCATAGAATCCTTCCGTGAACGCTTTCAGATCGATGTTTGCGGCGTCGATGTGGTCATATATATCGTGAAACGCCTCATACGTGATGTACCCATTCGAAACCATCACCGTTCTTAGCCCGTATTTCTTCGCGGCCTTACAAATATCGATGACGTACTCGCCCCAGATCGTCGGCTCGTTGTAGGTAAACGCCAGCGAATCGCAGCCATGTTGCAGCGCCAGCAATGGAACATCTTCCGGAGCAATATGCAGGGAGCGCACTTGATCCTGCCGCGACTTGGAAATATCCCAGTTCTGGCAGAAAAAGCAGCCCATGTTGCAGCCCGCCGTGCCCATGCTGAACACGCGGGTCCCTGGTAAGAAATGATTCAGCGGTTTTTTTTCGATGGGATCGACCTGCAGTGCCGCCGGCGCTCCGTAGCCCAAGCTATAAAGTTTTCCGCTTTGATTGACACGAATGAAGCAAAATCCCGATTGCCCCGAATGAATGTGGCAATGCCGGGGACAAAGGTAGCAGTGCACGCGTCCGCCAGCCTCCGGCTCCCACCAGCGCCCTTCGTGCAATTCCTCGGTCTTTTGGAGGATCTTCAATTGGCTCACAAACCGATCCTCCTTTCCTTCAAATTATACGCCTGCCTGTGCTTCGACTCGTGTTCTTGTTGGTTGCGCTGCTAGAACAGGCTGGCGAGGTTCAAGCGTGGTGACGAATGCGGCGCTGGACACGCCGCCGTTCGGCGGCCCAATCCATGAAATTCATCATGTTCGAACGGTATTTCCAGGAAAGCCGCAAGAATTTTCGCGCATCTAGATTTTTCGCTTCCGGGCCGAGAAAAGTCTCAAACCGCCAGCGCAAGTACGGGCTATTCCAAGGTTTGAAGCGATATCCGCGTGCAACGTTCCAGTAGTACCGGAGTGTCTTAAACATCGGTCTTACACGGGCAGGTGCGCCCGCTCCCAAGCCTCGTTCGTCTTAACCGCCACCCAGCGGCGCCGAGAGATGCTCATGCACCAGCACCCAGCCGGACGGCCGCCTTTCCCAAATTCCTGTATAACGAATGTCTGTTTCAGAATTATTACCGTCTTTCGTCTTTTCCGATAAATGCATGGAGACCGTCGTCCATGCCACCGTGCCGTGACGCCTTACTTTCAAATCCTTGCCGGCACTTAGCGTTACGCTTTCGGCGCTGTCCAAAAATTCCTTCTTAACTCCTTCGTGGTATTCCTTCCAACTGTGATAGGAAAAAGGGGCGACATCATAAAAAACGAGCCCGTCTTCTTTGGCATAGAAACGCGCTGGGTTGTCCGCGTTGCCCGTGCTCCACGCCGCACAATAGTCGTCGATGAGTTTGCGGAAGGTGGCCTCATCTGTCGCCTTTTGCTGAGCGCGCGCTGCCACAAACGTCAGCAATCCACCCGCAATGGCGAGTGCGACGTAGAGAAGCCAGCGCCAGTGTTCACTACGTCTGGCGTTTGCATTTTCTGTATTCAAGACCATCTCCGTTCGCCGTGAGAAGTTGCCACCAACCAATGGCTCTGAGCAAAGCCATCCATTCATTGCGCCTACCCTATGGTGAATCCCATCAATTTGCAATAGGGGTCTAGTACCCACCTTGAGTCTTATGTCGCGTGCGTTTTTCACCGATGCCTGCGGCCACTCGCCGGTAGATCCGGCCTGTCTGCCGAAAAGCAAATGCGCGCTTTCCGGAGGGTGCGTAACCTCGCTCCTGGGCGGACAAACTGCCCGATTCGGAGGCGAGCATGGCAAGGCGGCAACTCGCAACACATGAAAAGAGGCGCTATATGGGCAGAATCCTGGTTTCTATAGGCTTTGCAGGCTTGCTTGCCGACCTCGCCTTCCTGGCACAGCCGCTCGAACGGCTGGCCCAAAGATTTGGCCAGGGGCTGTTCAGCCTTGTACCCGCTCTTGGCTTGTCCGTTCTGAATGCCGCGCGGGCCATCGCACTCGACCAAATCGACTACTTCTCCCTGATTTCGCGTATCTTGGTATTATTCCTGGCGCTTGTGGCCGTGGTAGCGGGTACCGTTCTTTGGAACTCCCGCCACTCCGCTTCCGTTCGAGGAGACCGTTGATGGATCAGTCTGGCGACCAACCCACTAGAACTCCAAAGGTCGTCCTCCATGGCGACTTCCACTGGGGACTCATCTGGGGTTTCATCATTCTCCTGGTAGGCGTCGCTCTGCTGCTGGACCACATGGGGATCCTTCCCTTCGATTACGTCTTCCACTTCTGGCCCTTACTGCTCGTCCTTTTTGGAATCATGAATATCATCTCCGCTTCGAACCGCGTCTTCGGATTTATGCTGATTGCCGCCGGCATCCTCCTGCAGCTCAATAAGTTCGGCTACCTTCGTTTGAGCTTCGCGGATCTTTGGCCCCTGGCGATCATCTGCATCGGGCTGCTGATGATCTGGGGATCCCTCGAAACGCGGGGCCTCCTCCGCAAGAAAGTCAAATTCGACTGGACTCAGGGGTCCGCGGCCGAAAAATTTCGCCGGCACCTTACAGAACTCACCGGCGAAACCGACACCTCCTTCAATGCCGCCGCTGTTTTTGGCGGCTGCGAGCGCCGCTATACGGGGCAACACCTCCAGTCTGGCAAAGCTACCTCCATCTTCGGAGGTGTTGAACTCGACTTGCGCGATGCCAATATCGACGATGAAGCCGTCCTCGAAATTATCTGCGTCTTCGGCGGCGTCGAGCTTCGCGTTCCTGAAACCTGGGCCGTGCATTCCCGCAGCCTGCCCGTCTTCGGCGGTTTTGAAGACAAAACCAGGCAGACCAGGGTGGATGCATCCGCTGGCGCTAAGCGAAAAACACTGATTGTCACCGGAGTCGTTATTTTTGGCGGCCTGGAAATCTCAAACTAAGGGACTTTTCTCGAAATCCGATATGGGACGCCTGTCGAAAAACGCCATGCCCTGTAATATCGGCCGCCTTCGGATCTCTAGCTAATGCATCCGCTCCTCACACCGATCAATCGTTACGGGTTCTACCTGCTGGCCTGGACTCCGCTCGCTGGCATTCTCGTCTACTTGCTCGCCGGCCCGGGCCACCTCGGCTGGCTGGACGCCACTGTCCTGGTTCTGCCGCTTTGTCTCGTCTACCAGTTTGTTTGTCTTTCCGCGTGGTATATGTGCAAGGCCGCACCCCTCCGCGGCGCCTCTTTTCTCCGCATTCGTCTCACGCACCTTGTCGCCGCTGTGGTCATCAGCCTTCTTTGGATCGAATTTGCAAGGCTGCTGGCGTACCTTCTTTCGCAAACCGCTCCCTTTCGCGGATTGAGTGAACGGCTTGCGCCCCAATTTCCCGTGCTATTCGGCGTCGGCTTTCTCTTCTATCTGCTCTCTGTCGCCGCGCATTACGTGATTCTAGCCATCGAGGAGTCGCGGCAAGCCGAAGCGCGCGCGCTTGAGACCAGCATTCTTGCGCGCGACGCCGAGTTGAAAGCGCTCAAGGCGCAAGTCAATCCCCACTTTCTCTTCAACAGCCTGAACTCCATCAGCGCGCTCACCAGTGTGGACCCCGCCAAAGCCCGCGAAATGTGCATCCTGCTGGCCGAATTTTTGCGCATGACCCTCGGGCTCGGTGAAAAAACCTCCGTGCCTCTCTCGGAAGAACTCTCGCTCCTTCATCGCTATCTTGCGATCGAGAAAGTGCGCTTTGGTACGCGCCTCCGCATGGAGGAAGACCTCCAGCAAGTCTCCAGTTCCCTTACGCTTCCGCCCCTCCTCCTGCAGCCGCTCATCGAAAATGCCGTTACCCACGGCATCGCCAATTTGCCCGAGGGAGGCACCGTCCGTCTTTCCGGCCAAAGTCACAACGGCCGCGCCCAATTGGCGATTGAAAATACCTTCGATACGGAATCCACGCCCACGCGTAAGGGCGGACTGGGACTGAAGAATGTTCGCGAGCGGCTCGAAGCGCGTTACGGCAAAGATGCGAATATGCGCGTCAGCGCCGAAAACGGAATCTTTCGCGTGGATTTGTCGTTCCCAGTGGACACCAAAGAGGTCAGGAATTGAGTAAGACGCCCGAAAAAAAGATCACCGCTCTCATCGTTGACGATGAAGACCTCGCGCGCCTGGTTCTTCGCGAGTTGATCCAAACTCATCCTGAGATCCAAGTTCTCGCGGAGTGCGGAAATGGCTTCGAAGCGGTGAAAGCCGTCGCCGAGCAGAAGCCCGACCTCATTTTTTTGGATGTGCAGATGCCCAAGCTCTCGGGCTTCGATGTTCTCGAGCTGATCGGCACGAACACCGCCGTTATCTTCGTCACGGCCTACGACCAGTATGCCATGCGCGCCTTCGAAGTCCACGCCGTAGACTATCTCTTAAAGCCGATAGGCCGCGACCGCTTCGAAGCCGCCCTCGAACGCGCAAAATCGCGCATTGGCGAAAAATTGCCGCCAGCGCCCGACCTCGCCGCCGCCGCCCGCCCACCGAAACAATTTCTCGAACGCATCGTGGTCCGCGACGGCACTCGCGTCACACTGATCCCAGTCGCAAAGCTCGACTTCGCCGAATCGCAAGACGACTACGTAGCCCTGGCCACCGAAGGCAAAAAGCATCTGAAGCAACAAACCATCGCCAGCCTCGAAGCCTGCCTCGATCCCGACCGCTTCGTCCGCGTCCATCGTTCTTACATCGTGAATTTCGAGCGCGTCGTCCGCATCGAGCCCTACGGAAAAGACAGCCGCCTCGCCATCCTAGCCGACGGCGCACGCCTTCCCGTCAGCAAAGCCGGCTACGCCCGCCTAAAAACACTCCTGGACCAACGCACCTAACCCATAACCGGGGGTCTGGCTCCCTTAATCACTAGCCACAGCGTCAGCGCAATCTCCCCAAAGAAAGCAGGCTGAGCATATGCAAACACCTTTCCGTAATATTGCGGCATCAACTCCCCGGTAAGACTCAACGCCACATAGGCGGCACCGCCGAGCGCCAACCACACCCCGAGGAACCGTGGCAGGAAACGCGAGCGGTAAACCAGCAACGCTAACGGCAAAAGCCATACTCCCCAAAGAATTTCCGCGGCCGTATTTTGATGATCACGCAGCTTGAGGAACAGCAGCGCCAAGGCGTCCCGCTGGGGTTTGTCGAACCCAGAAAGAAAATCGCCTCCGCGCACGATCATCAGCGCAGCCGAGTCGCTCACCACACCTACAAAATCGATGACGGCCGGCATCACGCCGCCGAAGATCACTACCTGCACCGCGAGATCCTCGTCCACTCCTTTGAACAATCGGTAAAAGGCCAGCACAAGGAAAATCAGGATCACCGCACAAGCCAAGTCGCTCACAATCCCGAAGCGAAGTAGCCACTCGTGCCCCGCAATGTTGTTCGCCGTGGCGTTCGCGTTCCCTGTCACAAACAGTCTGGTAGGAATATAAATGAGGCGCACTGGGCCGAGGAGGATCAGGAGCAGGTACCAGAATCCGGCGACTCTCCCTGGGTTCCGCACCGAACTCGTCCCCCTCCCGCGATCTAAGCTCTCCGGTAAGGCTGTGCCGATTTCTAACGAATTCCACTACTCGCTACTGACTTCCTCTTACGCCAACCTACGCACCCAAATCCTCGAAGTCGCCGGCTTTCCCAAATGCATCGTATGCCCATCCGATCGCAACGTCATCGTCTCATCATATTCCCGCTTCAAAACTTCCACTTTCGTCGAAGGCCGCAATTTCAATCCTTCCAAGAATTCCAAGAACTGCCCGTCCTTCTCATAAACACAAAGAATTTCCGCATGTTCGTTCGCCCGTAAATCCGCCAGCAAAACCGCGCCCTGACTTCGCAGCTTGGCCACGCCGCCCCGCATCGGAACGCCGTGCGGACACGACTTCTTATTTCCAAATCGCTTCAGCAGCAACGCCTCTACCTCCGGCGAGATGCCGTGCTCCAACCGCTCGGCCTCGTCATGCGCCTTCGCCCAGGAAAGTCCAATCACTTCCGTAAGCAGCATTTCTGCAAGCTGATGCCGCAAAGCCAGTCGCTCCGCAACCATTCGCCCTTTGCGCGTCAGATCGATTCGCCCGGTCCGCTCCACGCGAACGTGCCCATCGCGCGCCATGCGCTTCAAAGCCGCGGTCACCGCCGGAGGCGTCACCTTCAACTCTTCCGCCAACCGCGCGCTGATCGGCGTCTGGTCCTCCTCGAGCATCTCCCATATGGCCTTCAAATAGTCTTCCTGCGATACGCTGGTTTTCTCTCTCCGCAAACCCGCTTCTCCTCAACCTCTTCGGCCGCTACCTTTGCCTGCCGGTGCCCTTCGTTTTCCTGTTTCCCGCATTTCCCGCGCGCCACTCTGCTCTTCTCAGCCGCCCCGCCAATTCCCTCACGCGCCGCTCAATATCTTCAAAGATTCTCTGATAAAGCCCGGCATCCGCGCCATAAGGATCTTCCACCGTCCAGTCTTCTACATTGGCCGCACCCTTGAAAGCCGCTTCCTTCGGACGCCCGCTCATATTGATCACAATGTCCGCCGTCTCCGACGCAGCCGCCAGGAGCGCCTTGGACGACAGCTCATCCGAGGAAAACCCATTCTTGGCAAGCGTCAGCTTAGTCATTGGCTCGATACGCCCCAGCGGCGTCAATCCCGCGCTCGAAGGCTCAATTACATCCGGGGCATCGCGCAAGGCAATCGCCTCTGCCATGGGGCTGCGGCACGCATTCCCCAAGCAGACAAACAACACTTTCGTAGTGCCAATCTTCCTCATGACTGAAATTCTGTATCCCCAGCCTAGACCTCCCGGACACCTAACGGCAACCCTCCTTGCCGTCCACGGCGCCGGGTTCTGTTCCAGTCTTTTCAATAACTTACATTTTTATCCGATTTTTGTCTTACTTTCTTGCACACAACTAATGTACTCCTCCCGCTAGCGAACGCCAGGATTTGGGGTGCGGAAGCCAAGCTTCCGCTATTTTTTGTTCCTTCAAGCCAGACTAGAGATAATCCCAGCGGCTGGATTTCAGGGAGATCGCTACTCAAGGGAGGCTGACAGGAAATCCAACTAGCTGGCTATCGCGCCACGGAAGCGGCCCGCTTCGGGCTGGCCTCAATCAACTTCAAAAAATGGCGATGCACGGTGCTGTCTCCCGTCAACTCCGGGTGAAACGTCGCGGCCATGACGTTGGCTTTCTGTACGAGAACTGGTTTACCCGCGTACTCGGAAAGGACTTCGACGCCCGGGCCGGCACGCTCGATAATCGGAGCACGGATGAAGACCATCTCCATGGGCGAGTCCGTTAGCTTGCTCGATCCGAAAAAAACATCGCTGGCGAGTTGCCGGCCATACCCATTGCGCAATACAGTCATGTCCAGCAAACCCAGAGAAACCTGCGCCGGATTCTTCACCTCGGTCGCCAGCAAAATCGCACCCGCACAAGTCCCAAAGATGGCTCCGCCATCCGCCGCAAATTTCTTCACCGCATCAAACAACCCTTCTTCCTCTAAGAATTGCAGCTGGGTCGTGCTCTCGCCCCCAGGGAGGATCAACCCGTCGCACCCGTCCAGATCCTTGAGGGTGCGCACCTCGACCGTCTCCGCACACAGCTCCGCAAGCCGAGCCGCGTGCGCCGCAAAATCACCCTGTACCGCCAATATCCCAATCTTCACTTCACGCACTCCGTTAAAATTTATAGGGGCGGGACTTGCCCCGCCCATCGTCGCAGGGGCACGGCACGCCGTGCCCGTCTTTTTACTGCCGCAGCATGTTTACCCCGAGTCCAAAAGGGCTGCGCAGGGGCGACGAACAAGATGACCGAACGATTTCAAATTCAAAAAAATCCCCTACCACCCGCGCGTCGACAGCATGTCTTTCTCTTCGAGCTGGCGCACATCTATCCCGCGCATCGCCTCGCCCAGCTCCTCGCAAGCCTCGAGCACAGCCTTCGGATCGTCAAAATGCGTTGTAGCTTTCACCACAGCCTTCGCCCGCGCTTCCGGATCGCTGGACTTGAATATCCCGGAGCCCACAAACACGGCCTCGGCCCCGAGCCGTCGCACCAGCGCAGCATCCGCCGGAGTCGCAATTCCACCCGCGGAAAAATTCGGCACCGGCAGCTTCCCCGTTTTCGCAATCTGGCGAATCAAGTCGAGCGGAGCGCCAAGTTCTTTCGCCTCGCGCATCAATTCATCGTCGCGCAAAGTCGTCAGCTTTTTCATTTGACTAACGATTGTGCGCATATGCCGCACAGCTTCAACAACGTTGCCCGAGCCTGCTTCGCCCTTCGTGCGAATCATCGCCGCGCCTTCCGCAATGCGCCGCAGCGCTTCTCCGAGATTGCGCGCACCGCAAACGAACGGCACTCGGTAATCGTGCTTCCAGACATGATTCTCTTCGTCAGCCGGTGTCAGCACTTCGCTTTCGTCGATGAAATCCACTTCGAGCGCCTGCAGCACTTCCGCCTCAGCGAAATGCCCGATGCGCACCTTGGCCATCACCGGAATCGTGACGGTTTGCATGATCTCGCGAATGATTTTGATGGACGCCATTCGCGCCACACCGCCTTCTTTGCGGATGTCGGAAGGCACGCGCTCCAGCGCCATGACGGCGCAAGCGCCAGCCTTCTCCGCGATCTTTGCTTGCTCGGCGTTGGTGACATCCATGATGACGCCGCCTTTGAGCATTTCCGCCAGGCCGACCTTGACCCGCCATTCATTCGTGTTGCCGTCTGCACCGCCGCTACCGTTCACTTTCTTCGTATCCATATCATTTCTCCTCGTGTCCCAATTTTCTCGGCGTATGTTTCACCGCCAAAACTCAACGTGCCGCGCAGCATTAGGTGCTATGTGCTACGCACTTCGGCCGCGGCCTTTTCTTTCTGCCCAATGACGACAAATCTTCCCGAGCCTCGCGCCAGCAAGTCGCCTGCGCTGTTCCGAATCTCGCCAACAAGAAACAGATTGCGCCCTTTTACGTCCGTCTCATAGCCTTCGACGATAATCTCTTCGTTCACCTTCACGGGCTTCAAGTATTGAACCGTGAGCTCCGCCGTCACGGCGCGCACCTCACGGAAGCGGCAAGCCTTGCCCATGACTTCGTCCAAGAGCAAGGCAATGATCCCGCCATGGCCCATTCCTCCGCCGCCCTGGTACGCCTCGCCCAAAATAAATTTTCCCACGATGCGGCGCTTGACGTTGTCCTGCACAAACGTCAGCTTCATGCCCTGCTCGTTCGCTCCGCCGCAGCCAAAACATTTGTTCGCCGGATTCGGCGCCAAATTAATCGTGTCCGTCAAATTCCGCCAGCCTCTCCGCTTTTTTGTTTCTTCGTTTCTTCTTTACCGCCCTACTTCATTTCTTCTTCTCAGACCAGTGCAACGCGGCTTCTTTCCGCGCGCCGTACGCCGCGCTGCCGCTTGCGCATCTCGACACGCAGAAGATCCGCCAGCGTCGCAACGCCGCGTGCGATTTGCTTTTCATCCAAGCCCGCATAGCCAAGACGCAGGGTGTTTGGCAGCGGATTCTGCACGTAGAAATAACGACCCGGCGCAAAGAGAACTCCACGCTCTTTGGCGTGAATCAAGAGCTCGCTGGCGTCAAATCCCGGAGGCAGTTCGAGCCACAAACACATTCCGCCGTCGGGGCGCGTCCAGCGCGTACCTTCCGGCATATGTTTGCGAAGCGCCTCGTCCAAAACCAAGAGCCGCGAAGCATAAACTTTGCGCATTTTGGCGAGATGCTTGGTAAACAGTCCGCGCCGCAGAAATTCCGCGAGCGTGGCCTGCGCGAGCTGGTCGGTGTGCAGATCGGTGGTCTGCTTCACGATGCGCAGACGCTCGATGGCGGTCGCGGGAGCGACGATCCAGCCCACGCGCAACCCCGGGAACGCAACCTTCGCGAAACTATCGATATGAATCACGATGTTCGCGCGGTCGAGCTGTTTCAGGGAAGGCACACGTTCGTCACGTGCATGAAGACGGGCGTAGATGTGATCCTCGACGACAGGAACTTGGTGGCGGCCGGCAAGTTCCAGCACTTTGCGGCGCGACGCCAGCGGCATCGACGTGCCGGTCGGGTTCTGAAAATCGGGCGTCAGCACAATCAGTTTCACGCGATTCGCAGCAAGCGTGGCTTCGAGAGCTTCGAGATCGAGGCCGAGGGCTGTTCCCGGTTCCGGGCGGGTTTGCATTGGCACACCGAGGCAGCGTGCGCGAGCGCCGTGGAAGATCGCCATCGCTCCGGGATAAGTAGGATTCTCGAGAATCACGGAATCGCCGGGGCGTACGAAAGCTTTGCTGATAATGTCCAGAGATTGCTGGCAGCCGTCGGTGATAAGAAGATTTTCGTCTTTCGCAGGAATACCGTCGCCGCGGAGATGATCGAGCAGCGCTTCCTTCAGTGGCCCATAGCCGTCCGAAGGGCCGAGCTTCAAGACATCGGTGGCCTCGCGGCGCAGAACGGCGTTCACGCAGATCTGCAATTCGTCGACGGGAAAAAATTCCTCCGCCGGGCGCGCCATCACAAAAGACAGCGCATTTTCAGGAGCGCTGGCGGTTAGCCGGCTGAGAGCTTCTTCCCCGCGTTCATCGGCGAAGAGCAACTCCCATCGAAGGCCCTCGCTTCCATTCAGAACAGGCGGAGGAGGAGGCGTAAGCTTCAAGCCATTTCCGTTGCCCTTGATGTACGTGCCGCGGCCGACGTGCCCCTGAATGAGGCCTTCGGATTCAAGCTCGGCGTAAGCGTTCGCCACCGTGGTGCGATGGACGCCCAGCATGGTGGCGAGCTCGCGACTAGCGGGAATGCGGTCGCCCGGACGCAAATCGCCCGCATGCACGAGCGAACGCAGTTGATCGCGAAGCTGGACGTACAGCGGGACGTGACTCTCAGGCTGGAGATGAAGTGGCAACATTGTCTCTCACCCTGAGCCAATCTTACACGATATTGGCCTGCTGCAAGAGCCAATTTGTCTGCCGCCATTTTGGCGGGTTTTTGGGCCGTTTTTGCGCTGACGGAAGGAACGAGAGCCGGCTTATTGAGACTCGTCAGAGGTGGCGTCCTCGGAGTTGCCGAGGAAAGCGGCAGCAGAGCCGCCGGACTCGAAGATTGCGGGAGTCAGTCGTTGGCGGGCGGCTTGTAGCCGAGGCGGCCATTTTTTTCGCCCGAAGCGAGGTCCCGGATGCAGAGCTTGGTCAGGTCTTTTTCATCGCATTGGAAAATTTCCTTCAGCGGCAGGTCCTCCTCTTCGACATCGTACATTCCTGCCTGCATGTCTTCCGTGTCGTCGTCCGACGCGCTGACGACGGGGCTGCCGGGATGCGCTCGAATACGAAATTGGCCGGAGGAAGGTTCGTAGTTGGCGTAGCTGAAGCAATGCCCGATGCACGCGCGATCGGCGATGTGCCCGATGAAAGAAACGCGCGAATCCGGAGGCGCCCAGATCGTGGCAATGACTCTTGTGCCCAAGGGCAGGCGGCTGACGAGATGTTCGGCGCCGGATTCCATGCGATTCAAAACGAGCGTGTCCTGGTACAAGAAACCGAAAAAGACGATCGCGCATGCCCCGAAGCCCGCGAGATGCCACTTCCTCGGCTTGAGACAACACATAAGGCACAATCCAAAAATGGCGCAGATGGCCGTGAGGCGAGAGGCAAGCAGGCCGATCCAGCCGCCAGAGATCGACGGGCGAAGATTTTCGGGCAGAAGCGCGACAGCGACCACCGCAACGACGTACAGCTCGGCCGGAAGCCGCACGGACTGCCAGAAGGTCCCGTCGCGTCTGCGGGAAATTACGTCGACCAGGACACAGAACACGCCGAACGAGAGAGCGACCCATCCGAGGACGGCGTAGCGCTGGCCGTAGAGTGTCAATTGGTCGGCGCCGGTCATCAAATAAAACGCGTCGTGCACCCAGTCCACAGGAAACCTGTTTTGATGCGCCAAATACCAATGCACAACAAACAGAGTTGTCAGGGCGGCTAGTGGCGCCAACAAGTTCCACCACCTCGGCAGCTTCGTCCAAAGAAGAAGATAGAGCGCCATTCCTGCCAGCCAAAGGAATCCTATCGGGTGCGCTAACAGAATGAGCGGCGCAACAAGCAACCCCAGGAGACGCTCTAATCCCCTGCCCCGCCACAAAACAGCAAAGCTAAAAGATGCCAGTCCCAGCGACAGATAGTAGTTGAGAAAACCCATATTGAAGGAATATCCGTAAGCGAGCATGGCGATGCAGGGAGCAAAAAGCCAGGGAGGCCGCCCGCTCACCGCCGCAACGAATGCGAAGACTCCCCAGAAGAAAATCAGCACGCAGGCGGAGACCACCAGCTTTTCCGCAACCGCAAAACCAAAAACATTGGCAGCGTGCAACAACATCCAGTCAAAGAGTACGTTGTTCCACTGCCGGACGAAGTACAGTCCCGGCGCTTGCCCTTTTTCAATCAACTGGGCCAGCCACGCGTTGTAAACATGGCTGCCGAGATCGCCGGCTTCGATCTGCCGGTGCCACAGACACGGGAGAATCATCGCGGCCGAAATAGCCAGGATCGCCCGTATTTTTACGCGAACGAATTGCCATCCCGGCGCAGCCTGGATCGTCTCGCCGGTCATCTTCCGACTTGCCTGCGGTTTCGCAATACAGAAACCTCTTCGAGGAAATGGAGTCGCGCCATTCTACTATCTTCGGCATTCGCGCTCGATGCGGATCCGTTTTGGGTGGCGTTCGCCAGATACTTACGATCTGCGCTCAACTCTAGCCCGCTCAATTAAGTGGTTGGCGGGCAAGCGGGGGTTAGCTAACTTTTCTGCGGTTTCTATGCCTGCGACGGGCAGCTTGGCTCGATCGAGAAGCCCGATCTGCACCAGCACCGTAGCTTGATCCCAGTAGATGTGCTCGTTGGCTAGCTTGCCATCGCGGAATTGGACGATTACGACCAGCGGGCACTCAACCCGCTTGCCTGTGGGAGCAATGCCAGGAAGCATCCAGTCCATTTCGATGGTGTGGGTAAACTTAAAAATCATTTCGTCCACCAGCCGCTCCGCGCCGATCGTGCGGGAGATGGGAACGATCTCCGTATCGGGAGGCATCTTGGGGATGAAGTGTTGCGAATAGAATTCTCGTAATTGTACGAGGCCCACACCGCCCGTCAACACCGGGATGTGGTTCACATAGGCATCGGGCACCATAGTCTCAAGGGTGGCATCCGTGTCTCGGGTCGCGAACTCCTCGCCGAGGTGCTTCTCCCAAAGGTCGGTGAGTGACTGTTCCGCGGGAGTTAGGCGGGCTACTGTTCTTTGCTTTTCATTCATCCTGACTGCCTTTCTGCTTCGCGGATTCGGCCGTACCTTCAATCCGCGCAATTATAATTGGAGTGGTCTGAATCAGGCGATACTTGAATTTTTCTTTGCCGCGCGCCGCGATGGAACAAATCGCGCGCATACGCAATAAAAAGCGGCGGCGTTCACTGCGAGGGGTGGATGATCCACTCGGTAATGTACTGACGGACTTTCTCCCTGTGGGCGTCCCGATATGCCGGATGGTCCAGAGAGACGCCTTTGTCGGCGCGGCTAATCAGGACGTAGGATTCGAGAAGACCTTCGTCGGAAAGCTTGACGAGAGCGGCTAGAGCCGGATCCATCTGCTCAATTTGATTCTTTTTCATTTCTGCCTTCACCTGGTTCACGACTCCCTGAAAGCCATCCACTTCCTCAGGCAGGCTGTGACGGTATTCCTTTTCCGCGGGAAATTCTTTCTGGAATTTTTCACCGTGCCATATGGCTCTGAAAAGAGTGTAGGAAAACCGCGCATCGGTGCCGTCTTTTTTTGGCGCCGGCCTGCAACGCCGAAGAATCGATTGTGATGTTGGTTTGGCTCTTGCCTTTGTCTTCGATCTGATTCGGCGGAACGATGCGCGGATTGCCGAGCACTATCTTTTGTCCTTTCGCCCACTGGCTCAGTGCCATCCAAGACCGCTGATTATAAGGGTCCGCGACAACCGCGTTGATAAACTGTTCTTTAGCTTCGCTGGCCCGCCCCTGCGCGACCAAGTCATCGCCCCAAAATCGATAGCCGGTCTCGCGGTTGGGATCGATCTCGACCTCGCGGGCGAACCACTGATCGGCTTGCTCGTGGTCCTCGTTCTTGAAGTAAACGTCGCCGTGTCGTCGGTCTGAGCCGATAGCAAGGGATTCAAACCAAGCGCCAACATAAGGCAGAGCAGCCAGAAACCAAGCTTCCACGGCAGAGGGAAACAGGTAACGGACCGAAGCAGCCTTTCTGTCATGATCACCTCGCGCGGAAAGACCCACGTATTCCCTCCGATTGGACACCTTTGGAATGCGAAGAGTTGCCGAGACTATAGATCAGGCGGAGTTGGAAAGACAAGCAGGAGGGGGAGGGGCAAGCCCCTCCCCCTCGTGTTTGGCTATCCAGAGGCATAGAGAACGGCGGATTGCAGGTTGTTTTGGATTAAGAGTGGCTTTGTTGCGCGGGGATATCGTGCAACGAAGCCGCTTTTATTTGCAGGCCCAACGCGGAGGCCCACAGGTCGGCACGCAGCAGGGAGATGGCCTGCGGCGTGGTGATGCGGGGACGGGGGCGTTGCGGTTGCGCCCGTTGCCAGCGCGGGCGGGGCAACGGTTTATGGGTGAGATGGCCGTTTTCCAGCGCCAGCAGTAGGAGCGCGTAGACAAAAACGAAGAACGTTGCGGTGGTGCGCACGGCAGGATCGCTGCGGACCTGCGGCTGGCCGAAACCGAGCAGTGTTTTTTCGTCGCGGAAATTGAGTTCGATCTCCCAGCGCCACAGGTACCGTTGCAGGATTTGCTGCGGCGGCAAAGTGGGATCGCTGCAGATCAGGTAAGCCGGCTTCCGATAGCTGAGTTGGGCGCCTTGGCGCAGCCGGTAGGCGACCGGGCGGACGATAAGCAGCGAGAGCTGCCGTTCCCCGCCGGCATTTTTCCAACGCAGGGGAGTGATGAACTTAATGTCGAAGTCGTAGACGTTGCCGGCGGCGAAAGCGGGCACGGTGGTCCACGGAATGGATTCCTCTCGGCGCCACTGTTCGGGAGTGGGCAGACGCTGGCCGTAGCAGCGATGACGACCGCGGCCGTGGTTTTCCTCCGCGGTGGTGGGCAGCGCGTAGAGGCGAGCGTCCTTGCGGATACGCCCGAGAAGAGTGGTGCGCGGGGGAAGATCTCGTAACACGGTGCGGTTGGTAAAGGTGGCGTCGGCACAGACCAGCAGTGCGCGCGAGGCACCGTCGGCGAACTGATCGATGGCCTGCCGCAAATGCCGGAGGCGTTCTGCTCCGCGGCGGCTGATGGCGGAAGCGGCCGAAGCCGCTCGCCAACTCTGCCACTCCGGCCCAGCGGGATCGGCGCGGCGGGAAGGTTTTCGCGGCGAAGGTGCGTGCTGCAAATCGACGGGGATGGCACGGGCCGCGCTGACCGGCGCTCCGGGAGGCTCGGGCAGCGCCACAGAAATCTGCAGGAAGCGGCTGGCCCAGATGAAATTATCGGCAAAGTGGGGTCCCAGCGGATCGCGCCGCCAAGAAGTTCCAGCGATGCGGTGGCCGCGCTTGCGAAGCAGCGTGTCATCGATCAGCGCCACGATCGGACTAGCCGGCGGCAGGGTTTCCAGCACCCGGCGCAGGGGAACCCGCCACAGGGCCTCGCCGTCAAGACGCTCGCGCTCGAATAAGCGATAAGCCGCCGACCAGTCGTGGAACTGTTGCCCGGTGGCACACAGCAAGCCGGATAGCGTGCGACGCCCCAAGCAGGTTAGGGCGGACAGACCCAGCGTGCGCGCCCTCTCGAAACAGCGCCGCTGCACAAAAGCAGTACCCGCCTGATCGAACAGCGCGTTCCAACCAGCCATCACACCTTGCCGTGTTTCGTTTTTTTTAGCGCCGTCACGGAAACTTTGCGGCGGCGGAGCAGCAGTCGGTTCTTGTCCTCTACGATCCACTCGACGACCTCGCCGCGGGTGAACTCCAGGGCCTGGGCGACGGCCGAGGGGAAGTTGATGTACCACTGCTGACTGTCCTTACGCTGGATGAGTTGAACCTTGGTGGGGAATCCCATAAGGCA